>JGI20214J14112_1000030_pt1 | contig 16691 bp, 16 predicted proteins | sample WetSurMetagenome_FD_14112 | JGI IMG/M metagenome (IMG submission 14112)
AAAATAATAATATGGATTCCAAAGGTTTTGTGTTAGAAATAGATAACATTAATATCTATCAATGTTAGAAATATATCACAAAAGGTGTGCTGGAAATGAAGCAACGAAATCTCTATCGTATCATTATCGGAGCGTTTATGCTGGTGAGTGGCCTCATTATTACCGTTTTTCAGCCGGGAGGATTCTTTTTTGGCACAATTCTCATAACGGGAGGATGCGCATTTCTGGCCGTGGGAGTTCTCCGGCACCGCCAGTACAGGGATGGTCCCGAATCCGATGAGCGATCGAAAAAGATTGGCGCTTATGGTCTCTCTTATGCCTGGCTGACAGGAATCATATTTATTTCAGTAGTGTACTGGCTGGACATCATGGGCATCCTCCTTTTAGGAACACAGGTTGTTCTCGCACTCTCTTTGACGGTGCTTGTAATATCTGCCGTGATTTATCAGATATACCTGTTCCAAAGAGGGGATGTTGAATAACATGTTTTGGAGTGAATACACGTGCAGACAAGAATAAAAGAGTACCGTTCCCGAGTATCCATGACCCAGGATGATCTCGCCAAAAAAGTCGGCGTTCGACGGGAGACAATCGTCTTTTTAGAGCAGGGGAAGTATAATCCGTCCCTCAGGCTCGCACACGATGTTGCACGTACCCTGCATGCGCGGATAGATGACCTGTTTATCTTTGATGATGAGCCGGAGCAGGAGAGCCCGGAACACCGTGTAATACTTATCGATTGAAAATTCCACGGATTATGGAATAGCCTGACCAGTTCGGCAGACAATCGTGAACATTCACTTTTTTCCTGAGGAACGCACAAATCCTCAAGGATCAATATAGTTGCTTTTTTATCGAGCGGCTGGTTGTCATTCCCGCATTTGGGCGAGTAAATACAGGAAGGGCACCCATCATCACACCCGCAGTCCCGTACCAGTTCGTATGCACTTATAAGCACTTCTGGAAGGAGCTCGTATGCCTTCTCTGCAAGCCCGATCCCACCTTCATAACCATCATAGACAAAAATCACCGGTTCGCAATTCTCACCAAACGCCGGAGATGATAATCCACCGATATCCCATCGATCACACATAACATGCAGGGGCATGAGAGCGATGATCGCATGCTCAGCTCCATGCAGCCCGCCTGCGAGATCGAGGTTTGAATGTTTAACACATTGTTCGGTGTCGTTGTGGGTATAACCCAGAAAGCCTTTGTCCTGAACGTGATCGGTGGCAGATCAAGGGGTTCCAAACCGATGATAGTGTCTTTGCGCATGATTTTGTAGCCGGTATACCGTTCCGTTACTTCCACATCACCAAATGCACACCGCGCACCATGTACCAGACATGTCTCCAGGGTCTCAATAATCGAGAGATCAACCTCTTTGAGCGGCTGGGTGTAGTAATCCACATCGGTCGTTGCCACCCGGATAGTATTGGTCCCCAGATCCATTTCGCTCACGATATATGTCTCGCCCTGGTGCAGCATGATCGCCCCCTTATGTGCTTCACGATATGCCTGAGCCTGGTCCATTGTCTCGAGTAGCCGGCCGTGACAGAGAACACGGAATGTTGAACCGGGAATGCCATCGAGCCTAACCGCATCTGCGGCTCTTCCCCGCCCGGAATATACCCATCCGCGGCTTGTTTTCCTGATAAGATCAGTGGACGCGAGTTCAGAAAGGAGCTCAGGGAACAGCTCGCCGAAATACATGCGGTCAGGATCCTCTCTGAGGGGCAGTTCGGCAGCAGCGCAGAGCAGGTGCCCGGAAACAATGTAAGGATTTCGGGTATCTATGATCGCATGCTCGTGTGGTCGGTTAAAAAAGTGGTGAGGATGGTTCATAAAATACTGGTCTAGTGGATTTGCAAATGCAACAAGGATCGCGAGTGAATCGCCCCCTTTCCTCCCGGCCCTCCCTGCCTGCTGCCGGGTCGACATCATGGTGCCGGGATAGCCGGCAATGATGACTGCATCCAGAGATCCAATATCGATCCCAAGTTCAAGTGCGTTCGTCGACACGACACCCTTCACGACACTCTCTTTCAGACTGCGTTCAATAAGGCGCCGTTCTTCGGGAAGATAGCCGGCACGGTAGGCTGATATAGATTCTGCAAGACGGGCAGATGAACGACGTGCATCCTCCCGGGCCCAGAGGGTAACAAGTTCAGCCATTTTCCGGGACCCGGTGAAACAGAGTGTCTGGAGATCCTCTTTCACACAAGACACCAGGAGATCTTTTGTCTCCTGGTACGTGGAGCGTTCACCGATACCATCATAAAAAGGGTTGTAGAGGACAAAGTGTTTCCTGCCGTGGGAAGAACCGTCGTCATCCACAAGATCGAATGGCTGTCCTGTAATCTTGCCGGCAAACTCCAGCGGATTGGCAAGAGTTGCTGTCGAGAGAATGAACTGTGGGGAGGAGCCATAAAAATGGCACAGGCGCACCAGTCTCCTGATGAGCAAAGCAATATGAGATCCAAAGACTCCACGGTATCGATGCGCCTCATCCATCACGATAAATTTCAGATTGGAGAAGAACGGGCGCCACTTCGCATGCCAGGACAGCACCTGGTGGAGCTCATGGGGGTTGGAGATGATGACGCGAGAGTTCTCACGAATCGCTGCCCGTTTTGACTGGGGNGTATCACCATCGTAGATAGCCGGCCGTGCTGATATACCGGTGAATTGCGCCATCTGTTCGAGNGTAATACGCTGATCGTTGGAGAGGGCTTTTGTCGGGTACAGGTAAAGGGCTCGTGCCTCCGGGTCTGATGCAAGNCTTTCAAATACCGGAAGATTAAAAGCAAGAGTTTTGCCGCTGGCTGTCGGGGTGGTGATAATAACATTTTTCCCGGACCGTATNCAGTTTATCGCTTCGCACTGGTGAGTGTAGAGTCGTATCNGGTGTTGTCCAAGATACGATGCAAGCAAATCGTCAAGAGGTGNCNTGAGTATCCCGAACCGNGGGAGCACCGGNATGATTGTTTCTACATGCACTACCCTGTTCCGGTATACGGGGTTAACCTCAAGGAGACGGATAACATCAGCAATAGCCATAAGACTCCCCCATCAGTAAAAAAAGAGCAGGGCGAGCGATATCACATCCTGTTTATTGTGTTCAATGATGGGAACGAGGGGGCCGCAGTTACCTGTTCTCAGGTAGGTTTCATAAAATTCCGGCACCATCTGCCCAGGAATATCGTCATGACGGTGGATGCCCAGGATTGCCGTTTCAAGCGAGGCGAGTCGAAGAGAGGGGAGATGGTCTTTCCATCGCCTGCGGCTGAAATGAAGAACGTCGAAGTGAGGTATTCCGCCAAAACAACCCATGCCATAGTAAGCAAGCCGGTCCGAAACATAAGGAACATCAAAAGATTTGCCATTAAATGTTATCAGTGCCGCTTGTTCAATAGACAGATGATCAATTGTCGCGGTCAGTGCAGACTGTTCTTCATTGATATCGCGGATCAGGTACTGGTGGACAATAAGGTTGCCATTCTCAACTTTACCGACCCCAAACAGGATTATGGGGCGGGAAAAAAGACCGAGAGTTTCAATGTCAAGAAATACATAATCTTCCGGTTCATGGAGTCCGGCCGCCCCCAGAACTCTCGGATGAGATTTTGAATGCCTGCAGCCAATTAAATCCATAATTTCTGTCGAACTGCCGCCCTGCAGGCATTTCAGCACATCGTTTGCAGGTGAACGGAATTTCGGGTGCTGCACCAGATCAGGTAATGTCTGGTATCCTTTCGATTTCAGTCGTGTTTGTATTTTTGGTCCGACACCGTGCACAAGGGTGAGGTCTTTCAGGATTTCTATCCTGAACCGGTCAATATCCAGAGCCGGGATCCTGATATCCTGTCTGGTTTTTCGCAAAAAGCAGGTCCCGCCTTCGTTGACTATCTCACTTCCCGAAAAGACATCTTCAAACCTGACGTTCCGGTACTTCGTTACGAGTGCATCAAGGTGGTCACGGGCCTTTTCATACTCTGAGGAAAAGACTATACTGTTTGCGAAGCTTGTTGCAAAAATGTTGCCATCACGAACGACTTCGTATTCCCTCATCGAGTCCAGGCGCTGCTGCCAGAGGGAACCAATCCGCGCGGAAGCATGTGTGGCCGACATCGTATGAATACAAAAACGTTGTCAGGGATTTAAATCATCCATCCGTGTGGGGTGAAAGTAATCGGGCTCACGTGGCACGTTATGCAAAGGTAAACTGCCTGGGAACCTGTTTTCCGGATTTCCTTTGTTCAAGGTCATCTCATACGCAGAATGAGACGTTTAATGTTCATTGCCACGTAACTCAAGATAGTTATGGAATTCCCATTCAACTATCCCTTCCCCACGTATCCGTTAACGCAAAAGTGTAGTCAAGGCAGGAAGAGTCTGACTGACAACGTGTGGGCCAGAATATTTCTGATTCAGAGAACAATACCGGATTTACCACGGTTCGATGCAACATCCTGCATGGATTTCGGCAGTTCTTAGTGAGGAGTATATTAATGGATGTAAAGGGGTTTCTCATCGATCTTGACGGGGTTTTATTTGTCGGAGACCAGCCGGTCAAAGGCGCCCGGGAATCCATAGAACTTATCAGCGACCAGAAATACCAGTTCAGGTTTGTTTCCAATACTACCCGTAAATGCCGCAAAACTGTTGCAGAGCAGCTCTCAGAACTGGGATTTAACATTCCTGAAAGGCATATCTTCACCCCCCCGCTCGCTGCCGTCGCCTGGATGAAAAAAACCGGAAAGCATCATTGTTACCTTATGACAACAGGCGATGCTTACAAGGATTTTGAACAGGATTGCACCGGTGACGATTCCCGTGAAATCGATGTGGTTGTTGTGGGTGATGCCGGCGATAAATTAACGTATGACAGTATGAACACCGCGTTTCGTCATCTCATGACCGGCGCAGACCTGATTGCCTTGGAGAAGGATCGGTACTGGATGACACCGGAGGGTCTCTCTCTCTCAGCGGGTCCGTTTGTCCAGGCTCTTGAATTTGCAACCGGCAGGACAGCGATGATTGTGGGAAAACCCTCAAAAACATTCTTTGAGCTTGCGCTTGATGATATGGGACTCCGTGCTGACCAGGTTGCAATGATAGGGGATGATATTCTCACCGATATTGGCGGGGCCCGTTCCATGGGCATGCAGGGTATCCTTGTCCGAACGGGAAAATACAGGAAAGAGGCGTTGGACAACGCGGGGATAAAACCCGGCTTTATAATTGCCTCCATTGCCCAGTTACAGGATATTTTGTAATTTATCAGACAAACAATAAGGGTATAAGGCCAGAATAATGAATAATCCGTTTCTCAAACTCACTGGTGCTTGTTTATTCATTATTATCCTGGTATTCACCGCGGTGCTGATAAGTTCAGTTGTTTTTCCCAAAGAAGCAGTAATTGCACCTCATATTGCACCCAATCTGAACCTTCTCCAGTCATCCCCGATCATTATTTCGCATCAATTCCCGTTTGAAAAAACAACTGTCTCCCTGACATTTCCCATCAATGTCTCGGTTCATGAGGGTGCAAGGCAGGCAGAAAAGGCCACAACAGTTTACGGTAATATCTCAGAAACAGTCTGGCTTGCGCAAAGTTACCGTGCAATGGTACAGGATCCGGCGCAGGACAGCATCTATACAGCACTCCTCGCAGAAACTGACAAAATCAGACATCAACAAAAACTATCCGATGACGAATATCTCGAACTCATCACAGTCTATACTCAGTCCCTTAAGTATGAAACAAGAGAGCAGAACCCGGCAAAATTTCCGGTAGAGACAATTGTTGACAATGCAGGAGACTGTGATGACAAAAGCCTGCTTTTAGCCGGGCTGTTGTCACGGGAAGGTTATCCGGTCGTGCTGCTCCTGTTCGGACCTGAATCACATATGGCAGTAGGAGTGGGATCAGACGATTATCTCTATAAAAACACTGGCTATACCTTTGTTGAAACAACCAATTATTCGTTTGTCGGGGTACCAACAGAAAAACTGGGAGGTAACCTGACCCTGTATTCAGATCCGGTCGTAATCCCCATCAGCAATGGCACAAAAATCTACACCAGTGGAAGTGAGACCCGGTACATTCACGATATGTACATGCTGTCTGACATGAAAGTAAAGGAACTCGAACCCCAGGTAAAAAACATGGAGTCTGATCTTACATCCCAACAGGAAAAAATTGCACAGCTCAAATCACAAATCCAGGAGACACGAAATACCAGAAACAATAACAGTTACAATGCACAGGTAGCTGTTCATAATACACTTGTCTCAGATTACAATTCCAGATTGAACGCATACAGGCAGCTCTTTGCCCGATATGAAAAATATGCCCTTGTTCACAACTATATCCTTGAGCACATGTACGACAGGAAAGGTGTGTTTGAATATATTAAAAAGAACATGCCTGCCTAACGGGGCCAGTAATCACTTACTCTTTTCAGGGTTCATTACAATAAGAGAAGGCAGGGGGTATTCTCGTGAAGAGGGTACTTCATTTTCCGCTGCAGTGACAAGTCGCTGTAATGCCGTATCGCAGTATTGTTGCGAAACATCAATTCCGATAAAGCGCCGGCGCAGTTTCCGTGCGACAAGGGTTGTTGTTCCTGCACCATTGAACGGGTCAAGGACGATGTCGTTTTTATACGAGAAAAGTTTCATCAACCGCCTGGGCAGCTCCTCGGGAAACATCGCGGGATGATTGTAATCTTTCATGCGGATCTCCGGGGGAAAAGACCACCTGCCGAGAACCCATTCCTTGAATTCATCACCAGTGATATCGATATCCTCGCGCCGCCCTTCTTTCTTGTGGGTGACCTTGTCAAAGACTTCGATAAACTCCCAGGTATACTTTATATAAGGCATTGACGGGGATTTCCAGCTCCCCCATGCTGTATACTTCGCTGTGTAGTTATTCTTCTCCCAGAGAAACTCTGCTTTCCAAAGAAGACCAAGGCTTGCAAGCTGGTGAGAAATAACATGGTGAGTGGGGACGTAATCCGAGAAGAGGGGCTGAATATTTACTGCCATCCGCCCGCCAGTCTTGAGCACCCGCGCACACTCACGCCATATGGTGAGGAGTTTTTCAAAATAACTGGTCCACTCGTGAGTATCGTTATGGGAGTCCTGTGCATAATCATGCCCAAAATTATAGGGAGGGGATGTGATAATCAGATCGATACTCTGATCAGGTATACAGGACAGTGCCTGATGGGCATCAGCACATATGATATGGTTGATAAAAGGTAGAATCTCACGCGGTTCGTTTGATACAACTGAATTTTTTGCACCCTTCGAACCTTTTCTGACAATCGACTTTCCCTTTTTATCCTGTACCTTTTCAGGTCTCATAGAAAATATCCTGTGTGTACTGTATCGGATGATGTGTTAAAAGATCCGAAACACTATCACTTTTTTTTAGTACCTTGAAAAGCGTTTAATGCAGTAATCGACATAATCTCTACGATTGTTCTATGCTGCANATTGAAGACCTGCATGTAAAAGTCGGCGACAAAGAGGTGTTGCATGACATAAATCTCCACATTGAAGGAAGGGGAAACCCATGTTCTGCTTGGGCCGAACGGGTCGGGTAAAACAACACTTCTCATGACCATAATGGGATTTGCCAACTACGCGATAACGGAGGGGACAATTATCTTCAAAGGAGAAGATGTGACAACCATGAAAGCCAATGAACGTGCGAAGAGAGGAATTGGCATGCTGTTCCAGCGACCGCCCACAATATCCGGATTGAAGCTTGGCAAAATGCTCAGCGCCATTTCCCGGAGCAAGGATGAAAATATTCCAGAACTTGCCAAATCAGTTCATATGGACAAATTTTTAGAGCGTGACATCAATAAGGGATTTTCTGGGGGCGAGATCAAACGCAGTGAAGTACTGCAACTCATGATACAAAATCCTGACTTCGTCATGCTCGATGAACCGGAAAGCGGGGTTGATCTGGAAAACATCTCACTCATCGGTACTGTCATAGGTTCACTGCTGGAAAAAGACAAGCATCTTATCAAGCGTAAAAAAAGCGGTCTTGTTATCACGCACACAGGTTATATCCTTGATTATCTTGACGCAGACAAGGGGCACGTGATGTGTGATGGGGAGATCAAGTGCCACGGGAACCCACGGGAAATCTTAAAAGATATCAAACAACGCGGATACAAGGAGTGCCTCGAATGCCGTCACCAGTAAAAGTCCCTGAACTTTCAAAAACCGATCAGGATCGCGTCGCCCAGGCCGGAATCGATCTTGCCATGAAAAACCGTTGCGGCAGCTATCTCCAGATGGACCAGGATATCGTCCAGGCTGAATGTTCACAGCAGGGAATAGAGGTCCTGTCATTCAAGAAAGCGATGGAAAAATACGACGGCCTGAAAGAGTATACCTGGCAGGCAGTGTCGCCGGAAAAAGATGACATCACCAAATACGTTGCAGCCCAGAAAGACCCCAAGGGTTATGTAATCATTGCCCACAAGGGTTCAAACAATATTCTCCCCATCCAGGCCTGCCTCTATCTTGGCAGGGAACAGATCCAGCATGTCCATAATATTATTGTTGCCGAAGAAGACGCTGAGCTCCACATTATATCAGGATGCACAAGTGGGGCGCATGTGGGCAAAGGCGGCGCTCACTATGGCATCTCTGAGTTCTTCGTGAAAAAAAATGCCAAGATCAGTTTCACGATGATCCATAACTGGAGCGAGAACATTGAAGTGTACCCGAGAAGCGCATCCATCGTTGAAGATAACGGGGTGTTCCTTTCCAACTATGTCTGCATGCAGCCTGTGAAAAAAATCCAGATGTACCCGACTGCAACACTGAGGGGAGTCAACTCGGTCGCACGCTTCAGCAGTGTTGTCATATCCACCCCAGGTTCATTTATGGATCTCGGATCCCGTGCTATCCTGGAGGGGAAGGGCGCGAGCGCTGAATTGATCACCCGGGCCATAACGAAAGGTGGTACTATCATTTCACGTGGTCATATCAATGGAAAAACTGCCGGGACCCGCGGACATCTTGAATGCAAGGGACTTATCCTTAAAGACGGTGTCATTTATGCAATCCCGGAAATTGAAGGTTCGGTTGTCGGCACCGAGCTCTCTCACGAAGCTGCAGTTGGCAAGCTCGCCAAGGATGAGATCGAATACCTTATGTCCAGGGGGCTTGACGAAGACGAAGCGACGGCAACGATTATCAGAGGGTTCTTAGACGTGAAGATAGCAGGGCTTCCCGAAGCGCTACAAAGGCAGATCGATTCTTCAATTGATGTTGCGGAAAAAGCAGGATTTTAAAAAACCAGTACCTATGCCTCCGTACCCACGAGCCGATGAACGTTTGAGGATGGTGGAGTGCCAGATTGCCGCCAGGGGCATTCATGACCAGCGTGTGCTCCTGGCGATGAAAGATGTGCCCCGTCACCTTTTCGTTCCACCACCCTATAATAAATCGGCTTACGAAGACTGCCCACTACCAATCGGGAATGGCCAGACAATCTCCCAGCCCTATATAGTTGCACTGATGACGGAACTCCTAGTCCTTCAACCAACTGATAGTGTGCTTGAAATTGGAACAGGGTGTGGTTACCAGGCTGCAGTACTCGCAGGACTTGTCCGAAAGGTGACGACCATTGAGCGAATCCCTGAAGTTGCAAAACTGGCAAAGGAAAACCTTGCGACTATCGGCATTAAGAATGTTGAAGTGATCGTTGGGGGATGGAACAGTCGGCTCTCCACAAAAGGCCCCGTATGACGGAATCATCATTACTGCTGCAACACCATCAGTTCCCCTGCCACTTATCGAACAACTGGCTGAGGGAGGCAGGCTTGTAGCACCCGTGGGGGAGCGTGACATCCAGGAACTCATACGGCTCAGAAAAAAAGACGGTTCGATAACAGTGGAGCATCATGGGGGAGTCAGGTTCGTTCCGCTTATCGGGGAGTGCGGATGGAGTGGGTAGAGCAGTGAAAATTATCGATATCACGCGCCCGCTCTCTGAAGATATTCTCATATATCCCGGGGATATTCCCCCGGTATTCCGGCAGGAGAAGCGCGGGAACTACCTTATCACCGGTCTGCATTTGAGCACCCATACGGGTACTCATATCGATGCTCCGGTTCATTATCTCAAAACAGGGGATACGATCGATACTATTCCTCTCTCNCATGTCGTGGGAACCTGCCGGGTACTCGATGTAACCTGTGTGGGTNCCAGTATAACCGCGAATCACCTGAAAGGGNGGCTGGATAACGTNGACAGGCTGCTTTTAAAGACCTCATTTTCCAACACTAATCAATTTGAAGAGAATTATCCTTCCCTTACACCAGATGCGGCACGTCTCATCACCAATTGTAACATGAAATGCGTTGGTATTGATAGCCCCTCAATAGAGTCCTACGAGTGCGATGGAACCGTGCACCGCGAGCTGCTCAGCCGGGGATGCATCATCATTGAGCTCCTCGATCTTTCTCATGTTGATGAGGGGGATTATACTCTGGTTGCACTCCCATTACCCTTCACCGGTTTAGACGGTTCACCTTCCCGTGTTGTTCTCCTTGATAAAAATGGATGTGAATAAATGGACCTTATCATTGACACTGTCAAAAAACTCGAATCGATGATGAAAGACAGCGGCTGCGAGGATAGCGGGGTTGTCATTGACGTGCGTTCGAATACCGTAAACTGTCAGTTTGAGCGCGGAGTGTGCATGACCGCTTCTTTTGGCGGGAGGAGTGCCGATTTTATCACGTATGACCCTATCAGGGCAACTACAAAAATCTCGTTCATGTTCGGCACGCCTCTCGATACACCTCAGGTCCGGGGTGCTGCCGTTGCAATTATAAATGTTGCCACGGGTTTTTTCTGTCTCTCAAGAGTACTTCACTCGTGTCCCGGATCATCACACAATGATTGTTGCAGGGAGCTGCTCAATGAACTGGGGGAAAAAAGGATCTTCTTCATGGGTAGCACGCCCGCTATCGGTGCTGTGCTCAAAAGCGCTATTGTTGAAAATCCGCAAGACGCAGACGTGATTCTCATGAATGGTGAAGGTATCATAGAAAAGCACACCGGAGACATCATAAGGACATATAAAGATACAAAGCGGATCATGTGTCTCGGCCCTTCAACAGCTGGGGTTGCACGGCTCAATCAGATTGAGCTCTGGTGTCCCTTCGGAACCTGCTAGAACACTGCCCGCGGAAAAATTTTGCTCCCGGTACAGAGAAGAAGATCCGATTCAAGAGAGATAAACTCTTTTTGACAGCAATCCAATAAATCATCATGCTTTTCGGATCCTCTGGAATACGAAGGAAGTTCGACCAGACTCTTGTAGACACTGCCTTAAGAGTTGGCTCTGCGCTGGCATCCGGAGCCTCCGACATTCTCGTAGGGATGGATACCCGCACAACCAGTCCGCTTCTTGCACATCTTGTGATATCCGGAATTCTTGGAAGCGGTGCAACGGCGCATAGTACCGGAATCGCTCCAACACCATCTGTTGCTTTCAGTACCCGTACGGTAAAGGCCGGGTGTATGATCACCGCATCCCACAATCCCGAGGAATATAATGGTTTGAAGCTTTTCAATATGGATGGTTCGTCATTTACTCAAACCCAGCAGGGAGAGATGGAGCAACTCATAAAGGAACGGCACTGGACTGACTGGCAACACCAGGGAAGTGAGTATGCGATAGATGCGCTCACGCCTCATAAAAATGCGATTCTGGATAGGGTAAATATCGAGTCTGGAACTAACGTCGTTGTTGACTGTGGAAATGGGGCAGGGTGCGTTCTTACTCCCAATCTTCTGGCGGATGCTGGTGCAAAGACAATCTGTATCAATTGCAATCCCTCAGGCCATTTTGCCCGCCCTTCAGAGCCGCTGAAGGAGAATGTGGGTTATATTGGAGATTTAGTGAAGAAAACTGAATCTGCATGTGCGGTGGTTCATGACGGGGATGCCGACCGGATGATGGCATTTGATAACAAAGGACGGTACATTGACGGGGACCATCTTCTCATGCTTTTTGCCAAGTATCTTGACGCAAAACATGTAGTTACGACTAGTGACGCATCAATGATTATTGAAGAGATCGCTGAAGTCAGACGTACTCCTGTCGGGGATACCTATGTGTCTGAAGAACTTCTGAAGTGGGGAGATTTCGGGGGTGAACCTTCGGGGGCTTGGATTTTCCCGAAGATCTCTTATTGTCCGGACGGCCCGTATGCCGCCGCTCTTTTCTGCGAGATCACCTCTGAATGGAACGTTGCCCGTGAACTCGATGTAATGCCGACCTACCCCATTCTCCGTGAATCATTTGTCTGCGAGACTGCACGGGAAACCGTCTTGGCTCTTGGTGCAACAAGCCCAACGGATGGGATCAGGACTGCTGATGAAGATGGCTGGTGCCTGATCCGTGCGAGCGGTACAGAACCCAAAATCCGGATAACCGCAGAAGGTAAAACCCTGCAGAAAGCCAAGGAAATTCTTGAAAAAGGACGCAGTATGATTAAGCAGGGGAAAACTGCTTAAATGTTGTAGTACGAGTTTAACGTATGGAGTGTGTCGTTCTTGCGGCAGGAGAGGGGAAGCGGATGCGCCCCCTTACGGCGAAGCGCCCAAAGGTAATGCTACCTCTTGCAAACCGCCCGATGATCGAGCACCTCGTTCTTGCTGCACGCGACGCGGGGATCACCAATTTTGTCTTTGTTGTGGGGTATGGCGAACGGGAGATACGCGGGCACTTTGGGGACGGATCTGCCTTGGGGATTAAGATCACGTACGCTTCGCAGCGACAACAGCGTGGGACGGCAGATGCTCTGCGATCGGCGCACCATCTTGTTACCGGGCCGTTTATTCTGTTAAATGGCGATATGATACTTAAAAGCACAGATATTGCGGATCTCTGCACTTGCCGTACACCATGCATGAGCATCAGCACCACCGACCACCCGGGGGATTACGGGGTGGTTATGGTGGAAAATAACCTTGTAACCGGACTTGAGGAAAAGTCGAAACATCCACAGTCCAGTATGATCAATGCCGGAGCTTATCTTTTCTCACCCGATATTTTCGATGCTGTCGATAGAGTTCAGACTTCGAGCCGGGGGGAACTTGAACTCACCGATGCTCTTTTCGAATATATTGCAGAAAAAAAGTTGACTGCACACCGGTTATCATACTGGATGGATGTCGGGAACCCCTGGGATATGCTTGATGCAAACATTACGCTCATGAATTCACTGTCAACTGACATCAGGGGGACGGTGGAAGAAGGAGTATCCATGCAAGGTACCGTCATTGTTGGGGAAGGGAGTGTGGTGAAATCCGGAACCTATATCGAAGGGCCGTGCATCATAGGAAAGAATTGCCGTATTGGCCCGCATGCCTTTATCCGTGGGGCAACCAGTATTGATGACGATTGCCATATCGGACACTGTTCTGAACTTAAAAACTCTATCATCATGAAAGGTACGAAGATCCCGCACTTCAACTACATCGGAGATTCAATAATTGGTTCAGAATGTAATTTTGGTGCAGGTACTAAAATCGCAAATTTGCGGCATGACCACGCTAATATCAGAGTCTGTGGAAAAGATACGCGAAGGAAAAAATTCGGTGCCATTATTGGAGATGGTGTCCAGTTCGGGATCAACTGCTCTATCAATGTCGGGACAATGGTCGGCAGTAACGCACGGTTTGCGCCCAACTCGTACGTTGCCGGATGCATAGGGGAGAATGCAATTATCCGTTAGGTGAAAGAATGCAGGCAGTCATATTAGCAGCAGGAGAAGGAAAACGGGTCCGTCCATTAACAAGAGGCAGACCCAAAGCGCTACTTCCGGTAGCAAACCGCCCGATCATCGAATACGTGATCGAGGCATTGTTGAAAAACGGGATTCGCGATATCATAGTTGTTGTTGGCTATAGGAAAGAACAGGTCACACGGTTTTTAAATCAGCTCGATGTGCCCATTTCAGTAGTAATCCAGAACAAACAGCTTGGTACTGCACACGCACTCAAGTGTGCTGAATCACTCATTTCCGGTGATTTCCTTCTCCTGTCAGGAGATAATTATATTGATCCTCAATCAATCGGGAGGATCAAAGAAATTAAAAATGCAATGCTGGTAAAAGAACATCCAAGTCCGTCAAACTTTGGCGTGGTGCTCTTAAAAGACGGACTCGTGACCCGGATTATTGAAAAACCGGAGCATTCACCAAGTTTCATGGTGAGCACTGGCATTTATTCACTGACAAAAGACTTTTTTTCGTATATTCGTGAAAACGATATCACCGATGCTGTCTCCTCAATGCTCGCTTCAGGAGAACATCTGCATGCAGTCATAGCAGATGACTGGCAGGATGCCATTTACCCATGGGACCTCCTGAAAATGAACAAGCATCTGTTAAAAGGTCTAACCGAAGTCCGTGAAGGTTCTTCAAGCAGGCAGACCATCATCCAAGGGACCGTAAGGATAGGGAAAGGTACCACGATCGGCCCCAACAGCATACTATCCGGGCCGGTCATCATCGGGGATGACTGCGAGATTGGCCCCAATTGTTGCATCATGCCCAATACGAGTCTTGGTTCACGGGTGAAGGTTGAGCCTTTTACGTTCATTGGAAACTCGATTGTCATGGATGACACAACAATCGGTTCTCACTCACGAATCATTGATACAGTGACGGGGCAGGGGTGCCGGCTTGCGGACCACATTACTACGTCGGTATCGGCAAAACTGATGAATATCGAGGGTATGGTCATAAAACCGGAATTTGGAGCTGTGCTCGGCGATCAGGTCACATCAGGACCTTTCACCATATTTAAAAACTGTATTGTGGGTAATAATGTCACAATTGAAGGTGGGAACCGCATTATCTCTCGAATCCTTCCCGATGAATCAACGGTGATATAAAGTGTGCGGCATCGTGGGTTATATCGGCAGAAGGCAAGCTGCCCCGATTATTGTGGAAGGGCTCAAGAAACTGGAATACCGGGGTTATGATTCGTTCGGCGTTGCCACTATCAGCGGGGGTATTGAGCTGGACAAACACCAGGGACGGATTTCCGATTCATCAAGCTCAGCGGTGAACCTCAAAGGAAAGATCGGGATAGGACATACGCGCTGGGCAACGCACGGCGTTCCAAGTGATGTTAATGCCCACCCGCATATGGACTGTTCCAACCAAATTGCAGTAGTTCACAATGGGATTATCGAAAATTATGCAGAGCTCAAACGGGAGCTCATCGCAAAAGGCCACATATTCCGCTCTGAAACAGATACTGAAGTTGTAGCACATCTTATCGAAGAGGTATATGCATTGGAGAAGGATCTCCTTGCAGCAGTCCAGAAGATCGTTCCCAAACTGACAGGATCCTATGCATTGTTGGTAATCGCTGCTGGTGAAGACCGGATTATTGCTGCCCGGTATGCAAGCCCCCTTGTTCTTGGGGTGGGGGATGTGGAATTTTTTGCCGCATCCGATATGATGCCAATCCTTGATTACACCGAACGGGCAGTGTATCTGGAAGATGGAGATATTGCCAGTTTATCTTATGCGGGGGCAGAGATTTTTCACGATGGTAAGCCGGTCACTCGGCCTGTTGAATTAATAGACTGGTCACAGGAAGACACTAAAAAAGGCGGATTCCCGCACTACATGCTCAAAGAGATCTATGAGCAGCCGCAGGCATTTTACAATTCTGTCAGGGCTATAAAAGATGATACACTTCCTGCACCGATAAGGAACCCCACATCGGTTACAGTAATTGCATGCGGATCCTCGTATAATGCCGGACTAATCTTCAAGTACCTTCTCGAGGATTCCTGTGCAATTCCGGTACGACTCGACTTCGCGTCTGAGTTCAAATATTTCCCTCCTCCGATCCAGGGCCTCGTAATCGGAATCTCGCAATCCGGTGAAACCGCTGATACCATTTTTGCACTCAGACAGGCAAAAGTGCACAACTGCGCAACCCTTGCAATCACCAACGTGCTGGGAAGTTCGATAAGCAGGAATACAGATTTTACCCTTTTCATGCGAGCTGGGCCAGAAATCAGTGTTGCCGCGACTAAGTCATTTATCGCACAGCTCGCAGTCCTGATGCAGATTATTAACTTCATTCGTGATGGCGAATATGAGGAGATTCTGCTCAACGGGCACAGGGCAATTGAAGAAATCCTGCTGATGGATTTATCGGAGGCTGTCGGACTCTGCAGTAATGCCCGTAGCATCTTCTATGTGGGAAGGGGGCCTTTTTACCCTGTGTCTCTTGAAGGGTCACTGAAAATGAAGGAGATTTCCTATATCCATGCAGAGGGTTATGCTGCAGGAGAGTTGAAACATGGACCTTTCGCCCTGCTCTCTTCAGAAACACCGGTCATTGCTATCTGCATGCCGGGCGAGACCTATGGGGTAATGATTTCTAATATCAAGGAGATGAAAGCCCGCGGGGCACCTATAATTGCTCTAGGAGAGGAGGGTGATTCAGAACTACCTGAGGTTGTGGATATCTTTATTCCCCTACCAGTGACACCTCCTTTCATCCAGGTACTGACAAGTCTTATCGTACTTCAACTCCTGGCCTACTACACAGCAGTAGAATTAAACCGTGACGTAGACAAACCAAGAAACCTTGCAAAGAG
>JGI20214J14112_1000031_pt1 | contig 16549 bp, 15 predicted proteins | sample WetSurMetagenome_FD_14112 | JGI IMG/M metagenome (IMG submission 14112)
TGGCTGGCGGCTCTTGATTGTCCGTTTTGTGGGGCTGGTTCCGGCAAATATCATTTAGGTATTCCTGAGACAGGTACTTATGGTAATTGCTGGAACTGCGGTGGACATTCTCTTAAAAATATTCTTAATAAGCTTACTCCGGAAGTTTCTTATTATACACTTATAAAGAATTATGCTAATTATGTGGAGATACATGATAGATTATTAGTAGAACACTCTCCGGTAGTAGCTTTTGATTTTCTGCCTTTCGGAAGTGTGGCAAATAAGTATTTGTTGAAGAGGCGGTTTGATCCTTCTTTTATAGCCGATAAATATAAAATGCGTGACGGGGGATTTACTGGTGACTTTAGTTATCGGATAATTATCCCGATTATATATGAAGGAAAATTGGTAGCTTATCAGGGAAGATCATATCATCCTCTTATATCTCCAAAATACAAATTTTTAGCTGAGGAGAAATGTATAATTAATCCTAAGTATATATTATATAATCTGGATAATTGTATGCATGATTATGTTGTACTTACTGAGGGGGTGTTTGATTGCATACGGCTGGCCGGAGATTATTGTACTAATGTGTGTGCTACTATGGGCATATCTACCAGTGAGGAGCAGGTGCGTTTGATAGCAGACAGATTCCGGTCGGTTTATATTTGTTTTGATCCTGAAGTAGTTGCACAGCAGCGGGCACATAAATTGGGAGCGGAACTTTCTGCTATGGGGGTGCAGGTACATGTTATAGATACAGAAGCATCTTATGATCTGGGGGATACTCCAGATGAAGAAGCGCGGGAATTAAAGCATATTATATTGGAACAGGAATTTTAGATAACGGGGGTTGTTTTGCAACAGGCAGTTGTTTGTGGTAAATTTATTAAAGTTAAATTTTATTTTGATAAAACTAAGTTTTTTGTAGTTCTTGCCGGCATTAAGAGTATTCCCGGAAGATATTATAATGATGCAACAAAAGAATGGTCTGTCCCGGATACTTTAGAAAATAGAATAATACTCCATAAATACGGATTTATTCTTCCTGAAGATTCTGTTGTTTCTGAAAATTATCTTGAACCTCAGAAGGAATTTGATAAATCTGTACTGAGGTCTTTGCCGCATGTTTTACGTAATTATCAGATAGAGGCAGTAAAATTTGCTGAAGCGTCTGATTGGAACTGTATTCTTGCTATGGCACCCCGTTTAGGTAAGACTATAGTTTCTTTACTTGGTGCAAGATTGCATGATCTTTATCCTGTATTGATAGTGTGTCCGGCTATAAGTAAATTTGTTTGGCGGGAAGCTATACAAGAATGGTTTAATGACAGCAGTCGTATTTTGTATGGTAAAACGCCGGTTGATTTTTCTGTTTCTGCCTATACTATTATAAATTTTGAATTATTGTTTTATTGGAAAGATATGTTAGCAACTAAAGGATTTAAGTATTTTATAGTAGATGAATCACATAGGATGGGAAATACTTCTATTTATAAGAAAGGAGAGACTGATGAAAAAGGACATCAGGAACCTGTAAAAGTAACGGAAGCTTGTGTGCAGCTGTCTTTTACTATTCCTCATACTGTTCTTTTATCAGGTACCCCGGCTACTTCCTGTATTGCTCAGTTACAGCCTCAGTTGGGGTTGTTTAGTAAAAAATGTTCCAATAAATGGTGGTTTTTAAAACATTTTTGCGATCCCACTATTGGATATGGTGGGCATACTGACTACAGTGGCTTTTCTAATAAAGAGGAATTTCGGAAATTAACTGCTCCTTTTATTTTTCGTAGAACAAAGCAGGATGTTTTTACAGAATTGCCGGAAGAAATGCATGAATTTATTAATATGTCTATAGATACTGCTTTATATGCTGATGAAATAAAGCAGCTTAAATCTGATATGACAAAAAGAAAACTTACCGAGGAACAGATAGATGATAAAATAAGCCATTTTGCTTCTTTATCTTATACTGCAAAACGAAGTCAGATACTTCAGTGGATAACTGATTTTATTGCTATTAATAATAAATTGGTTGTATATTGCTGGTATCAGGCTGTAGCAGAGGATCTTATAACTTATTTTAAGGATAAGGCGGTAATGGTAAACGGAACTGTATCTGCTGCAAACAGACAGAAGAATATAACGGAATTTAATACGAATGATAAAATAAAAATATTTATAGGACAGATTTCAGCTGTAAAGGAAAGCATATCTTTGTCTGTTTCTGATAGTGTGTTGTTTGTGGAATTTGGTACTGCAAATGCAGGGTCGGTGTTGCAGGCGTCAGAAAGAATATGGCTTCCTGAATTGAAGCAGAAAAAATTGTGTTATTATTATGCTGTAGGGGATGGAAGCGTTGAAGAGGCTAGAATAAAAATACTTCAGAAACGAATGGGGCTTATAAATTCCGCTTATAATGGAAAGTCTGATTCTGGCTATATGTTCGGGACTAAGTTGTCAGATATTATTTAATATTTATATAAACAGTTAAAAAAGTTATAAACTAGGTTTAATCACCTAGTTTTTTTTGTCTATATGACTTGACAAACTCTATGCTACTGTATACTTTTGTATACATGAAGTCGATATACACTTGGGATGATTTTAAATTGTTTATGAAATATCCTCATTTGATAGGACATCTTGCCGGGATGAATGATCTTACAGCGGTGCATTCAAAATGGATACATGATGCTCATGATGGCAATACAGATTTTTCTCTGATGGCTTGCCGGGCTTCTTATAAAACATCTGCTATAGATATTATTGGTGGGATATACAGGATGATGAAATATCCTGAAGAAACCATGGCTATAACTAGAAAAACATACACAGCCGCATCGGAGGTAGTTAAATCCATATCTGATATATCTGATATGCCTGCGGTGCATGAGCTTATGAGGTTTGCTTTTTTTGCAGACAGAAATAATGATATTCCTGTAGATTGTGATTGGAAATTCCGGACACGTAAAGAGGGTAAATTAAATTTATCAATAAGGGAGTCTTCTACTCCTGAATGTTCTATAGAAGCTCTTGGGCTGGATTCTAAGGTGACTGGGCGTCATTATGATTTTTGTATATGCGATGATATAGTGGATATAAATGACCGGTTATATCAGGCATCACGGGAATATACAAAGCTTATGATGGGGGAAATTCGTAGTAATGTAGTTAAAAAAACAGGACATACTTCTATAATAGGCACAAAATGGGCGCGGGATGATGCTTTTGATGTGCTTGAGAGGGAGGGGGTGCTTACTACTGATAATATATATCCTTGGCAGAAACTTCCCTTTATTCCTATAGAAGCTATAGATAAAGCCCGCGTAAGTCAATCTCCGGCATTGTTTGCTTGTAATTATGAATTGCGATATGATTCCGGATCAGATTGTTTATTTAAAGAACCTAAAAAAGGTGCTTGGGATTTTAAGCATGTCACTAATGTTATATGTCATGTGGATGCTTCTTATGGTGGAGAGGATAATAACGGTATCACTTTATTAGGGGTGCTCCCGAACGAAAAGATAATGGCCGTGGGATTCAAACGGTCGGGACACGTGAAGGATCAGCTTGATTTTATTTGTCAGATGATGCAGCATTACGGAGCAAAAACTTTGTATCTTGAGGATAATTCGGACAAAGGTTATACAGGTGACAGTATATTAAGTAATTCTATAGCAAAAAAATATGGTATCTGGATAGAGAGTTATCATGAAACAATGCAGAAACAGAACAAAATATCTTCTGTATTATATGATAGTTGGAATAAAATTATGTTTGCTGATGAAACGGATGCAGAGTATTTGTGTGAGATAACCGATTGGAATGAAAAAACGAAAGGGCATGATGACTGTCCGGATTCCCTTGCTTCTGCTTTACTGCGAGGTAAATTTGCTTACTCCGGGTGGAAGAGTTTGTATCAGTAGTGTTTTCTGTCCATACTACTTGACAACTATATAGGTATAGTATACTTTTGTATACACTAGAGGTTTTTATGGAAACGGAAAAACGTAAACCGGGACGGCCTAAGAAGATTGCTGCTGTTGCAACTGTAAAAACGGATTCCTCTGCAATTAAAAAATCTGATGTTTCTCAATCATATGCTCATAATGATAACTGGGCTAATGAGATGATTGGTCTTGGTCAGATACAGGATAAATCAACTAAAACACATTATTCTTATAGTGATATATTAGATAACGGTACTCTTACTGATATGTATATTGGCGGGGGGCTTGCCGCTCGTATAGTAAATATTGTTGCTGATGATATGACTCGCGAGTGGGTATGGATAGAAAATGAGGCTGCCAGAAAACCGTTGGAGGATACAGTACGGGATCTGGGTATGGAGGAAGCCTATAATACCGCTTTGAGATGGCAGCGGTTGTATGGTGGGAGTCTGCTTTTAATAGGTGTTGATGATGGGCAGAGTATGGACAGACCTCTTAATGAAAACAAAATAAAAAGTATAAAGTATTTCCGTCCGGTAGATTGTACCTGTGTTGATTTAGGTGCGTCTGTGTGGGATATGGATCCTTTATCTGATAGATTTGGAAAAGTTGTACTTTATAAAATAAGATATACAGTTTATAATACACGGGTTGATATGGATGTTCATTATTCCAGAGTAATAGAATTTCATAATGATGCATATCCATCAGGAAAATTTAAGTTTATAGATACAGATATGTGGTATTGGGGGATGTCCTCTTTGCAGACGGTTAATGAGTCTATGAGGGATTTAGGCGGTGTTACACAGGCATCAGTAAATATTCTTTATGATTTTGTTTCCGGGGTATATAAACTTAAAGGGCTTGCTAATATGCTGGCTATGGATTCTGATGGAACTGGTAAGACGCAGCTTACTAAGCGTTTTGAAGCCATCAATATGTCCAAGTCTATGTTAAATGCTGTTATTCTGGATGCAGAGGGTGAGGATTATACAAAACAATATACATCCGTATCGGATCTTCCGGAATTAATAGACAGGTTTATGCTGCAACTTTCGGGATCCACTGGTATACCGGTAACCCGTTTATATGGACGGTCTCCTGCTGGATTGAATGCTACGGGTGATGCTGATATAAGAAATTATTATGATATTATAGAAGCCCAGCAGAGAAATAGATTATATACTCCGTTAATGGCGGCGTTTCGTCTTATATGTTTGTGGAAAAAAATAGACTGGAATTCTGTTGTAGTCACTTTTAATTCTTTATATCAGCTTACAGAAACAGAAAAATCACAGATAGAGAAAGATGCCGCAACTACAAAACAAGCACAGGTTAATACTCAGATTACGCTTATTAATAATAATATTCGGGATGTTGAGTCGGTTGCGAAGGAATTGGGTTACGGGGATGAGATGCCAGATAATCCTGTTGATACAGAGCAGGAAGAGACGCCTTTGAACAGCGGGGATAATCCTACTAATGAATAATGTAGAAGCAATGAATTTCATAAAACAACAGCGCTCTATTATGTCTTCTCAGAAAAGGAAGAGGTCTTCTAATAGAAATAAACAAAGGGCGCCGTATCCTTATGCGGTGGAAAAAAGTTATGCTGTTAAAATATCTGATTATAGTCTGGAATTTATAAAAAATATAGATACTGTTCTTGATAAGTTTGTATCAGCTCATTTTGATTCTGATAGTTCTGATATAGATACGTTGTGGACACAGATGGAAGAGGAACTGCAACGATATTATGGGGATGCTGTTTATAATTCAGGAAATTTGGGGATTATTATAGCGGCAGTGGCAGAAAAAGTATTTGGTTCAAACAAGTATTATATGCAGAAGCAGTTGGAAGTTATTGCCGGGGTTCCTTTTAGTATAGATACTCCTTGGTGGGATGAGGTTAAGAACTTATGGATGCAGCAGAATTATTCTCTTATAAAAACTATGAGTTCTGATTATATAACAAAATTAAATCAATTACTGCTTACCGGGATATCAAATGGTTATGGCATAGATAAGATATCAGCGCAGATACAGGCTCTTCAAAAGGATATTACCGGAGCGCATTCCCGGCTTATCGCACGGGATCAGATAGGAAAAATAAATGCCTTGGTTCAGAAAAATCAGGCAACATATATAGGTATGAACAGTTATTATTGGCAGACATGCCGGGATGAGAAAGTGAGGGGGAATCCTTCAGGTAAATATCCTAAAGCAATACCGTCACACTGGATAATGGATAATCTGCTTTGCACATGGGATGATCCTGATGTGTATTCTACAGATTTAGGTAAGACATGGATTAAAAAAACAAGTATGATGGAATCTTTACAGGTCGGTATGGCTATTCAGTGCCGTTGTGTTGCTGCTCCATCATGGAATATATTTGTGAAGAAAATAGATTCGGAGCTGGAGGCAGCATGAAAGCGGATATAGAACTTATGAATAAAATAAGGGAAGCTATTGAATCGATAGATTATGGCAGTGTTAAAATAACTCTGGCGGAAAAAGGTAGTTATATAGAAATAACTACTGAAAAGAAAGCACGTGTGTATAAACAGGAGGATATTCATTTTGGCTGATCTTCTTTTGTCTATACTACTTGACAACTATATAGGGATAGTATACTTTTGTATACAGTACGGAGGATAATATGTCGGTACAGAGATTTGATAAGATAGAAGCTCCTGATTGGATGATTCAGAAATTTACACCTACACCGGAAGGTTTTCTTTCTGGTCGGGCTTGTGTTACTAATATTGGTATTTTTCCTTATAAACTTGATGATGGTACTATAGAATATGAACTTCGTCATCCTGATGATGTATTCAATCAGGATTCTATGAATTCTCTTATGTTGAAGCCGATAACAAATAATCATCCTCCGGAGATGCTTACGCCCGCTAATGTGAATAAATATCAGGTAGGTAATTTGGGGGATAATCCTATTAATGGGGATAATATTCATCTTACGATAGCTGCTATTCTGCAGGATGCTGAGGCTATTGCTGCGGTTAACGCCGGTAAAAGAGAATTGTCTTGCGGGTATACAGCGGATGTGGTTGATGAATCCGGTGTATGGATGGGTATGCCGTATACAAAAAGACAGAAAAATATTCGTTATAATCATGTGGCATTGGTTGATACTACCCGTGCGGGTGAGGCGGCTTGTATAAAGCTGGATTCTGGTGGAGGAGAAATGATAAATGTAATTAATATAAATAAATCAGCCGCTGGTGCGGTAAATATAAAGGAGGACATTATGCCCGATATGAAGATTGTAAAACTTGATGATGGAGTAGATTATCAGGCAGAAGCACAGGTTATTGCCGCACTTACTACGGCAAAAAAAGAACTTGATTCTGTAACTAAAAATCTTACTGGTGAGAAGAGCAAGATTTCGGCTCTTGAGGCTGAACGGGATTCGCTTAAAGAATCTAATGAAAAACTTAAAGTCGCTCAGGTGGATACTGCAAAGATTGATGCTTTGGTTGCAACTAAACTTAAAATTCTTGCTTATGCAAAGAAAGCGGATATTGAAGTTAAGACTGGTATGACTGATGAAGCTATCGTAACAGCAGTTATTATGAAGCAGTTTCCTAAAGCGGTTCTTACCGGAAAAGATAAGGCTTATATAGACAGTCGTTTTGACTGTGCATGTGAGGAGATTGATGCTGCTGTAGAGAGAGGGGCAACGGCTAGTGTAAATACCGTTGGTGCCGGGATTACTATTCCGGGTGTAAAAGTTGATGCAGCTAAAGATGCTGAAAAACGTTATCAAGAACGTACATTTGGTAAAAAGGATTAACGGAGGAAATTATGGCACAGTATGGAACGCCTGATGTAGCCGTTGCCGGTTTGATGGATGGTGGCAGATGGGTGGTTGAATCTGCTAATCCGCAGGAAAACATCAATTTCGGTGCACCGGTTTTTGGTATGGTTGGTGTAGAAAGAGCAGCATACAATTTTCACAATGAAATTGCTACTATAACTCTTTCCACTGATCTTATAGCAGCTAATGTTATTTCTGTTACATATGCAGGAATTACAGTTTCTGAGACTTTTGCAAGCACTCATGCGGCTACTATGACTGCATTGGTAGCGGCAATTAAGGTGGATTTGGCGGCTTATGTTTCTGATGCTTCTGTAACGGGTGATGTGCTTACTATCACATTCAAGCCTCAGTATGATGCTACTGTGACTGCTGCGGTTACTCTTGGAACTACTCAGCCGACTATTACAAATGCAGTTAGTACTGCCCGGGTATTTCTTGGTGTAGCCCCGTTTGTACAGCTTGGTGGCGCGGCTTATGGTGCTGGTACGGCAACTTATCAGGCGCTTGGCGATATGAATATTGTTACCCGTGGACGTATCTGGGTTCTGGCTGCGGCTACTGTATCGGATAAAGATCCTGCTTATGTAATAAAAGGTGCTGGTACTACTATGGGGACATTTACCGATGTTTCTACTAATAATTATAATATAGGCGGATTTTTCCGTTCTAATTACACAGGCGGATTTGCTCTGCTTGAAATAAACGGTATGAAATAAGGAGTAGAAGATGGCTGAAATACTTGACCAAAATAAAGCACTTCTTGATTCCGGTGAGAGCATTTTCTTTTCCCGTCAGTTGGAGACAATCCGTGCGAGAAGTTATGATGTTCTGTATCCTGAGAACAAGTTGTTCAATAAACTGCCAAAAGGATCGGATGGTGATGAGCTTTCTGTAGATATTACTCACCGGTCTTTTGATAAAGTCGGTATAGCAAAAATGGGTGGCGGGGATTATGCTACTGATTTTCCTGCTGTAGATATTTTTGGTACAGAAACTACTGTGCATGTAAAGAATGTACAGGACTCATATCATTATGCCATGGACGAGATTAAGCGTGCTGCGAAAGTGGGTATTGCCCTTGATTCCCGCAGAGCACTTACTGCCCGTCAGGCTATTGATTACCAGCTGGAATCTGTGTCTAAAAACGGAGATGCTGTTACAGGTCTGAAAGGATTCTATAATCAGTCGGGCATTACAGAATATTCTGTTCCGGATGGAAGTACTGCCTATACAGGTGTATACTACACTGATTGGACACATAAAACCGCTGACGAGATTCTTGCTGATATGAACGGTACTATTTTTGCTATTCAGCAGGGTACCGCTGGTGTGGAAAATCCGGATAATATTGCACTTCCTATGGCACGATATAATCTGATTAAGACAAAGCGTATTAGTACCGGCGATTCTTTTGGAAAAACGGTTCTTCAGTATTTTCAGGAACAGAATGTCGGCGTTACAGTTGACTGGTATGCCGGATTGGATACGGCTGCGGCTACTAATGCAAGTTATGATGGGAACATGATGATGATTGCGTGGAAGAATTCACTGGATAAATTGGTGTTTGATCTTCCTATGGGATTCAGTCAGCTGGATACTCTTCGTGATGGACTTGCTTTTGTTGTTCCGTGCCGTGCAAAAACTGCCGGTGTTACTGTATTTTATCCGAAGTCCGTAGCTTACGCTAAGGGCATCTAGTTGTTTCCGGGGGAGTTTATATTCCCCCGGAGTTTTTTTCATATTTAAGGAGATACCTGTATGATAATTAAGACAAATACTTCTGGAGCACTTGCTGTTCCTATTGTAGAACAAAATCGTTCGGTGGAGCTTTCCCCCGGTTGGAATGATATAGATAATAATGATTGGGCGCTCGCACGTAAGAATGTTTCTCGAAGAATTAAATCAGGTGAAGTTGTAGAGCAGACAAAAACTGTTTCTCTTAAAGATATTCCGGTTGATATCCCTGATACTCTTCGTCTGCCTGATGAGAAAGACACAGGAAAGTATCAGATTCCTGTAGCAATTTCCGAGATAGGTAATCAGAATAACAAAGTTATAAATATTATAAAGGAAACTTACCATATTCCTACATTGAAGAAGTGGTTGCAGATTGAGTCCACCAGATCTGATGTAAGAACCGCTATTATGCAGCAGATTGATAATGTTAATAGCGGAACTATTAAAGATTAGGGAGGTAGTATATGACACCAATAGAAATTATTACTATTATATATCCAAGTATGGCTACATCCGAAAATGCGGATGGTTACATTACTCTGGCTGAAAATATGACCAGCAGGACTTTCTTTGGTGTCAATTATTCTTTTGCTGTGGCTCTTAGAGCATGTCATATGTTTTATACTGCCACTGTACGTAAAGGGAAATCCGGATATCTGTCGCATGAAAGTTCCGGTACTCTTTCCCGTACGTATGGTGGTATCAGCGGAAACACGAATGATCTTTTGTCATCGTCTTATGGATCACAGTTGGTGGATCTTATTAATTCCGGAAGTCAGAGAGGTTTAATTACCTCTATATATATACAGAATTTGTTTTTGACGGAGTAGTTTATGGCAGAATTGGATATTCTTGAAGAAGCTTATGAAACTGCTAAAATATATAAAGCAACCTCTAGTTCAGGCGGTGGNTGGGATTCAGATACTGATCCGCCTTCAAGTGCGTGGGAATATGTGCAGGATGTACAGATATATATAGAGCCTACTACTCCGAATGATTCAAAACTTAACGATCAGAATTATCAAGGCGGAGTATATAAAGGCATACTGCCTATATCATATGATGGTGTATTGGCGGAAAGTTATGGTCTTATTGATTCCCACAATGAAAGTTATATAGTTGTAGGAAAACCGCAGCCGTTCAGGTTTATTATACCTCATATGGAATGTGTATTGAAATCAAGACAATTTACGGTAAATGCATGAATGATATAAAAATAGAATACAAGGGGTGGATCCGGGGGGATGTTCCGGATAATACATCTCTATTGGTTGCCGGTGTGCTGGATGATATGGGTGCTTATGGAGTAAGTATAATGAGAGAAAAACTTGCGGATACCCGTGCATCCGGGAGATTATATGATTCTGTTATGTGGCAGACAAATAGGAATTCATCGAGTATTTCAGGGCAGTATTCTGAAGCAGATCAGCTTCCTGTTTTAACTGAGGAAAACACCGTAGAAATAGGTTCGGCAGCGCCACATGCTCCTTATCGAGAAACTTATTCCGGGATGCATGTTACTGATGATGGCAGTGCAGAATTTATAAAAAGTCTTAAAGAATGGGTTCGTAAAGTGCTGGGAAGGGATCCGGATGATGGTGATATAGGTAAAGCTGTTTTTGAGGAAATATTAAAGGAAATAAGGGATAAAAATACTCCGGGAACTCCTTTTGTTGAACCATCTATTACTGCTATAGAAAATTATGCTTTACAGAAACTTAAAGCTGTACAGATAAGAAATATAGAAATACAGAATAAAGAAGGGGGAGTGTAATGCTCGAGTATGCGCTTACAAATTATTTAACTTCTGATACGACGCTCGTTTCTTATTTTTACTCTAATAAATCTATATATATTACACAGGCTCCTACTAAAGCGGTAATGCCTTGGCTTATTCTGCTTAATATCGGTGGGTCGCGGGATCAGATATCTAAAACAAGAGTAGAGGAAAATAGTACTGTGCGGATTGCTGTGGATTTTCCTGCTACTGAAGTTGATATGAAAAAAGGCCGTCTGGCTATAGAACGGGCTAAATATCTTTTGGAACATTACCGGGGGGATATGGGAAGCAGTACTATAGATTCTCATAATGCTTATGACGTTTACATTATTTGTTCAGCAGTAGAAGATGTCGGAGGAATAAGTGGTACTTACAGATATCAGTTTACTGCAAGAATAAGAAGTATAGAGGGAGTAATATCCCCTGTCCATACTACTTGACAACTATATAGGTATAGTATACTTTTGTATACAGTAAAGGGCATGTTTGTGCCCTTATGAAATATAAGGAGGACAAAGTATGTCTGATAAAAGGCTTATTGGCGAGGATGCATCTGCATATCGTTTTACATTAGGAACTCTTGTTACTGGAGACGGTACTACAACTTCTATGTCTGCCGGGAAAATATATAAAATAGCAGCAAAAGCGACTGCATCTTCTATTTTTCCAACAGCATTTGTTGTGAATGATTATTATTATGCTCCGTTGCAGCAGACTCTCGCAGTAGGAGATAATGTATATCCGGTTACAGAAACACTGATTACTGATTGTAAGTCATGGACTATGACAGTTTCTGCTGATTCTATTGAGGTTACAGTTCTTAAAGACACAGTAAAGAAATATCGTAAGGGTAAGCCGGATGTTTCTGGAACAATTACCGGTATTGTTACTACCGACCAGCTTAAGACTTCCGGATCCATTCATAATCGTTTTATTAAGGTTGTGAATCTTACTGAAGGGGTTGCTCCGGCAGATGCTAATATTTTCCCGATTGATAAGAGCGATTATTTTCTTAAAGCTTATCTTAACGAAGATGATCTTGCTGGAAATGTACAGGCGTTTATTCTTGCTCAGATTGATCCGCTTGGAACAAACTGGGGTGCTGATATCGGCAGTGCGCAGGAATGGAGTGCAGATTTCAAGTTTGATGGTGCTGATCCGGTAATGTTTACAATTACCAACGTATAGGTTATAATTCCCCTCTTTTAGAGGGGGTTATTTTATATTTTTTCATTATAGGAGATACCAGATGAAAGTAGCAATATCAACAGCAAAAGAACGGATTTATATTCCGTCATGTCTTAAGAACAAGAAGCAGCCCGAACCGGAACAGATAAAGATTATTTATTCTGCCCCCACACAGACTATAAAGGATAAAGTCCTTTCTACAAAAATGAATTATGTAAAAGGAGATAAGGGAGACATGGAGCCTTCTATGTCTGTAAATTTTGATAAGAAGGAAATTATTTCGGCTCTTCTTATTCGTGTGGAAAATTTTTCTTACTATGATAAAAAAGATTCAACTAAAGATTCGGAGATTTCTTCTGCTTCTGATCTATTTGAAGCACCATTGGAATCCGGTTCCGGGGAATTGGTTGATGATATATATAAGTTTTTCATGGATATTCTTAATGGAAAGGTCATCAGCGAAAAAAACTAAGAATAGCCTACCGTCTTGTTCATGACGGCAGGCAGAATCAGCACTACCGGAAAGGAAAAGAAAATGTTCCGGTTCTGCTTTGTGAGATAAATGATGAGCCTGTGTGTGTTACAAGAAAACAGGTTTCTGATTATATATATGATCCACAGTTTATAAGAACGCTGGCTATATATAATTATACAAAATTATGGGGAATGCCTAATGGGTGCGGATGGGCTAATGAACCCCTTGATCTTCTTGAGGGGATAACAGCGCTGGAACTTGAGGCTCGGAAAATAGAGCAGGAAGAACTGGAGAACAAATCAAATGGGCGAAGCAAAAGCAACTCTGAAGGTGGGAATTTCCGGCGTTGCGGAGTTTCAGAGGGAGATAAAGGGCATAAAGGTTAATACTTCTACAGATATGGATGCCATGTCCAAATCTGTTCAGAAGTCTATTAATGCTATGGTTGCCCAGTATATTTCTGCTGCTGCTATAATTACACAATCAGTGAAATTAATAACTGGAGGGGTAAACTTCAATAAATTTGTTGAGGGGGCTACCGCTTCATTTACTGTTATGATGAAATCTGCCAGTGCTGCACAGACTGAAATGCAGGAATTATATGATTTTGCTGTAAAAAGTCCTCTTACTTTCAAAGAAACCGTTACTGCCAGCAAACAGCTTATGGCTTATGGTTTTGCGGTAAAAGATCTGATTCCAACTATGGAGATGCTCGGTACGGTATCTATGGCTACTGGGCATAGTCTTGAGGATATAAGTTATGTATATGGAACCTTAAAATCTCAGGGGAGAGTATATACACGTGATCTGATGCAGTTTGGTATGCGTGGTATTCCTATATATGAGGAACTGGCTAAAGTACTGAATGTTCCTGTGAATAAGATACAGAAAATGACACAGGCAGGAAAAGTTCAGTTTGCAGATGTAGAACAGGCATTCAAGAATATGACATCTGAGGGTGGTCGTTATTACGGTATGATGGAGCAGTATATGACTACTTTGCAGGGTAAAACTTCCATGCTGTCCGATATATGGCAGCAGAGTCTCGGTAAGTTTACAACAGGAATAACTTCCGGTATGAAAACACTGGTTGATAATCTTACGACTATCCTTAGTTCTGATAATTTTCAATCATATATAGCAGGGCTTTCTTCTGTATTGGGAAATCTTATGTCTGTTGCGGGAAGTTTAATAACTTTTATTGCTTCCCACATGGGGGTTCTTACTGCGCTTCTTTCGGTTGTCATAGGACTTAAGATTCTAAATTCTATACCTGCTGTTCTGCTTAATATAGGTATGGCTTTATCCCGGATACAGTTCGGTGTAGTATTGGCGGGTCTTAAGGATTCAATAACCTATATACAGCTTATTATAGATACAATGAAAGCTCTTATGGTTAGTTTTACGGCTTATGTCGCAGCTAATTCGCTTTTTGTTGCTGCGATAGTGGCAATAACAACCGTTGTTATTGCCGGTACTTTTGCATTTCAGCAGTATAAGAAAGAGCTGGATGCTATAACTAAAGCGGCTAAAGATAAGCAGAAATCACTTGCTGAAGAAAATAAACAGATGAAGACAGCTTCCTCCAGTTATGTGGGGTTGACAGATACTATTACTGCATATGTGAAAGGAATATCTGATAGTGCTTTAAGTCAGGGAGATATATCAGATCAGATTGTTGATATAACTAGTAAATATGATGCTCTTAAAAAGAAGCTAAGTAATACAAAGAATTATTCTATTATAGATCTTATGTTCGGTGGGACATATAAAAAAGATACCAAGCAGTTACAGGATTATTCAGTACAATTGCAGCAGCTTCAGAAAGATAAAGCAGATTTGAGTAATTCCGGATCTGTAGAATTATTGAGCAATCCTAATATGGGCGGATGGTATAAGGTGATTGATTCGTGGGCAACTAAATTAGGGGTTGCTAAAGATGATGTTGCTCAGGTACTGCTTGATATGGGTAAAATAAGTACGTTTGTTGCTGCACAGGAAGGGTTTGTTCCGAAGGTATCCACAAAAGGATATGGAGCAGAACTTAATGATTTCTCCCGTATATTTGCTTCTGTATCCATGCAGAGTACGCAGATGTCATCAGATCAGATTGATGCTATGTTCAAGAATGTTAATGAAAAAATATCTTTTTCTGTGACAGATATAAAATCTGCATTCACACAGCTGGATGCTCTTAACAGCGGCTTGGCTTCTGATTTTTCTGATATGTTGTCTTCCAGTGGTATAAAGGTAAATAATCTTACTGACAGTATGGCAAAAAGTTTTACCAACATGTTTAATGATCCTGATTCAAAGATGAGTGCTTATTTTGATTATATGGATGCCCGGAGTAAGGAAACTTCTGTGGATGCTCTGCAAAGTCTTGCTTCTACTAATCCTCGGATAGCCGCTTCTTTATCTGATGAAATAAAAAAAGTTGTTAATGAAAATGTTTCTATATATCAGAAAGCTCTGCTGGATCTTACTACGCAGCTTAAACAGGCTGATCCTACTATGAGCAATGCAGATTTACAGGCAAATGAATTGTATAAAATGTATGAGCAGAGAATGATTTACTGGCTTAAACAGCTTCCGGAGAAAACAAAAAAACCAGCAAAAGAAATAGCAGATAAATTTTATAATGATGTGGCAGCTTATTTTGATGACTGGAAGATAAAACTGACAATTACCGGGATAGATGATTTGCAGAAGGAATTCAGGGATGCTTTGCAGAGTGTTTATTCTAATGTTTCTTCAAAGCTTACTGCTTATCAAAATGCTTCTTCAAAATATAAATCTGCTTCTGTTGATTACTCCAATGTGAAGGGTAAAGGCGGGGAAACAGAATCGAATGCACAGACAAGTCTCAACAATGCAGCTAAGCAGCTGATTATTGCCAGTGCGGATATACAGGCTATTGCCGTACAGACAAAGCAATCTGTTCCGGAAATAGTTGCTTACTATAATAGACAGATAGATAATCTTCATTTTTCGGAATTATCAAACGGGGTGAGTTCTTTTTGGACAGATTTTGAGGGTGGGGCTTATCGCGATTTAGCTGATGGTATAGCTGAAATTACTGCACCCAGTAAAACCTTTGGTAGTGTTATGGGCGGGGTTAATAAGGCACTACTCGGTTTTGGAAAAACTCTTGCAGCAACTATTCTATCCGGTACAGAATTAGGGAATATTATATCTGCTATAGGAAGTACAACCGGACAGTCAGAAGCTAATAGTGCAGAACTTACTCAGCAGACATCAGATATATTATCAAAGACGTCGGGTGCTTTGGGAACAATAGATAGTTATTTTTCCTCTGATAATTCCGGGGAATCCCAGATATCTTCTGTATCTACAGAAATTTCTACAATGACTACCGCAGCTACAAATACTTTTAATGCTATAACTAATTATTTCGACAGTAAAAGTAGTGCTGCTGTTGGTACAGGCTCTACCGGCAGTTCTGTTATTTCTACTATAGGAAATACTGCAACCAGTTCTGCGGCTAATTCAGCTTCATCTGCTTTATCCAGCTTATCCAGTTCAGCTTCAACCACCAGTACATCTATGTCGGGAACTTCCAGTGC
>JGI20214J14112_1000032_pt1 | contig 16215 bp, 16 predicted proteins | sample WetSurMetagenome_FD_14112 | JGI IMG/M metagenome (IMG submission 14112)
CCGTATGAGTATCGTGTAGTGTTAGGGTTTTTGGTACTTTCAATGACTAACCCTGACACTACGATGTTATCTGCGTCTAAGATCAGCGTAGCAGAAGGGGTTGGACCGCCGTTTCCCACGATAACTGGGCTGTTTTGTCCTATTATTGTAAGGCTTTTGTTGATTACAATATTCTCGTTGTAAATGCCTTCTTTAATTTGGATTGTGTCACCTATTGAAGCATGGCTGACGGCCTCTCCGATTGTCACGTAATCTTGCGGAACAGCCAACGTTTTGGAAGCTTGGCTTGTCTGAAGGTTAGACAACCAAACTGCTGAGAAAAAAATTATTACTAATGTAAGCACTTTTACGGTTTCTTTTTTCTTCAAAGATGCCACCCATTTGCAGCAAATGGTCATTCAAGTCACCTGAGAGGATATTGGCAACACTAAAATATTACTCTCCCCCTGGAACACTCTGTTCTTTTAGGAGAACACCCAGCTGAAAAAATGAGCCTGAGATGAGTGGGGTCTGTCAATATTTCGTTCTTCATCTTCCCTATCAGACTGGGACGGCGACATCATCCCCCTCACATAACCAGTCATCCCAGTCAAATAAAGGATTAGGAATAAAGGGATAAAGAATGAACACAGCAAACGTTATAATCTGGACATAAAAAAAGGCTATAATATTGCGCCGCCAATCAGAAGAATTATGAAAATTGCGCATGCATGTAACGCGAATATTAGGATCACGAATTTCTTGACTGATATGTTCTTCATTGACGCCAGCAGCAAGATGCCAATTTCGGTTGGAAGAGGAGAGGCAATTAGAACACATGCAAAAACTACGAGTAAATATAATCTAAAAGAGTCAGGGATCCATCGATTGACAGTTCGAACAACAGTCGTTGTTGAAAGTTTTTGTACCTCATCACTAAAACCATGTTTGACAAAAAAGAAGAGAAAACTGTCACTTATTAAAACCCCGATTCCAGCTATAACTCCAGCTAAGATTATGTTTTGTTCTTTCGCGAGAACTAAAAATATCCCGGTACCCGCAGCCGAAGTTAATGCATTAGGGTATAGCAAACCCGCAAAGAAAGTCCCAAAATACCCCAAGAACATAAGGGCATCATGCAAAGGCTTGTATGTTAAACCTGAAAAAAGAAAGTACACTAAGATTACGCTTATTATAAACAGCGAGAGTTTTGGATACTTAATTTTTCCGCGCACTAAGCATTCATCATTGAATACTAATCTAAAATAGAACAACATCCAATAAATAATTTACCTGAAACCAAAGATAAAATGACCCCCTAAAAACTCTATAGTATATTGTAAATGTATATGATTAGTCCCAAGATCAATGCAAGAGTCCAAATTGCGAAAGTAGGTATCATCAGTTTCCATGTTCTGGAGCAGCCAAGTTCTCCCAATGGGTGAGTTATCCATGAAATAATGATTATGAAGCCTAATATGATTGCAGTTATACCAGTGGCAGCATGGAGCCAAACAATGGTAGATTGCAAAATTAACAGTCTACTGAAAAGAGTCATACTAGAACCGAAAACAGGAATCATCACGACAATTACAGTAACAAGGTTAAGTGTAAGAGCTAAGATGCTTAGAAACCCATGCATAATGAGATTTCTATTTTTAGTTCTTATTCTGTAAGGGTAAACTCCAATAATAAGTAAGAGTAATGCTATAACTTGAATAACTGAAACTAGGTTTCCTTGAAGATCAAGTACCATAATTGCCAAAGCCTAACGCTTTTAACTATAGCTGATAAACTATTAATTGTTTTATTTGTTAGAGTTAATTTTTTCTGCCCAAAAAGTTCTCGACGCGTTCGCGGGTTAGGTATTCTCGCAAAGGCAAGTTCAGCCAAATATGGTAAATATTAGTTGTCCTAAGAAATGACTGATGATTATTACTGGGATGGCAATTCCAAGGTGGATTAATATTTCTTTTATGGTGCTGGTTTTGCGTTGGACGCCTATAAGGTAACTTAGGAAAACAAGTATTCCCAGTCCTATCACTACACAAGTGGTTGCAGCCCAGGGCAGTGGAAGAATAATAAACATAGCGACAAAAGTCAATGTTATGCCAAATCTAGTCACAAAATTGCTGATCGTAAACATTCTTGTGTTTTCTTTTTTGGTCGCGGTCGTCTCCCTGTAGATGTGTATTCCTAGAGAGTCAGCTATGTTGTCTGCTAAAGCTATAACAAGCAAAGACCCAATTATGCTCGCTTGAGGGTTACTATAAGACAGAAGCCCAAAGATTATACCTAGACTCGTGACTGTTGAGGAAGTGGCTCCAAAACTAAATTTACTTGGATCTTGAGGCAATCTCATAAAAATATCTCTACCTACAATGCATAATGTCGCTAAAAAATATTTTTAGTTTATTTTTTAAAAAAAAAGAAAATAGGAATTTATTTTTAGACTATTGTTGGTGGCGGTGAAGTTGAGGTTGCAATGGGATGTTCCTGGGACTTGAGTGTGAAAAAGGCGATTGCTAATATTAATGCTGATATCCACATTAGAATTAGCCCAAATACCGGGATTATCGCACCGATTAGAAGTATTAGTCCAGCGGTTCCAAATAAGCCCACGTTAGACTTGTTCGAAACCTGTTTTAGCGAGCGATAGATGAAGAAAGCTGCGATTATGATAACTACCCAAGCGATTACCAAAACAACTAGTAGCCCTCCAATAAGTGGAAAGATATCAGAAGGAACGATGTTGGTTGTGTTGGGAGTCATGGCTTGAAGTGTTGACCAGTCACCATTCCAACCTGGATAAATTTGAGTTATCAAATCCTCTATGTTTGAAAGGACAACTGCAAACGCGAGCACTCCCACAATGATAGCACCTACTACTGCGACTGCAACACCATAGATTGCATTGCCAAAGATGCCTCTTTCCTGATAATGGTTAGAAAAGCCACGCAAAGCAACTAAGACTAGAATTAAGCCCGCTAGGCCGATAACCCATGTATATTGAACAAAAGGTATCACTCCGATGAAAAGTAATATTGCGCCTATACCGCCTATAGTTTTGCTAGATTCCAGAGTCATTTATTTTCCCCAAGTTTCTGTCAGTGTTATTAGGATAAAAGCTTTTTTGTGCACACAAGAGTACTTTAAGTCTAGCATCTTTTAGCTCTAGGCAACAAGTATTTTTTGTTAGTTCAATTATTTGTTGTTTTCAAGTTGTCCTTGAAGAATTGTGTAATAAGTCTGTAGGTAGATTTTGCCGTTTTCAGTTATCGTGTACACTTTTCTGGCTCGCCCTTCATTCTGCTGTTTGCTGCTCTCAACAAATCCTTTTTCTTCAAGGCTGTTTAACGTTGGGTAGAGTGCCCCATGCCGAAGTTTTATTTTAAAATCTGTTTCTACCTGTTTTTTGATTCTGTATCCCCATGTTGGTTGAGCTTCAATGATGCGTAGGAGTTGGATGTCAAGTAGATTTCTGATTATGTGTTGGACAATTTGTTTTTTGTAGGTTTCTGACATCGGACAGCCTTGGCTGAGGGTTGTTTGTGTATGGGTTGATGTTTGGATTTATTTAAGTTATGTTAACTCTTTTCGTTTGTTGTATTACTGAGTTATGCTTGTGTATGCTTTGGGTATGTCTCAGGGTTTATATCTGGGTGTAGTAATACTAAGTACTCAAGATATACTAAGATATGTCCGAATAAGGACATATTGTATACAGGTATAACAGAAAGACTGTTCAACAAAAATACAACCCAGGTAGAAGAAAAATGTTTAAACCAAGCTCACAAAAAGAGGCCTCAACCAAACTAATGAAGGGTCTTCTAGATCTAATAATACTGCAATTCCTAAGCACCGAACCAATGCACGGCTACCAAGTCATCACTAAAATTCGGAAAAACTTCGGCGTATATTTCGGACCAAGCACCATATACCCGTTAATGGGAGCCTTAGAAAAGAAAGGATATATAGATAGTCACTGGGACATGAATTTTGAACGCCCTAGAAAAGTCTACAGTCTCACAAAGGATGGACAAAACATGTTGAACTACACCGAAGACTCACTTAACATGATCTGCAGAAAAATAGCAAACACAACCCCCGAGATAACGCAACCTGCCGTTGGTATGATTACCACATAAGAAAAACTTGATTTTAGGTTCAAAGATGAAAGTCAAATTCTTGGCTCTTTTCACTAGTTCGAATACTTCGCCATTTGAACAAGAAAAAAACAAACACGATTGACTATAGTCAATAAACCTGTTTTAAATACACCTACAAGCAATTTCTATTTTAAAGCAGGGTGTTCAGTTGGAGGAAGTAACCAAAAGCAAATCCTTCGAGTTAAACAACCAAACTCTCAAGTTTTGCAGACATATAGCTGGGTCAGCCAAAATAGTCGCCATCTCGCTATTAGACAATTATTCGATAAAAACCTCAAATGAGCGTTCAATTAATGAAATAATGCTTGTCATCAAGAATTTCCAACCAAGACTTATGCGTTACGTAAGAAGGGTTAACAATAAAACGATTTTTGTATTAGCAGTTGACCAATGGGTTTTTGAACGTGATGTCGACAAGGGCTTTCTAGGGGAGGCTATTGCAAGCAAACTTATTTTTCCATATTTACCGCTTCAAGGCGAGGATTATCTGCAGAATAAAGAGGTTGAATTAAAAAAGCGTTTAATCCTTGAGTTGCTTGAGAATTTAGTAGTGAATTTTCCTGAACTTGCCCACCGGATTCAAATTAGACCTCAGTACTTCATGTATGAGATGTTTTCTAATCGAATTCGTGTCTTCCCTCTGGTAGCGTATGATTTTACAAACCTTATCAATTATCTTCAGGAAGAAGAACAAGCGCTCAGTGGTTATAATGAAGCCTTAAAACAACTTGAAGCCGAAGAAAAAATCGTTGCCTCAAACGATTATATAACAATCACCAAGAAATTCATTTCACAAAGCCAAGACCCTAAAATCAAACTAATCAACTTATCAAAGAATATGCCCCGAACACTGTTCACATCAATTTTCAATGTCATCCCTCAACTCATAAACATCGTTTCCCAAAATACGGATAATTTTCTGAAAACACAAAAGATAAATTTGAAAAGGCAACCTGACCCAACCTACAGCTTTATTGATCCTCAGAAATATGTTTTCTTCCCAACCTCAAAAGGGCTCATTTCATTGTCCGAAAAAATTGATATTAAGGCTTTTGCCCAAAGAATGCTACCTAAAGGAAAAAGCGAAAACATTGAGATTGAACACTTGGGCAGTATGCTGAATGACGTTTACTTAATCAATGCCCGTGGCAAAGATGGAGCTACCAAAGTATTAGCTAAACGTTTTAAAGATTGGTCAGGATTAAAATGGTTCCCATTAACGGTGTGGTCCATTGGGGCAAGATCCTTTGCCGTTTCAGGTCAAGCCCGGCTGGCTAAAGAATATGCGATCAGCGAGCTTTTACATAGCGAAGGGTTCAGTGTTCCTAAGATTTTGTATGTCAGCAATGCTGAGCGAATAGTGTTTATGGAATATATTGATGGGGTAAACCTTAGTGATTCCATTAAGCAGGTAGCAACCTCAAAAGATCTAACAATTCTTGAAGATGTGCTAGATAAGTTTAACCGAGTTGGTGAGATATTTGCGAAGGTTCACTCCCACAATGTTTCTTTAGGCGACACTAAGCCGGATAATGTGCTAATTACTAAAAGCGGAGATATTTTTCTCATCGACTTTGAGCAAGCCTCCCAAGACGGCGACGAAGCATGGGACATAGCAGTATTTCTTTATTATAGTGGGTATTATCTCCAACCATTTATTAGCAATGCCAAAGCAGAATCACTTACAAAAGCATTCATTGATGGATACTTAAGGGGTGGCGGAAATGTGGCCAAAGTGAACGAANCGGGGGCACCCAAGTATACGAGGGTGTTCAGCATCTTTACGCCACCACCAATGCTTCGGGCTATATCGGATATCTGCAAAAAACAGAAAAAACCATAGAAACAGAACTTAACAAGTGGCAGTTGTGACCAAAATCAACAACTGATGGGTCAATAATGTTCACGAAGAAAAGATGAATCGAAACATGACAAGATTACATTACAAGTTGACAATAGGATACATGATTGGACATTGACTACTTCAACATTTCCAACAAAATAATTACGAAAAAAATCAGTTCAACACAACAAATATTTCGCTTGATATTGAGTTTTCGAAAGTCGAAGAAAGCCTAAAGCCAAATAAATTGCAGTTGATTAGCCGTTATTGATTGTTAGAGAAAGGTTCTTGATGGCTTCGAGGCCTCGAAGAAGCGTTTTTCACCTCTTTCTAAACGCCAGTCAAATCATCGAGTAATAGTTATTTACTTTAAAATTAAACTAGTAATACTTGAGGATTTTTATGTCTGAATTTTACTACAAAGGATTATACAGGGTTAAGGTTGTTACGGAAAGTGATGGCTACTGGATTGTGGAGGCACTGGAAGATTTTAAGGATTGCATTCAAAACGAAAAAGTTCCTGTCAAAACTGGGGAAAGACGAATTGTTCAACCTATTGATGTAATTAGGAAAGACACTTTGCCACCTGTGATTCCCGAGCACGCTTACGAGTTACAACTCGAAAAGAAAGTTAAGCGCATGGTTGAGGAATTCAAGAAAAAAGAAGCGCCCCCCAAGAAATAATGGTCTATTGTTTCTAAAAGAGTATTTGTTTAGCAATTTCCATAATCTGGTTAGTCCTAACTCCAAAAAACAAATGGATAGCATTAAATAATCTGTGACAAAAAAAGAGTGAAACTTTAAGACTTTTCATTTTCTGATGTTAAGATTAAAGAAAGAGGGGGAAGTGAATTTTTTTGTATATTTTCTTTAAGGTCTTTTTCTTAGCAACAGCATTACCAATACTATGCCAATTATGACTATTACTACAATGATTGCAGCTATACCTAGCATAAGATCGTTCGTTGTTGCAAAGTTTGACACAAGAGTAGCGGCTGGAGCTGTTGTTGCTGCTGGTTCACTAGCGTAGAAGGTTGTGACAGCAGAAGATCCATAATAGGATTGTGTGCCTGCGAACGTGGCAGTTACTGCGTAGTCTCCTGGAATATCAGGTGTCCAGCTTAAGCTGAAAGATCCATACGCGGTGCTAGTGATTGTTCCGATGTCTCTGTAGTTGCCATTAGCGTCGGTAACTGATATTGTTACTGGAACTCCGGTTATGTTGTGTGGCATTGGTTGTTGTTCGTAAACTGCCTCCATAAACGGAGTCATGCTTGTGTCAGAAACACATGGTAAACCGTTGGGGAAGTTTGCTGCAACTACTTCTTGTGATGCGCCAGCAGAGATGTCAGTGATTGTACCCCTTATTGTTACTGGGGTTGCGGTTGTCACACCGACATCAGGTGCAGTGACAGTAGTTTTGGTTGCGCCTATGCCGAAAGCATATATCTGACCGTCATAACCGTTGAATCCAAGCATTTCGCCGTCAGCGACAGGGCTTGGTGATCTTTGGAATGCGCCGCTTATTTCCCAGACAAGTGATCCGTCAGTGCAATTTAATGCGAGTTTTTCTCCGCCTGGAAACAGTGGAGGATTATACAGTCGACCTTCTGAAAGGAAGATCATTCCGTCAGCGATGGTTTGTGTGCCATAGACCCAGAGTGGATATATGCCGTAAGGTGTGTCATAGCCTGCAGATCCACGAGTGTAGGTCCAGTCGAGTTTCCCAGTCTTGAGATCAACTGCGTTTACGTAGCCGCCGAAGTCCCAGATGTAGAATCTGCCATAAGCTATAGCTGCAGAGGAGAAGAGATGGCTAAACGCATTTCCGACTGTTTGGGTTGGTCCCCAGAGTTTTTGGCCGGTGGTTAATGAGTAGCCGAATACTTCGCCTGTATCTTTGTCATGTCTAACGTAAACACCTTCGCCTGTAGCTGCAATTCCTACGTCGTCCATGTTCGTTAACGTCTGGACTGTTGGTCCCCAAAGCTTTGCTCCAGTAACGGGATCATATGCTATATCTGTAGCATTATCTGCGCCGAATTGGTTGGCAAAAGTTGAAAGTGTTGGTGGGTGGGAACTTAGAAGTATTGCCTCGTTGCTCTGCTCAGCGATACTGAAGGCTGGGTTTGCTGTGGGAAGCGATACGTTCCATTGTATTCCTGCTGCAAAGCCGTAAGATCCTGATGGTTTATAAGATCCTGTAGGTGACCCAAATCCTCCAGCTGGACTAAGACATCGGGTTGAATTCCACAAAACAAGATCATTGTGGTCATCAATATAATAGATTAGAATTGCCCCTGAAGTATTGGGTTCATTAGAATCTATAAGTGCATTTGGTGATGTCCCGAAGAGATTAGCTATACTGCTGGGAATATCGGTTACGCTTGCCATTTGGTTGCCAGTTACTGGATCCAGAATTTCATAGTTGTAGAGAATAGAGGGCCCAAACATACCCATAGGACCTATACCGACTTCACGTGATGTCCATATAAATGCTTGAGCACCAAATTCTTCATTGTTGTGGAAGTTTACAACTTGACCGTAGATTAAGAGGTCAGAAGTATTCTGAACCCACAATGTTTGTCCGGTGCGAAGGTTAATTGCCATAATGCCTGCATTATCAGTTTGAGCGGCCATGTAATTTACATAAAGTACTCCGTTGAGAATTACTGGCTCAAATAAGTGGTAAAGGGGTGAAGCTGTTGAGTAAGCGTTCTCTTGATTAGCGATAGTTTCGCCGCCGGCTTGACCTCCGGTGGTTGTTTGTTTGGTCCAAAGTATGTGAGCTGTAGTTGGTGCGATGCTATGTTGTTGGAAGTTGTTTCCAGTTCCATCGTATCCGCCGGTAATGTCGAATGCGGGTCTTCCTAAGCCATACCAGTTTCCACCAATCGTTTGTGCCCAGTTAAAGTTGTTTGCATATATTGGACGCGCCCAGTATTGTGTTGGAAGCGGAATACCAGAATTGTACGATATTTGCTCTTGTTGGACGACAATTGTGACTGGGGGGCTTACGGCAGGATTCATATTGTAGGTCGTTCCTGAAAAGTCTGTTCCNATTGATTGCCCTGGAAATATTCCTTGGAAGGTGTAGTTTCCTGTTGTGGCTGGTGCAAATGTAATTCCGCCTACACCACCGGTAGTATCAGCTGTATATGGTCCGAGTGTCTGATTTGTCCCGTCTGGCTTGATAACGTTGACGGNTAAACCTGTGTATACAACAGTATCGAAGCCACCGGAGGGATTAGGTATTGGTTTAGTGAAGAAGAGGTTAACATATACGGTTTGTCCAACGCCTACAGGATTGGGTGCAGCACTGACATACAAGTAGTCTTTAACATTCATCGTCGAAGCTGCCTTTGCATAAATTGGNGATTGCGCGAGTATAGGAATTGTTAGAACTATCATCAGAACTAGAGCTATCATAGATTTTCTATTTCTCATTTTTTGTTTTTTTCTCCTTTAATTTTATGGTTTGGGCTAAGAAACATATGAAATGCCCCTGCCCGGTCGCCTTATCTGTATTTTTTTGCTTAAATAACTTTTCATTTGAAGATATAAAATTAGTATAAGATAATTATTATGTTAATAATCTATAAAAATAAGTACTTTAATAATGTATAATTAATCCAATAACTGAGTATAGTGCTTTGATTAGATTCGAACATCAGTCTCAATGCACATAATTGTTCTTTTGAATCCACGAAAGACAACAATCTCAATTTAGATGCTCAAAAAGAGACTACCGTCATTATTTAGAAATACAAACCTCTGTGTTCAGTTCGTACTACATTAGCAGAAGAAATAGTCTATATCTTATTTGCCGTCTGAGTAACTCTGAATTTTCATCCAACAAGTGTCAATCTAATGCCTTCTCATCATCCGGCAAACAACTAATGTGTGGATGAAAAATAAAAGCATTGACATCTAAAAAGAAGAAGCTGGGAACACTTTTATTTTAGTATCAGATATCAAAAGGTAGGAGTTAAATCGTATGGATTTTATTGGAAGTCAAACAGAAAAAAACCTTTTAGCAGCATTTGCAGGGGAATCCCAAGCACGTAATCGCTACACATTCTTTGCCAGCATAGCCAAAAAAGAAGGATATGAGCAAATTGGTGCAATCTTCGAGGAAACCGCTGCCAACGAAAAGGAGCATGCGGAGCTTTTTTTTAAACACCTCAAAGGCGGAATGGTTGAGATTAAGGCCGCTTATCCTGCGGGTGTTATGAGCGCAACCGTTGAGAATCTTAAGGCTGCAGCTGCCGGCGAAAAAGCGGAGTGGGGGTCGATTTACCCGAACTTTGGTGACATTGCTGAAAAAGAAGGCTTTAAGGATGTAGCTTGGACTTTTCGGAGTGTTGCCAAAGTTGAAGCTTACCATGAACGTCGTTACAACAAACTGGTTGAGAGTCTGCAGAACGGTAAAGTGTTTGTGAAGGATGCACCGACTAAATGGAAATGCAGGAACTGTGGTTTAGTAATTGAAGGGACTGCAGCGCCGGAAAAGTGCCCAACATGTGCTCACCCAAAAGCGTATTTTGAAGTCTGGACAGAAAACTATTAGAGCATAAACTATTCTTTTTTTTCCAAAAACTGCCCATTATGAAAAAGAGGATTTTTCTTAACCAAAATAATTGTAGTCTCAACAGATCGCGCGGCTTAGAATGGATTGGTGTAAAAGATAGCTTAATATTCTTGAGAAAACGTAAATGATTAAGCTCTCCATATCCCGAGGTCGGGAGAAAAGCACATCAAAGTGTGCCGAGGTAGCTCAGCCTGGGAGAGCGCTCGGCTGAAGACCGAGTCGTCGCATGTTCAAACCCTGCCCTCGGCACCATCATGATCATTTTAACTTGGAACGATCCTGTTATGCAATCTCAAAGGAGCGCATTCGTTCTTTTCAGAATCAAGCTTATTACGTTATTTGCTATTTCTCAATAGCCAAGGTTTGATTATGGAACTTGAAGAATGTATTAAAGGCAGAAGAAGCGTTCGAGCTTACACTGAAGAACCAGTTTCTAAAGAACAAATTAAAGCCGTGCTTGAAGCGGGTATTTGGGCTCCAACAGGGATGCATAGAGAACCTTTGAGATTCATAGTTATTGAAGACAAGAAACTGATAAAGTACGTCTCTGATGAAACCAAGCTTTTAGTCCAACAAATGATGCCGCCTCAAGCCAAAAAATTCTCCACTGCAGCTGATATAATATGCTACAATGCACCTATGCTTGTTTTAATATGCACAGAAAAAGATGAACAGTGGGCTAACATCAATTTGCTTGATAGCGTACTTGCTGCGCAGAACATGTTTTTGAAGGCCTACGAGCTGGGGCTTGGGACATGTTACATGGGCTTTGTTAACTTCCTCAACAATAAGCCAGAAGCGCTTAAGATGATTGGTGTCCCCGAGAACTATACGATGATGGTTCCATTCATCATTGGCCATCCAAAAACAAAGCAAGGCGCTGGAAAAAGAAACAAACTTGTAACAAAATGGATAAAGTAACCAAAAAGGCTTTGGCAGCTAAATAGTCTGTTACCCTTAAAAGTCCAAAAGTTCACTTTATTTTTTAAAGGGTCTTCCTTTTGGCATAACTATAACTTGATTGCATTCTCCATATTCGACTGCTTTTCCCTCTAAAAACAGTTTTCCAACATATGCACACGTTGCAGCATCCAATTCGTGGTCACTCAAACTGTTGTCTAGCCCTTCTATGCCTAGTTTTTGTAGACCCGCCAACAATTTCTCGATGCCTCGTTGCTTTCTGGGTATTCCAAGAACGTCTTGCGCCCCTCCGGGGTAAGCCTCAATAATGACTAACTTTTGAGCTTCAAAGATGCTTTTTAACTGAATTCCACGTTGAGTTAGTTTTCTCATGGGGCCTAATGTTATCGGAAAAAGTTTTATACCCATTTTGAGGAGTTCTCTGTCACTTTCTCGTAGGTGAATATTGGTTTTTTCTTCAATTGTTTTTCTTCCAGGTGGCAGACATAAAGGAGCATCGATAGCCACAACTTGGGGGCTGTTTTCCTTAACTTTCTGGAGTATGTCTTGGTCTTTGAAAATTAAACATGTTGTGGCTTTCATTCCTGTAAGAGTGCAAAAGCCTGTGGGTCGGTTTTCAACCCCTGCTAAATCTAAACCAATTATCTTCACATGTCATCTATGAGTAACATTGTAGTTTTTGGCTAATATTTCTTTATATTTGCCCACCGCAAAACGCATGATAAGACTTCAGTTTTTCATTAAAAAATGGTAAATTCAACATTTTTTCTGTTTGAAAAAGCCCTGTTTTAGCCATTTATCAGGCAAACGATAGAAAGTGTTTTAAATACATACATGTGATACGTTCCATCAGAGGAATAATCATGGCAAAATGTCCCACATGTGGAAAAGAAGTTAAGTCGCCAAAGAAAACCTGGAAGATGGCTGGGAAACCAGACAAAAAAGGCAAACGGACTCAACTTACCATAGCACTCTATGATTGCTGCGGTAAGACTTTCCGCGAAGTCTTAGACAAGAAAAAGATTTAAATCTGAATCTCCCAGTTTCTTTTTCTATTTTTTCTGTTTATTTTTTCCATATTGTGGGTGACCGATAGCTATTAAATCCTATTAGGATAAACCACTCGTAATCATCGTGCAAATTGTCTCGTGCTCATTCAGAATCGCTGCAATCCGTTCAGGAAATAAACCATTAACCACGAAGCAATCAATAGATGCCTTCAAAAGCAACGTAGGCAAAGCTCTATCCACGCTTGTCCGCTTGTTCATAGTCATAAGTTGGCTGGCAGATATACGCTTGATTAATTCTGCTTCCGGTGTTGTCTTTGGGTTGTCTGTATAAACGCCGTCAACGTCTGTAACTAACAAAACTTTCGACGCATGCAACCGACTAGCTAGGTAAGTGGCGATTGAGTCAGATGTAACATCCCAAGAATTCTCCAACGGATCTTCTTTAAAAAAAAGAGCTGAGGGCAAAAAAATTGGCAAATGACCAGAATCCAAAACACGTTTTATTTCCCATAGTTTAGTCACAGTAACTGATTGAGGAGTTAACTGTGAAAGCAACAAACCATATTGGTCCATTCCCAAGATCGCCATCCGATGTGACACACGACAAGACAGCGAAAACTTTTCATCCAAACTTCGCGTGACATCTGCAAATTCACCACCGCCAGGCAATACAGTTAAACTATGATTTTTAGAGAGTGCGCTCAACTTAGCGCACAATGATTTTAATTTTTCTGGATAAGCCACTAAGCTACCACCTATCTTAACGACAAATGCGTTCATTTGATGGGTCCCCCCTCAAGTTTGCTCGACATCATTTGGGCAACCCCAAAAGCAGGTGTAGCTAAAATTGCTTCTTTAGGCAATATTGTTCCCAAATCCACTATTGCATCCACCCCTAGTTCTTGAGCGGCTTTGGCTGCGAGAAAGTTTCTTCCAAGCCCAGTAACCACTACTGGGACCTCAATTGAAACCTTCGACTTTGTGTATAAGTAGACTTTTGCTAAACCTCCAATAATCTGCCTGATTTGTCTGTTACAGATAACTTTTGCCAGGGTAATGATTTCTTTCTGAGCCAACATTTCGGTGTCTGCACAGACAACTCTGGCGAGCCTTGCGAAAGCTTCTCCAACGGTTTTTCCCCGTCCATCTGCCGTTTCGCTAATGTAGTCTTCTCTGGAGATGTTTCCTAAAATTAGGTGTACGTCAGCTGATAAAGCAAAAAGCTCAGAAGATACGGTTGCAATGCCGCTTCGGATAGGGATTGATTGGACGATTGTAGCCACGTTCGTTCTCAAGCTTCCCGTGTAGACTAGTTCGCCGCAGAGAAGCTTATCCAAATCTGTCTTTCCAAGCGCTGCAACTTGGCCATTTACTATTGGGATTATACTTGTGCTGGTGGATCCAACGTCAACTACAACGCAGTTTTTCAGTTGTTGTGCAACTAGCCAACCTGTTGCCGCCCAATTCGCCCCCGCGACTCGGAGGGGTTGACACAAATCAATCTCAATTGGCTCTAATTTGGCTTCAGTGTTCAAAACATAAAGGGGAGTACCAGTAAAAATCTGCATAAAACAACTCAGAATATGGTTGACTCCTTCCCTTTTTGTTTGGTAGGCATCCGATAATTCAGCAGTCATAGTTACGCCTACACCATCAAGCCTGCAATTACACAATTGATTCTTAAGCTTTAAGAGCACATCAACGAGTTTTTGAGGTTGTTTCCAGACTGGAAAATACTCAACTGCAACTTTTGCATCGAAACATTTACCATCTCTAACGCTGATGTAGGCTGCTTTTGTGTTTGCTCCTCCAACATCGAAGCCTAATACATCAACCAAATCTTTTTCCTCAACCGATAATGCTGTACAGTTTCTTTTTAGCTTCTTCTATAGCAAAGGTCGCTTCATCCAAGGTTTCTCCGCTACCCATAAGAAGGGCACATGATGTGGCGTTTTCTTCCAAAGGAAAAGCTGGAGAAACAACAGTATCCATGTTCGCTGTATTTTTGAAAGTTAACATAGTGGGTTTAGGTGTTTCTGTTTTCAGAAAGCATGCAATCCCTCGGTTTTCTGGNTTATCAGGAAGGTTATCTTTCAAAACTGCGTTCTCAATGGCTTTAGCAAGGTTGAAGTTGACAACTTTTCGTAAACCAATATAAGAAGTTGTTAACCGAGGATTAACATCAACCACATAGGGCATATCTGGCGCTAAGACTAAATCAACACCAATATATCCCCAAAGCCCGTTGATTGACTTAACTACTTTTTCGGATAAATCAAACGCTTCTTGTTTAAATGGGTGGTCCAACGGAACGCAGCCTCCGTTGTAACTTGAAAACTGTTCTGGTCCGGTCATGGCTATGTTTTGCCTATTTAGACTAACCGCTAAGGCTGTATTTTTTGTTGCAAGCAGACTAACGCTTACTGATTCTCCTTCGATGAATTCTTGGGCAATAAAGTATGAGCACTTAGATTCGCTTTTTATTTTTGCAATGGCTTTTCCTATTTGGCTTTCCTCTTTTAAGATGCTTAATCCATTGCATCCAACTCCATCCACTGGTTTGAAAACCAACGGATAGCTTAGTTTTTGATTGATGGTTTTTCTGGTTTTTTGAAAAGTGTTTGAGACGTTAATCAAGAGATTCTTTGGTACTGGAAAACCTTGTTCTTTTAGATGGGCGTAAAGAAGCGCTTTGTCTGCTACCTTGGTTATGGTTGTAGATTTGCTGTTGAGTGTTGTCTTGCCTGTTTTTTCTGCAAGTTCCACAATTGTTTGCAGTGTTTGTCCTGTTTCAGGCGCTATAATGTAAATTGAATCGTTTATTTTTGCGAGACTTGTTAAGAGTTTTTCAGGTTCTTCGGGGTACATGACTGGAAAAGTATGGTCTGCATCTAGTGGGGGATTAAGTCTGGATAGCCTTGCATCTAGCAGGAGGGTAACTTCATCTCCATTTGCCTTAAAATCTGTGGTAAGACTGCGTAACATCCCAAAACCTTCGGCCAAAATGCCTGTTGGCAACTTCTGCCCAGCGTATCCACCGCCTGAGGCATACTCGTAAAGGATAATCTTCAATCTTTGCCCTCTAAGAATCGATGTGGAACTTTAAAGGTGCCTTAAAGCTTTTCGATTTCAACTAAATCTTTCAGAAAAGCATTCACATGTATTCTCTTAACATGAGGCATTACGACGATTCTAACACAATCGTACCTTGGAACATAAGAAACAAACCAGCCGCGCTCCCATAGTTTCTCTGCTAAACCATGGGTATTGTGACCTTTGAAAGCAACTATATTCAGTGTAGGTTCTACTAACAGGTTACAACCAGCCCTTTTGATGCCCTCGGCGAGCATTCTTGTGTTTTCTATGCATTCAACGACAATTTTTCGGTAGCCTTCCGTACCGAGCTTATTGAAGACTGCCCATGCTGAAGCAGCTGCGGCACCTGACCTTGTTCCAATAAAAGTGAATTGTTCCTTATCCGTTAGGTAAGGTGTTTCGGTTCTAATGCTATCCAACGTTTGACCGTCTCTAAAGAAAATTCCGCCTGCTGGAATAGCCGCCATGCCCATTTTGTGAGGGTCAACAGTGATTGATTTTACGCCTTCTAAACTGAAGTCAAAGATGGGTTTGGGTTCAGGTAGAAAGGGAATCACCAAGCCTCCAAATGCTGCGTCAATATGCAAAAAGACCCTGTGTTTTAAC
>JGI20214J14112_1000034_pt1 | contig 16050 bp, 30 predicted proteins | sample WetSurMetagenome_FD_14112 | JGI IMG/M metagenome (IMG submission 14112)
GATATTTCTGAATGCTCCTTCCATAAGGTCATCGAAAGTAATAGGAGAATATTCAAAATTAAGAGAACCGTCAGAAGAGCTGTTGCCCTGCTGCGGAGCTGATTTAGTACGCCCGTGTCTTAATTCGTTTGACTCTTTTGATTCTGTTGAACCTTTAACAGAATCACCGGTAGTTCTTGTAAGAACAGGGTAATTATATATCCCGTCTTTTGTCTTGAACAGACCTGCTTTTGTTTCACGTGAAAGATATACATCACGTTCTGAACCAGCTTTAATATTGGTAATAAAATCTGCCATAATAATCCTCCGTTAATTTTCCATAAAAGCATTCCATACTACAGATACAGGAACAACAAACGTATCATCGTTTATCTTTCTTCCTGTATTTTTATACGTCTTAACTATTCTTACACCATTTATATAAGTACCGCCTTTGAATGTATCATATATCTTGTTGTAAATAATGTTTATATTGTCATTAGTTGCCATAGATTCTGTTGAATTCACAGAATCGCTTGTTACAACACATATATTAAGCTGCATTATTCCAGACCATTTATTAAACCCGTCTCTGCCCAGCTCTTTCTTTTCGCTTCCTTTCCTGATAAATTCTATTTCTATATATGTACCAGTTCGGTCTAATGTCTGTGTCTGATATACAACAGGAAATCCGTAATCTTTGAACCTTATATCATTAACTGCTGTGATAAGAATATTTTCGGCATCACTGTCATTCAAAATAATCCCTCCACATCTCCGATATCTATCTTTTTATTCCCGTCTACATACTTACCTATTTTCACAAGCCTTTCAGTACTTGGATAATCTGCTGTTTTCTTTATAGTCCACGCCGCCTTATGACTTGATTCACCTGCAATTTCACCGACTTCTGCCATCGTTATCCTGAGCATTCCTGCCGGAGCCTGTATAGAGAATCCGTCTTCTATGCCATGAGGAGTACCGCTGTCACTATATGATATTCCTCTTGAATCTGCCTCATACGTTCCATATTCAAGCATCGGCATACGCTCGTTATCGTTATATATTTTAATCTGTCTTGGAACTTTTTTTTCAGGAAAAAATCTGTCCAATGCAGACTTAATATTTTCCATGCTTTCTTTATCATCCGTATCTTCAAATAAATCCATACCTATATCTCTTGAGTATATTTTCTTCCCATTGTATTCAAGATACCAGCACTTTCTTACAACATCATCATCCATTTCATGTTTCTGCCCGTTATATTTTATATAATTTTCATCAACAGGTGTTCTTGAAACTACTCTCTGGAAAAATATAGCAGCCAGATATATATTCCGCTGTCTTGCAGTCTTTCCTATCCTATAAACTCCGATTCCTAACGCTTTATAAGTGATATCATCAAATACACCTGTTACATTCTTGTCTGATACTGATGTAGTTTTACCGTGTATTTTTGCAGTGAATTTAATATTAGCTGGCATTTTCTACCTTCCGTCCCTGCAATATATATACAATAGTCGTAACACCATCCGGCTGTATCTTGTTCTTGGTTATTATTGTAAATTTATCAGAACCGTATGAAACATAATCAGTAGTTTCTGTAGGTTCAAATTCTGAGCTTACAATAAGTTTTACATCACCGGCTTTTATAAGGTTACCGGAATTCCCTATATCTTCCGCTGTATAATTGGTCTTTACAGCCTTACATCCATTCTCTGCATAATTCTTTGTCTTTATACCTTTTGAATTAACTGTATACGTTCCGTCAGGATGAAGTATTTTACAGTCATTTCCATATTCATTTATGAGGTCATAAGCTGTATCATAAAATCCGTCGTAGTCCATCAGTCACTCCATTTTACAGGTACACATATACCACTGTCACTTGTTTTATATAAACCTCTCAGCAGTATATTAACAGATTCGTATACAGATGTATAGGTAGTTCCTGCATTGTTTGTTTTATAATCTTCATTCTGAAAGTACGAAACAGAAACAGCCCCTGACACTGCTTCCGATGCAACATCACCTTTCCTGCTTTTAGTATTCCACAGGTTTTTTGACTTGGCTATAAAAGAAGCCTCACATACCGCTTTCTTCAACCCTTCCGGTATACCTGTAACTTCTTCCCTGTTCCTGTCATAAATACCGTTTCTTGGGAAAGACATCGGCTGTGAAGTATATTTCCTTGAACCTTTCCATAAAAAAAAGTTGTCTACAAATTCAGTACCTTTTATAATAAGTACCTTTTTAGCTTCATCAGAAAGAGCCGATATATCATCACCATGAACAGTACAATAAGTATTAAAATACGCGAGTGTCACATAACTATTTGCGCTTGCTACGTTTGTACCGTTTTCTACGATAAATTCTATATCAGCCATATATTTTAACCCTCTTCCTGAATAACAGATTTAGGCTTTCTTCCCCGTTTATTTGCAGAAGGTTTATCATCTGATTCTTCACCTGTTTCAGTAATTTCTTCTTTTTTATCTTCAGACGGAATATCTCCATCTTTAATAAGAATAGACGGATTTACAGGATTATCTACAGGATTTTTTTTTGAGACAATTTTGTCTTCTTCTTTTACAACCCATCCTCTGGATTTCATTTTATCAATGTCACATTCTTGAACTGTATAAGAAGTTGGAGCTTTTGGACGCTCCGGTGCAAATCTTGTCATGGTAACATATTTAATTACATCTTCCAAAATAATTCCTCCAAAAATTCCGGGGGAAATAATCCCCCGGATATAAATTAACCAAGCATCGTAACTACGTGTCTGGGGTTTACAACTTTAACACCCCAGCAGGCAGATACCTGAATCTGCGTCTTTCTCTGTCCCGGATACATCGCAATTTCAAACGTGATACCGGAAACAGGGTCTGTCACATACTCACGTCCAAGAGCACCATCACCCGCGTTCGGATAGAACGGAGTGCGTGTTGCAAGAACAATTGCGTTCTTCTGGAAACCGATAGAAGGTGTATATGCGCTTCCAACTGTAAGTGCCGTACTGATAGCCGCACTCTGTCTTACACCCGGCTCATTAAGTACCGCAGTTCCCGGAGCTGTAATTCCTGTACCTACTATGTACTTATTAGTATCACCATTAAGCGTTACATAGTCTCCTGCAAGAATAGTACCAGAACCGGTACCAAGATTGAGGTCGGTATCTCCGTCTCCCGTATCTGCCCCTACAACAGCAGCCGCAAGAACATACAATGTCCCTGTACCTGCTGTATGTTTAGCAAGTCCCCTTGAAGAACGTACCGTAAATCCATACATATTCTCGTTGATAACGCCCCACATACGGGCATCATTGCTTCCGTACTGATTGGCATTAAATATTGTACCCTGTTTTCCAACAAGGTCTGTTTTTGCAGCAGTAGAAAGTATCATTACTCGGTCTGCGTCAGATGCTCCGTTATCAGAAAGTACCGATTGAGCAAGCGCAAATGTAGTAAAATCTCCAGCTGTATTAAACGGAGATGTACCGGCAGAACCTACTGCACGTGAAGCTCCAAGAGTTGCAGCAGAAGCCATATCTGCTTCCATTAGATTTGTGATTTTTCTAAATGCTTCAGAGAACTGGTCACGCCGTACATCTGCTTCTGTTCCTGTAGACGCGAGTCCTGCTTCATCTTCTCCGTCAATATCAATAGGCACCGTTTTCCTTTTATTTATGACGAGAGACACATATCCAAGCGAATCAGTATTTGTCTGTGCCTCAGGAACTGCAAATCCAATAGGCGTATCAACTACATCTCCTACAATACCATAAGGAATCTGTATTTCCTGACCGAATTTTACTTTATCCGCGCTGGTGCTTTTATAAGCGGCTGGAATAAAGCCGACTGTTTCGCGAGAAAGATTCTCTACCGCTTCCCACGCATGTCCAATGTAAGTATCAAGTACTCCCATAATAAATCCTCCAATAATAATTAATCAACGAATTTCAGGTTTCCGTGATGTTCACTGGAGTATTTGGCTTTTTCTGAAGGACTTTTTTTTGCCCATTCTTCATGAGTTAAGTCACCATTCCCAGAACCGCCTTTTCCTCCGTTGCCACCACCACCTGAATTACCAGATACAAGAAACCGTTTTCCAGTCGGTGTATCAAGGAATTCTTTGAGCGCAACATCAACTGTTTTGCCATTGCTGCTCATATAAACATCTTTACCGTCAATAGGTGTTGCTGAGAAATTCTCACCATCTTTCCCTACAACGGTAGAACGAAGAAATGAATAAGCAGAAGTGTCTATATTCTTGTCTTTAGCAGCTTCGTCAAAAACGTTGTTAACCTGTACTGTGTGCTTGAATTTTGACAAATTATCTATCGCAGCTTTGTATTCATTGATAGTTTTGTCCCTTTCTGTAATAGCACCTTCATACGTTTTTTTAGTTTTGTCTATCTCTGATGTATAAAAATCCTTTATTTTTTCAGGATTCTTTTCCTCAAGCTGTTTTTTAAGCTGTTCAACTTCTCCTGAAGCAGAACCATATTTAGTTTCAAAATCTTTACATTTCGCAGCCAGTTCTTCTTTTTCTTTCTTGAAGCTCACTTCATTCGATTTAAGTTTAAGTACATCAGCATCATTAGCAGCTACAAAAGATTCTGCAACCTTAGACCAGACATCATCAGCCAAACCTTCCGGTTTAATACCATTCAAATCTTCAATTTTCATAATTGCTCCTGCAATACGCACTGCATGTGCGGTTTAATAATTTGATAACTCCGCTCCTGCGGAAGCACTCCTGTGCCATGTATCAATATACAAATATACTATACATAAATATACTTGTACTATTAATAGGAATAACACCATATTCAATATGTGTCAAGTTTTTTTTGAAAATATTTCATCAAGCGTTAATTTTTTGCCGTTATTAACGAAATTTTCAACTTTTGAACCTGATTTATATAGATTATACCGTGTCTTTCCCAATATCTCATATTTATAACTATCATCCTGCTTTTCAAACCATTCATAATAAGATGGTTGCGATACTTTATCAGGGAACAGATAACATCTGCATTTATCATGAAGAGGACATGAAGGTGCAGTTGATAAATCAGTATATGTAGTTCCTGACAAATCTCCGCATGATAAACAGGTTGAAATATCAAGCATTGAAATCCATGTCCATATCTTGATTGAATTATCACGCGCCATTATATATCGGTCTGTATTTTTAGCTACCGACGGTATTATTCCCTGTGAAGTCAATGACGCTCTTGTATTTATATTATTATTCCTTGTCTTGAGTGCATCTTTCAATGACGATAATTGGCTTTTGAACATATATGCCGTCCGTGTGGATGTATTATATGATGTATATATAGAGGAAAATACACCGTCTATAAACTTATCTATTGTAATTTTCCCGTTGAACGGTATAAAATCCATCTTTTGAATAATTGTATCAGCAGCTATCGAAACTGCAACCATGTCTTTTATCCATTCATCTTCTTTCTCTACTGTTTTATTTACTGTTCCGGTTATGTATTTTTTTACTTTATCTGAATATTCTGATATTTCATTATCTATATTGCTGTCAATTCTGTTATATGCGTTTTTTGTAGGTATAGATTTTTCTGAATCAATATAATCATCTATATCACCTTCCATTTCAGTGAGAATATCCAGCATATATTCAGATAAAGTGTTTCCTGAGAATTCTAAATCTATATAATGTCTGGCAAATTTATCAAACTTGTCCATTTACATCTTTACCTTTGTTTTTAGCATTTTTTGTATCATCTATAACCGTCATGTCATATTCTGGAATATCTGCTTTCCCGGTTTCCTTGTATTTAATAAACAGCCGGTTTGCTTCCATAGAAGTAATAGGAGCTTTATCAAGGTCGAGCCGAACAAGATAGTCTTCGTATGTTTCATCTTTCGGAATGATGTTGTAATTTTTAAGTACATAATACACGTCATGAAGAGAAAGAAGATGATTTGTATTGAACAGATTGGCGAGAGAATTAACCATATTGGAATCTTTGTCTTTTGCATCAAAATCAGTGCTGAGCGTGAATGATACAATAGATGAATCCATGTTATTCCAGTCGCACATTATTTTAAGTGCTTTGGTCATAGCCTGACTTATCCTTATGGAATAAGTTGCAAGATTTGCATTTTCTCCCATACGGTGTATGTCGGCAGATTCAGCTGATGTAGAAGTATCTTTAGAAGTAATGCTTGAGAACATATACCCTATCTGTGCTTCTGCATTTGCAATTGCCTTTTCACTGTGCGTTAAGCCTTCTCCGGCGAATGAAAGTATACCTACTTTAGCTTCAGGTTCAGGAAGCATAATCATTGTCTCTTTTCCTACAACTATTTCTTCATCATTTCCATCGTCATCTTTTGAAGGAGTATGTCCTGTAGTATACATTGTGGGAAGAGTAGTCATATGAACACCGTATTCATAATCAACAAGCTTCTGGAAATGTCCTATGTTAAGTTTTGCTATATCATAGAGCATTGATTTTGAAGGTATTTCTCCGGGGATGGTTATAAACGGTATGAATTTCATTGGTTCTCCGTGCATATATATAACCCGTTCATCTACTTTTACTATAGATTTTTTAACTTCTTTAGAAAATATTTTTTTGGTTTCTTCTATATTATAGATTTTCTGTACATAATTATTGTCTTCGTTGAGTTCAAGAACCCTGAATCTTGATAATCTGTCATGCGCAAATTCAATATTACTTATATCTTCTTCCTCTTTGAGAACTACCATTGACAGCACTTTTATACCGTTGATACGCCGCCTTTTCCAGTTTATAACATTGTAAGCGGAATAATAGGTAAGATACGATCTGTGGTTGTTCCGTTCTGCATCCAGTACGCTTTCGTCCGGGTCGGCTTCGGGATAATCAACAAGTATACCTCCCCAGTTAGTAGGTATATTGTCATTTATCATATCTGCCGTAAACTGGGAAATTGTAGTTCCGTTCATATCTATATTATCGAGATATCCTTTATCTATGAATTCCTGCGGTACAGTTATTTCCGGTAATTTCTGCGTAAGCATACCGTGAATATTCATCAGTATCCTTCCAGTAAAATTTGCAAAAGTAGCTCTGCCTATTCTGGCTCTATAAGATTCTTCCTTTTCTTTATATTTTTTAGGACAATACTGTTCCCTATATTTTATTTTATCATCACCGGCTATACAGTCAGCTATTATATCCCACTGCCGTTTATATTCTACATAAAGCCTGTCTTCGGTAGATACTCCATCTGTGCCAATTACGCCTGAATTATATGTATCTTTTTCCATTTTTCACTCCTATATTCCAATTACTTTAGGTATATAAATCCTGTTCTTATGAAGGAATGGCATCCTGTAGCATATCAAGTATGCCATAGCGTCACTTATATGGTCTAATCCTGAAGTTTTATCAGGTTCACCTTTATCATTATATGAATATCCATTCAATGATTTTACAAGCTGGGGACATCTTGTTGCAGATACGTATACCCGCGATTCTCCTCTTGCATTCATTAATGACGCATTTACGGTATTGAATTTATCCCTTGTCTGATACGGAGCGTATGGTGAACATACTTTAAATCCGTTACTTGCAATTATGTCAAAATCACTTTTTCCTACTATAGAAGAAGTCTGTCTTTTTTTGCCTGTAGGGTCTGGATACGTTATAATATTCTTTCCCGGAAATCTTTTTTTAAGCATATCACACAATGCCTGTGTACTTGAGTTCTTTTCACTTATTTCATCAAAAAATATAATTCTCTCTTTGAGTACTGCATCAGGTATAGAAAAAGCTATTGCGGCAGTCATCGGGTTTACGTTAAAGTCTATTCCTACAAGTATATCATGAGGAAGATTTATTTCTCTTATCAATGCATCTATTTTACTGTTTGAGTTTATTGATTCTGTATATGCATCATAAATACGGTTAGTCATTGTCTCAAAAGATGCAAGATATTCCTGTGCAAACATTTTAGGACTCATTGTTTTTCTTGCCTGTTCAATCTCTTCTTCTTCTATATTTCCACCGTCTATAGAGGTGTAATGAAAATAAGCCCAGTTTTTGTTCCCTGCTTCCTGCAATCTTTTTGCTTTCATAGCCAAATCATAAAATTCATCATATCCATTTGGAGTAGATATAATCAGAAGTTTGTGGTCTTTTCCTTTGTCGGTTGTTGCAGGGTATACAATATCATATGTGCCTTTCGGCTGGTCTCTGTATTCATCGAATATAACAAAATCAGGGCCGCCTCCTCTTAAATGTTCAGGGTCATCCGCAGACTTAAGATAGACTTCTGATTTAGTCCTGTAAAACTTTGCATACATTTCCTTTTCTTTTCTTTCGTAATATGCAGAAGGAATATATCTGTCCATCCAGTCGCGCCACATATTTTCCCTTGACTGTGCATTTGTAGGAGATATGAACCATGTCTTTTTAGGTCTGCCTGTTTCTTTTGTGCTTTCCTCAAACATCATGGAACCTGAAACCCATGTTTTTCCAAAACGCCTTCCGGCACATACAACAATACGTGAAGCATGAGAAGATATTATTTCTGACTGTGCTGCTGACAGCGAATACTTAATTGTCGGCATCTTTACCTTCTTCATCCTCATCTATACTGTCATCATCATCTTCCATATCTATTTTTATTCCTGCATTTTCAGTATCATTAGGAAGTTCTTTTAATGCATTCTCTTTTACCTGTTCGCTGACTGACGGCGCAAGTACAAATTTAACACCGGGTATATCATTCTTTTCAACATCCTGCATAACAGCTGCTTTCCCGTCTACATATTCAATTACAAGCCTTGAAAACGGTGCAGATATTTTAGGGTCTGGACTTAAAGCATTCGCCATGCAGTGTTCTGCAAATTTCTGCGCATATGTCTTTTTAACTTTCAAAGGTCTCCCTGTTTCACCGTCTTCTTCTGTATCGGTCATTTCCTGCTGCATAAGTGATTTCAGGCACTGTGATATAGCGTGCTTTTCTGTTTTTGAGACTTTGTATGTTGATGAAGAAGGTGTAAGAACTCCCATTGATTATTCCTTATACTGCATTATGCTTTCTATCCCTACACCCAGAACCTTGCATATGTTTTCGAGCGTATCTGAATAGATACCTTTCTTGCAGTGCATACGGCTTATTTCGCTTTTTGTAAGTCCTGCTCTTTTACCAAGTTCAACTTGACTTATATGTCTTTCTACCATAAGTTTAAACATAGGCTTATAATCTATCATTTTACAATCCTCATAAGTTCATTCGGCTGGCATTTGAAGTATTTACATAAAATATTAAAATGTTTTGTACAAAATACTCCTCCGTCTATCATTTTTTTAATGGTAATAGGACACAGCCCTGTACTTTTAGACAGGTCGCTTATGCTTATTTCCATATCAACCATTTTCTTTGCCATAGGCACACAATCTATCATTTATTACTCCTATACATATACATATTTCTTTTAGTCTGTAATTGCACTATACATATAAATAGCACAGTTATATAAATTATGCAAGCAAAAAGTTTATTTAGCGCTATTTATATTGACAAAATATATTTTTTGTTATATCCTATGTCTAAGGAGTAACTAAAATGATAAATAATATCACGAATAATAATTGGATTAATGTTAAAAACAATAAATTTCCTACGCCAAGAATAGAAATATTGTGCAAACTTCCTGATGATAAGCGTAGAATTGGATATTATGTTGACGGAAATGGTAGAGGAGAATCAAATGTTGGTTTTTTTGGATTAGATTCTATAAGAATACATCCAGTAGAATGGATGTATTTGCCATGATATTATAAAAACAAACATACTATCAATTGACATTTTTTATATTATAAGGATGAAATATAATGATATTAACAAAAGAAAATCTTAAACCTTTTATGAAAAATAATAAAGTTTTTCTACCAAGCAGAATAAAAAAACTTGGATTTGACACATCTACAAAAGGATGGACTAAAAAACTTATGGGTGAATATGTGAATGATGATGTTTATAACAAAGTTTTAAATAAAATTACAAATTATAATAACTATAATAAGAAAAAACAAAATAAATCGAACAATATTAAATCATTTGACAAAAATACAGAAGAATTTATAAAATTATATATTGAAAATATGTGTACTGAAAATATATATGGGGGATTAGTTACGGAGTGGATTCACGCAGATATTAAATGGGATATAGTGAGAATAAGGCTTATGAAATTACCATATGAAGCTTTTCTTAAAACATATTATTGGAAAGCAATCGGTATGTATCTAAAATATAAAAACGGAGAACATTGTACTTATTGTTCTTGTGAAAAAGGATTGCAAATACATCACAAAACATATGAACATCATGGAATAGAATTGTTTTATTTAGACGACTTAGAAGTCTTATGCGATAAATGTCATAAAATGAAGCATTAATTTTTATATTCTGTTTTTTTGAATAATTTCCAGTTACGGTCTTTTTTTTGTTTATAATTTTTATCTTTTATATATCCTATGCATCGTACTATCTTTTCTTTATATATATATTTTATATCTCGACATCTTTCATAATAGATACAATGATAACATATATAATCCTTATCATATAATAGCAAATATTCTTTAGCAAAATAATCTTCGGCCATTATATTGTTAATTTCCATTTTTTCACCTATATTTTTAGCCATTTATTCACCTATTCCAAGTTCGTTGAAAACTTTATTTATTTTAGGCGATTGTATTGCAAACCAGTCAACCATTTCTTCGTTAGTTGCCCAAGAATCTTCTGATTTATTGCAATTATTATCAAGACCGCTACAATGAAGAAAAGCATGTATTATTTCATGTCTTATATTCCGTTTCATATATGCTTCCGGATTATTTGTGAATCTTGTATCACTCGAATCATGAAGAAAATTGTTGTTTATATATATTGTTTTATTATCATTGTCACACAATCCATCATATTCTTTTGAAAGAAGCTTTTCATCTATACCGCTTTTCACAAAAACAAGTTTATAATCAGTTCCCAAAATATTCACAATTTTATTATTCAATAATTCATCAATCATATATTTCTCCTGTTTTTATAAATATTTCACCACAATATTTATATCTGTGTCACAAAACACATTCTCTATTATTTCACGTACTCTTCCCCATTGCAGCCTGTCAAGTCCGCATCCTATCTTAGGAATACACAGTTTATAATAACCGGAATCAGTCATATAATCTCTAAGACTTATAAGCGCATTCCCGATTGATTTATAAGTCGGCTTTCCATATGTATGTGATTTTGTTATGAGATTGGCCGCGTTATCAATCATAATGCAAAATCCTTCATTTCCGTTTTCCCCGTTTTTCACAGATTCGCATAATTCGCTGGATAATCTTCTTTTTATTCCGAAGTATTCCACAAACATAGGTGCTATTCCTGCACCATAATTACCATCCTGTGCAATGCAGTGTGCATATACAGTGGATTTATCTGTATTCTCAAATAGATTTCCTTTTATTTCTGTTAATGTCATAAATCAACCCTCTTTTTATTTGTTTTTTTCGTGTTGTACTAATTCTATAAAATATTCATTACCCACATAATTACTCGGTCTATCTATATCCCATGTTTTATTTTTAGACAAATAGTATCTCAAAGGATAAAACAAACAATAGCATACTTTCATATCTTTATTATATACGCTTGAAGAACATGTACCATCTGATCTACTCCATCCTCTGCCACGATTTATTCTATATGTTCTCATGTCTAATTCTATACTATATTCATCAAATGCCCGTTTATAAAATCTATATTGTAAATCAGTGCAATAATAAGCAGGACTATTAACCATACGGTCTAAATCAGCGTCATCCATCATTTTATATCACTCCCTGTAGTCAGAAGCATAATCATATTGTCATATTCATCCAATTTTTCATAATACTTTTTTTCATTTTCCACTTTTTCACTTTCATATTTTTCCAGTTCTTCTTTGCCATCTTCACCAAGACTTTGTATAAGCGATTCAATCATATCATTGAGCTGTTTATAGCCTGAAACCAAATCCTGTTTTTCACTGCGTATAACTTTCAGAATACTGTCTGCATCATGCTCTGTTAATGTTATCATCATTTATCTCCTTATTTATATGCTATTTCATGGGACATAATCTGTTTTATGCTTTTATCACCATAATACCAGAAATGAACAGGTTTTTCTTTTGCCGGAATTTCTTTAGAATTACACATTGTGCACGAAGGAAGTCCGCATATTGCTACAGTTTTTGTAGCTTCATCCTCAAATGCAACATATAACTTTTCGCCATTTCTAAGTGTTATATGTGCATATGTTATATCTTCATTCTGCTTCATATTTTCTCCTTATATAATATCTTTATATCCATTCAATACATAGATAAGATGCTTTCTCTCGTATTCAGCCTGTTTTTTTGTATCTCTTCTTATCCAATAATAACAACCTCCTGAAGTATGAATCATAAAATGATATCCTATAGATACCCGTTTGCTCGACCAATCTATTTTCCATATAAAAAACTTTTTATAAACCGGCTCTTCTACGAAGGCTTCTTTAACTTCTCCTATGGCATCAATTACCGGTATTTCATCACCACATGAAACTGGCACCGTCATATTAATCATTTCATCCATATCATTCTCCTTTATGAATATTATGCAATTCCTTCTTCCTGTGCTTTAAGAAAAGCAAGCCTGTCATCTGCTGCTTTTCTCATTATATTTTTGTCTTGATTGAAAGACACTTTTATGCAAGTCTCACATATGTTAATCTCGTGTTTTGTTATACATTCTTCCATATAGTCTTCCCATTCACAGAAAGACCATCCGCTGTCATCATTATATTTATATGCTTCAACATATTCGTCAGGTTTTGCTTCATCAATGTCCCATTCATCAGGTTCATTATATTCATCATCTATGACCCTCTTCATGTTATAATATTCCCATGCTTTTTCTTTGGTTGAGAATATTGCAGCAATACCATAATCAGAATAGCAACCTCTTGTCACAACCCATACTTTATTCATGTTTCACCTCTTATAAAGAATATATCACAACAATTTTGTTTTGTCAATAGAAAAGACCCTTCATTGTGTTATACTTTGATATAACACAATGATTGAATACTGATAATATATATGCCACCTGTTCTTATTACATGTATCAATTACAGGTGTTATGCCTGTTTATACGTATATGCTTTATAATATTCTTCTATAATGTAGTCATTCATACAAATATTATTTATAATGCAAAACAGTGTAAAAAGACATAAAAGAAACAATTTATTTTATGAACTGGTATTCATGTACGTTTTTATAAGATATGAATAGCCGTCAATAAGCCATTCTGCATACACTTCTGAATCAAGACCAAGATAATTTCCTACGGAAAACGGCGGATGCGCTTCTATCAATGTCAATCCTTTTGTCGCTTCTATCCCGAAATCAATGCTTCCGAACCATCCTGCCGGATAATCTATATGAAGGCATGATATGTCAGGATATTCAGGTTCTTCCATAGATGACTCTGATTCACCAGCATACCACCCTGTACCGACTACTTTTCCATCTGATATATAATATCTCCATTCATCTTTGAAACTGACTATATCTGAAATAAAAAACGGAGGCTTTTTCTTATGCTTATATGTGCCGTCTGTTATAAAACCATTGAACCGTTTCAGCCTATCTGATGGTTTTATAAATACTTTATAATCCGGCCATTTATCTCTTATGAATACATCCCTGTTCAGATATGGTTTAAGAAAAGAAGGATAGTTGTCAGCATAATCGGGATTGTTGCCTGAAGCCTTTATATCCAGTCCCGTGCATCTCAAAAACCACTCTATTGTACCTACAGGAATCCACCCATCCGGCACATCCTTATAATTACAGAAATATCTGAACGGAATATTGTGCTTCATGGCATACAGATGAACGCACTTCTATTCAGTGTCTATATGTGTTCTGTCTACTGCAAATCCTTCAATCTTTATCATCACTTTTATTCCTAATAAATAAAACTTCTATAGAGTCTATTATATCCTGCAAAGCGTCACATCCTAATATCGGAACATATAATTCACCGTTATAGCATTGATAATCTGCATTTGAGCTACTGGCTTTATCGAAACAAGACAATACGGCTTTCTTAACAGACTCAAAATCTATACTTTTATTCATTCGTTTTAATTCCTTTTATAAAATCAGTCATAGAATCAAACATACCGCCTTTATTTGTTCTTATATTCGTTCAGTGCATCACATATATCTCTAATCACTTTATCTCTGTTTATATCAAAATCATATAAATTGCAAAGCCTTGCACCGTGATGCTGACAATCTCTGCCATAATACAACGCATACTGACCTTCTTCACCGTGCGGTTCTATGCAGTACTTTCTTTGCTCGTTATCTTCTGCATAATATATACGCCTTTCTTTGTTTTGTGCCATATGCAATGCATTAAGATTAATTTCATTGGGCATTTCATGATTTTCTGACATTTTAACTTCTCCTTCATGCAGGAATTTCATTTCCGGAATTTTAATAGCATGTTTCTTTTTGTTTGAGTTTGAATAAGAATAAGTGAACACTGCTTTATATTTATTTTTATCATCAGAAAAGCAATTCTCACTTTCTTTTATATCATGCACATATGCACTTGTGAATACTGGATTAACTCCATTTTCTGTTTCACAATAAAACATATTACCATTACCATCTCCGCTTTTATGCCTCAATATGCCAAAATAAGGCTTGCAATAATTATAATCAACTTCTTTATCTGATATATATACAAAATGAATTTCAACGCTTTTACCCACATAATTTTCAAGTTCTTCTTTTTTCATTTAATATCCTCCAAATTTTTCAGAAAAATATTCAGAAAGTTCAACATATGCTTTTGCAAATGCAACTTCTCTTGTGCAATATTGCACACTGACTACTGGTTTTCCATAATTCCCAGCTTCTTTTCCTCTTTTGTCGTATACTTCTATAATCCAGTCTGCTATAGAATTGTGTCCTATTTCAAGTGCAAGATTCGGTTTCATCTCATACAGTTCAAAAAAATCTTTTTCCATATTTTATCTCCTTCTATAATTTATATCCGACAAACAAATCAAGCCTTTGCTTCGATAGTTCAAGATTGATTTCAGCAATTTTTCTCATTTTTTCGGCATGTTCACATAACTGTCTGCATCTATCTTCCATCTTTTTCACATCAACCTTATCAATCATCTTTATCTCCTTTATAAGCATAATAATACAATCATGTTGCTTTGTCAATGGTTATATAAGATTTATCTGTGTATTGTTTATCATTTTTTCAGCTATTTTTATATATTCATTGTTAAGTTCACACAAAATATATTCCCTATTTTCATGAATATCGCCAATAACAATAAAATACTCGATTTGTCAACATCCATCTTTCATCCTATAGGTCACAACAGGAAAATATTTTTTATCGAGCATTATAACTTTTCCACATTTATTGCATTTGAAATTAGCCTTTACCTTCAGGTCAGTACTACATATATTTTTATCATATATATAGCCTCCGACTTGTTCTGTATATACTCCTCCGCATTCACATTTAACTGCCTTTATATATGTTTCCGCAGGGACTCCAACCATCTGCATATCATTTTCATTGCCTTTGTTATCAATATTTGAACACATTTTTTATTTCTCCTGTTTCCATTCTAACGACTTTTTTTATTTTTAATCCAAATCGGCATCTATGCAATATTATTTGCACAGCTTTTCTTATTCTTGCAATATTAGAATATCTGTCATGTACAAGACGTTTTCTTGCATATTTATAAGTATCATCAACATTTCTTCCTGCCTGATATTCATGCAAGAAAAAACTGTTATCTGATATATCTCTATCATCTTCATATTGTTCATCGCAGTCTATATATCTTGTTGATACACCGTTAATGCAGGCGTTTCCATTTATGTCATAAACATGTATTTTTCCCATCATTTTCTCCTTATGCCGTGCAAATCAATTTT
>JGI20214J14112_1000035_pt1 | contig 15823 bp, 15 predicted proteins | sample WetSurMetagenome_FD_14112 | JGI IMG/M metagenome (IMG submission 14112)
ACTCCTTATCCCAGTCAAAGGGATTGATCCGTTCTATCTCCTCTTGCGGTAGGCCGGGATTATCCTTCAGGATGTCCCACCCAATCAACGAATTTCCGCACTTGATGTTATTCCCAAGATCGGGCAAAGCCCTCTCCTGGAAGAGCTTGAGCTGCTTTGAAATAGTCTCATCATTTTCTCCTTCCAGCACCTTCAGCAGAAGGGAAAGCTTCGTCACTTCCACAGCCTGGCGGTCTATGTCCACTCCATAGATGTTATTCAGCAGAATCCTCTTGCGCTCTGCTGTGGTCAGCCTCCATTCACCGCCCCGGCCCTGGAAGATCGGCAGTTCTGGCTCCTTCTTTCGGCCCTTCTTGCTGGACTCATTAATAATAACTCCTGGAAGCATTCGCCTGATCTCAGGAGATGAGGGCTTCATGCCGCTCTCCAACAATGGCACGAGATTCTTGAGATACCATTCTCTATGCCAGTCCAAGAGGTACTGATAGGCTACAATGAGGAAGGACCCGGATCCGCAAGCAGGATCTAAAACGCTGATCAGTACCACGGCAAGTGGCGTTTTGCCTTCCAAAGTTGGGCCTAACGTCTTCTTTACTATGGCCTCCACAATGTAGACCGGCGTATACTTGACGCCACCTGCCTTCTTTACCTCAGGCTTATCTTCAACTACGGCTCTATGGCCTTCTGTGAGCCTGATTACTTTGCCCAAGAACTGCTCGTAGACCTGGCCTAAGATCTCTGCAGGGAGCACTGAGAACTCATAAGGGCTATCTGGATAGTAAAGCCGCTTGATTATCTCTTTCAAGGGCTTATCATCGATCTGTAGGTTAAGGGTGAGCGTATCCGGGCTCTCCCTTCCAGGCTCCTTTTCAAAGTGGAATATGCCAGAATTGTAGCGTTCATCTGCCTGGCGGAAGAACTCACAGAGCCGGGGATAGACTCGTTCACCATTGAGAAGATCCTGCAGCTTCATAAGCCGCTCAATGCCCCTGTCTTCGCATATTCGCAGGAACACAAGGCGGTTGACTATGGCTTGAACTGCATAATTGAGATCCTTGGTGCTGAGATCAGGGTTTCGCAAGGCGATATTTCTGGCTAGGATCTCTCTCCAGCCTGCGATCTCCTCCAGGAATGCCGTGTCTACTTCACTGGTTCCCTTCTTTCTCTTTTTGTCTGAGGCAAATTTGTCAAAGGAGCCTTTCAAGACGGCATTCTTAGAGAATATTCCTGCTATTTCATCCCATTTGGTTAAATAATCCTTATAAGTTAAGTACAGCACTCTTCCCTTGGTGGGCTTATCCGTTTTGTTTGGTTTGTCGCTGCGATCATAGACGGAAAATTCCTCAAAATCAGTCAGGATAGATAACTGCAGACCGGCTGACCAAGCATAACGGCGAAGCTGGAAAGCAGGATCTATATCGTCTTTGATGTCTACTGAAGGCTTTTTGGTTTCAAGGAAGAATTTGCGCTGGCCGCCAATGCGAAAAGAGTAATCAGGGGCTCTTGTGGTGCCGCCCACCTTGATAGCATCTTCATGAATCACGTCCTTGTAGGCTTCGGCAAAGCCTTGCTCGTTGTCTACGTCCCATCCAAGGGCCTTGAAAAAGGGATCAACAAATTCACGCCGTACTTGGGTTTCGTTGTAATGGACAGATTTGTAGGATTCATTATTGCTTTCAAATCTTTCTACAAGGTCTATGATCTCGTTGGGTGCCGCCAATTATCTCTCCCTCGGACTGCCTCAACCATCGCCTACACGAAATAGTTTTGGGTGACATTTGACTTTGTAATTTGAATTGTAATTCTGTAATTATCGAAGCCAAAGCCTTCCAGATATTTCCAGGTGCGAAGTATGTTTAGCTAAATGCGACGGTTAAGAGGTTTCGGAGGCTAAAAGGAAAGTAGGCCTCCCTAGGCCTTAATAGCCTCTGGCCTATCGACCTGGCCCTGGGGGAGATCTTCCTCAATCTCCTCAATAGTCAGAGGTACAGGCTCGATCTGAGGGAGCTGAATTTGCTCCTCCTGGGCTTTTTCCTTCTTTTTGTACTCCCTTAATTCTTTCTTCTGCTCGTTTACGGCCTGCTCATAGTCGATGGATATCCTCTTAATGGTCAGGTCTTTGCCTACCTGTTCTGTCCATTGCCTTGTAGACCAATCCGTAAATGAATCCGGCCTTACGCCTCTGTAAAGTTTGGTCTTCTCTTTCACCATCTGAGCCCAAACCGCTTCTTCTGGAGTCTTTGGTAAAGCTACAGAGTTTTTACCCTCCTTATCATACAGGCCTACAGTTTTCAGGATATGGACTGCTGCCGTTATCGCTACCTTCTCATCGGAGCTATGGAGGCCATTAGTAAGGACGTTTACAGCTTCAGAGGCTAAAGCCCTGAGCCTTAACTTTGAATCTACCCATAATTCCTCTCTTTTGACATTCAATTCTGCGATAAAAAATGCGTTTTTGTACCATTTTGATATGGTGTTTCGGCCTACTCCGATTGTTTCAGCTACTTCCTTATCGGTTTTCCCAAGTATTAATAGATCAATTGCATTAAGTTGCTCTGGGGTCAGCCTGGGAGCAGGAGAGCGGTCCCAAAGCCGATCTGCCATTTTATTTAGCTCATCTACGTCTTTGTCCATTGAATCACCTAAATCCCAGCCTCTGCCATTGCTTTCTTCAACCTGCTCTTCGCCAGGTTCTCTACTTCATCCTCGATCCCAAATAGATCGATCTTGAATGGATCTCTACCCTTGCCCTGGGCCTCAAGCTCACTCCGAGCTTCGTATCTCAGCCTATTCATGATCACATCCTCTGGTGTCATGGGACCGCTTGAAGGTAGATCGGTCTCGCCCAGGAGCCGGGTGCCCTGCAGGATGTACTTGGCTGCGGCTAAGGACGCTTTAGGATCACCACTATCAAGCTGCAGCTCAACTACATCTAAAGCACGATTGGCCAGGGATTTCAGCCTATCTCGGGCCTCCTCCCACATCTCGAACCTCTGGCGGTTAAGCTCAGCAATGAAGAGTGGATCGTGATTTCGCCACTCCCAGACAGTCTGCCTGGCCACGCCAACAGCATCAGCTACGGCTCTATCGCTCTTGCCCTGCAGAAGATGCTCGATGGCATTCTGTTGCTCCTGGGAAAGTTGTCGGATTTTGTCTGGTTTTGTCGCCTTTGTCATCGTGCCACCTTATGTTTATCTGGCTATTTATCCGTAATATCGTCTAAATTATCCTATATACACTAACTCATATAAATATTTGTACAATTAGGTTAATTTTCTACGTTTTGTATCCAAAAAACGGAGGTTACCCACCCCAGCTATCTAAAACTTCGACCTCAGCATCTACAGGGACCGGAGAAAGTAGATCAGAGCCTACCCGCCTCATTATCTCCAAGAGCTTTGTAGCCGTCTCCTGGGCCAGAGCCTCTGGAGCCTCCAAAACTATCTCATCGTGGACAGAGGCTATCATTTTAACCTCCTCTGGGAGAGAAGAATAGACCTCTCCCATTATGGCCTTGATAAGATCGGCCCCTGTACCCTGGGAAGGAGAGTTATAGAGCTGGTTTATGGAGGCTAAGGTTCGCCCGTCCTCACTCTGGCCCCAGATCCTTTTCCGGCCTGGAAGAGTCTGGGTAGTAACCGCCTGCCTGGAGTAGAATCCTTTTTCGTGATTATGGAGGTAGTGGCTTTTAGGGAGCCTCTTTAGAATCCTCTGCTTTTCATGGAAAGCCGCTATTCCTGGATAAGTCTGGAAAAACTTTCTATGAGCTTCTTGGGCCTCCCCCAGGCTCATATCTATCCCGTAAGTCTCCTTGGCTCTTCTCTGAAGAAGCTCAGGCTGGCCTCCATAAATGAGGAGGAAATTAACCGCCTTTGCCCCCTGCCTCTGGACCTTGGTAATCTGATCTATGGGGAGGCCTGAGATCTTGCTGGCCGTAAGTTTATGCAGATCCTGGCCGGCCTGGAAGGCCTCTATCATGGTCCGATCCTGGGAGAGCCTGGACATTATCCTAAGCTCAATGCCTGAGAGATCGGCCTTAACTAGCTTCTTTCCTGGAGGTGCCCTAAACAGTTTCCTTATAGCCAGGCCTTCCTCTCCCCGTTTTGGTATTTGTTGGATATTTGGATCCCTGGAGCTAAACCGCCCCGCTCTGGTAGAGAGCTGAAAATACTGGCCATGTAGCCTGCTATCTATGGGAGAGAGCTTTAGGAGCCATTTTTCCAGAAAATCGTTAGCCTGTTTTGAGGTCTTCCTGTATTGGAGGAGATCTCCAGCCCAAGAGCAGCCATTGAAATCCAGCTCTTTGAGAGCAGCCTCCCCTGTAGAGCTGATATCGTAGCCCTGGGCCTGAAGGAAGGCTAAGACATCCTGAGAACTTTCTGGATTCAATAGAGGAGAGTACTTCTTTCCCTTCTTCCTCCTGGGCTCAAAGCCTGCTTTCCTGGCTTCTTCCTGGAGGCTTTGGGCTATGGCCTGGGCCTGGGATTTCTTCTGCTCCATCAGAGATCTACAGGCCTGGGTATCCAGAGGGAGGCCTGTAAGCTCCATCTCAATTACAGAGGGAAGAGCCTTAAACTCCAGATCTGCTATATGCTCCAGTTTGTTTTTCTGGAGTAGTTCCTGGAGGATACCATGGAGAGGGAGCAGTACCGCCGCGTCCTTGGCCGCATAAGCTTTCTGCTCTTGGCTCAGGATATCTGCTCCCCAGCTTGAGGCCTGGTATTCTTTGGATAGAGATACTCCCAGGTGCCTCTCTGCGAGGGCTTCTAAGGTTTGTTTTGGGAGCTTGGTTTTCCAGAAGTTCTTAGTAGCCTTCTTAGCTCTCTGCAGGGAGTCATATCCGGCCCAGCATACCTGGGAGGCCAGCATGGTATCAAAGAGGTTGGCCATCTTCAGCCTTCGGCCCTGGGAGGCCTGGATAAAGGAGAGATCGAACTTCAGGTTATGGCCTACTACCTTTACGTTGGGATCCTCTGTGAACCTGGCTAGATCATGGAGAGGAGAGACTGAGGCCAGCTCCCAGAGATCAGCCACATAAACCCGCCCTGAGGGAAGGGAAAGCTGGCAAAGCCTGGCCCTGGAGGAGAGAGGATCCAAGCCAGTCGTCTCCAGATCGAGGCCACAGATACCCGCCGCCTCTACCTCTTGGAGAGCCTGAGCCCAGGCCTGGGGAGTGTCAGCTTCGATATAATCAAGGGTTGACAAGTTATCAAAAGTTATCAAAGCCTCTGGCCTTTGATGCAATGTTGCAATGTTGCAAATTGTTGCAGAATTTGTTGCAGCCAGATCCAGGAGAAGCTTCTCCTGAGGGAGCTGGGACTGGAAAAAACCCTTTTTTAAGGGTTGATCTAATTCCTTATTTTGGACCGATTGATCAACTTCTTTTTTTGGTGTCGATTGATCGGATAGTGGAGCAATAGGCTCTACTGTAGCTTCTCCTAACTTATTTTTGCTCCCAGGAAGCCAAAGGATTACGCCGCTCATCTCTCTTCCCTCCGCTCTTCCCTTACTCTTCCCTTGAATTTCAGGTCCAAGGGAAGAGGAAAAACGCTAGCTATAACGCTCGTAAATGCTACTCTTCCCTTCCTTCCCTTGAAAAAACATATAGGATGGGGTAGAGATAGTATGTAATGCGCTATATCACACAAAAATTTCTCTCTACACGCGAGGGGTAGTATTGAGGGAAGAGAGGGAAGGAAGGGAAGAATAGATCTATAGATATTGATTATATCTCTTCCCTTTTCTATCATCTCTTCCCTTACTTCCCTTGGTTTAGACTGTTCACTCTTCATCTTCTTCCCCCTCCCTGAAGAATTTGCCAGATATAGCGTATGTCTTTCTGGTCTTCTTCTCCGCTGAATTGTCCTTAATCCAGATTGTTTTCTGATCCCTGTTCTGGGCTGTCGCCTTGTCTTTTTCTGGCAAAAGCTCCCTCTGGTTAAGGTAGCTGATAAAATCGGGTTTAGAAAGAGAGATAAACTCACCCTGGCCCCTCAGGTGCTGATTTACCTCTTTGAATAAGGTTCCCAGGTTTGTATAGTAGATATCCTTCTCTTCATCCTTCCAGCCTACCTTAACCGCTCCTTCCAAAAAACCTGGAGTATCCTCCATATCCGCCCAGTAGATTCTCCTCTGAGCCTCCAGTTCCAAGGAGGCCTCTGCTATCTTCTTGGAAGGCTCCCCGGCCTGTTCCTGGAGAGCTTGCTCATCGGCTATTTGATTGAAGATCTCCCAGGCATCCTGGAGGATCTTCTCCCCTTCCTCCTGAGATATAGCACCCTGGGATACAGCAAAGCTCATGAATGAGTTTAGGCCTAAGTGAAGGTGAGAGATCGCCTCGTTTAATCTGCTATGTCTGGTTTTTATCGTTGCTTTGCCTGTGGCCTCTCCTCTGAGGTGAGTAAAGGCTTCTTTGAGTTGGCCAGGAAGAACCTCCATTTGAAGAGCCAGCCATTCCAGGTATCCCCGCATGGCCAAAGAGAGAAGGGCCTTCTGGGACTGGGCCTGGGTAAGTTTCTCTAAATCTATGTCTCCCTTATGGAGCTTATGAACAAAGTTCCTGGCCAGAGAAGAGCCTGATAAGGACATTATCTCCCCAGAGCAGAGTGCTAGGCCTCTTGGAGGAAGGCCTTCCCTGAGGCTCGTATCTGCTTTCATCCTGCCTTTACCTGTTCTATCACCCTGGTTCCTGGAAAGATGCTCCAGTACTCCCTCCAGCTTTGCCCTTTCCCTGGGCTCCCTGGCCGGGTAGAGATCATCTACAGCTAGGACAGTATCCTTTGCTAAGAAGGCCAGCTTTTCTATGGAGTTTGCCGTATCTCTAAAACTAGCAGGTAGGCCCGTATGTTCAAAGCTTCCAAAATGAGAGAGCAGGAGGGCAATTAGAGTACTCTTCTTTGAGCCAGAGACACCCCAGATATAGGATAAGAGGGAGGGCTCTATCCCGGCCTGTCTCAGAGACTCGCAAAGAGGAGCCAGATACACCAAGGCCAGGAGAGGATACATGAGCTTCTTAGGCCCCAGCCCCAGGAGGGCTATGCTGGCCGTCAGAGCTTCTTTTATGTCGCCATTCTCTCCAGGAAGCAAGTATTGCCTGAGTCTTTCGGAGATCTCTACTTCCACAGACTCTGAGCCTGGGCCTACCGCCCCTCCTGCATGGAGGTAAATCCAGGATCCGTTTATCTCCCTCCATCCAAGATGAGTATAAACGACAGTCTCAGGGATTTCCTGAGCCATTTGCTGTATGCAGTACCTGATCTCCTTATCCTCATTAGGCCTTATAGCGGCCTTAGCTCCCCAGGCTAGGCCTGCCCAGGTAAGCTTTTCTAAGAACTCTGCTAGGGATATCTTAACGGGCCTAAGAAGAGCCCCGTCCTGGAGTAGGCCCTGGAGTTCTATAAATCTCTCCTGAGAAGCCCCGTTGTCTTTCAAGATCTCCCTAAGAGGCCAGGCTGCAAAGTTGCAGAGAGGAATATTAAGGATAATAAGATGCTCGTTACCCTTAGAGTCAAACTTTGTCTTACAGTCTTCTCTGCAAAGCCTACCTCGCTCATCTAAAGTATATCCAGTAGCTTTGAGGAGCCGCTTTACCTCATCATACTCTGGCCCTAACTCAGGGAGGTCCTCCCCGGCCTCGGAGCTGGAAACCCTGGGCTTTGCCTGAGCCTGGAGCTGGGCCAGCTTCTCCTTTGCTTCCTGAAGGAGGAGGTTTATGTCCTTCTGGAGAAGCCCTTTATCTTTCAGCCATGCCCCAGCTACGAATTTGCCTTTAGCTCCCAGAATAGCAATGGCAGCCCTCAGCTTATCCTCTGGGTTCTGGGATTTGATAAGCCGCTCTGCATAGGCCAGGCCTCCATCCCTCCAAGGAAGATAAGGCTCTACTCTGTCCTTGATGGCCTGTAGATCCTGGAGGGCCTGCTCCTTCCTGGCCAAGATGAACTCATCCAGGCCTGTCTTCTGGCCCTGAGCTACTGGAGGGAGAGTGACAATCCTTACCTCCCCGGCCCCCTGCCGATAGAGCTGTTCGGCCAGCCTGGGGAAAGCATCGTAGGCCTTATGGCCAGAGGTTATGTCGCTGTCATAAAGGAGATTGATCTTCTTTCCTCCCCAGTCCACCTGGGCCAGCTCTGGGAGGAGGGCCACCTCATCCTTTAGCTTCTCACCTTCGGCCAGTAATTCAGCTTCTGGGCTTAAGGTCCTCCAGTTGTAAACTCCAGAAAGGCCAATTATGGGAAGACCCTGAGCATGGCCACAGAGAGCTTTTAGCTCCCCTTCGACTACCCAAAGCTCCCCGGCATGGGTGAGATCTACTCCTGGGTTGAAGACATAATTTGGTTCTCCTGTTCTATGGAGGTACTTCTGGGGTTTGCCGTCTCCGTTTTGGTGGGGATTATCCAGCCGAACAGTGAACGCTCCATTTCCCGGATATTTGAGCAGAAAGCCTGAGGAGTCTATATCCGTCCTCCCTAAATGGTTACGAACCTCTGAGGGAGAGAGGGAGCATACCTCCCCGCTCTCTTCTATGGACCGAACCAGAGCCTCTGGAAGCCCATACTTTAGCTTAAGCTGTTGCTTATGGGCCTCAGAGATCATGTTTTCTCTCCTGGGATTGCTCTCTGTAGCGGTCTCGTTCGGCCTTAAAGTAAAGAGCCTGATCCTTCCAGTATCTCAGAGCTTCGTGAGCTTTACCAAGTTGCCTCTTGAGCCGAGCAATTTCAGCCCGAAGCAACACGTTTTTATCTTCAAGAGTGAATGTAGACATGGGAAAAACCTTTTTTTTGATAAGTTCCACTACCGGGTTAGCTGTTTAAAATCCAGGTAATATTATAAAATATAGATTTAAATTAGGTTGATATTTCTAAGAAGCCCCGGCCCAAGTCCTCGCAGATTTTGGAGGCCTCCAAGAGGAGACTGTAACCATTGAAAAACTCCTGCTGCTTCCCCTGAGCTTCTGTCTTAAGTGCCTGGCTACGTGAAAACTCCGAAAGAATCCGAAGCCTGGAGCCTATTTGATAAAGCTCTGTTGCAATCTCATCAGGATGAGCCTCTGTTATTGATTTAGTCATTAAGCCTCCCCTCATGACGGTCTATTAACCTCATAATTTCCTCTTCAAAAGCCTCTTCGCCTTCTGTTTCCCTATATTTGTTTAGTCGCTGCTCTTCCTCTAAAATTTTTTCTTTAGGGCCGGATTCTATCATTGCATAAGGGTTAGATCCAAAGCATATTCCCAGATACCAAAAGCTGCCAGTTTCGCCCCTGAAAATGGCTAAATCCCCTAGCTGAAGAGGCCATTTATCAAGTAGGCCCCATCTCCCCCCTCTATCGTAAACATGGGCAAAATCATCATAATCGGCATACTCTCGCCGCTCCTCCTCAGAGAGATCATATTGCCCGGCCTGGCTATTCACCAGATTACAAGCAGCAATATCTAGCTTTTTTAATAAATCATCTGGTATTTCATCCTTACCTGGAGGTATCTGCTTAAGAAGGTCTAAGTATCTACTCAAAGAAAATCACCTTGGAAAATCGATTGCCGAAAGATACGATACGCTTTGTTTTTGGCGGTCCTAGCGGGACGACCCAGCGTTCAGAGAGTTTGTAAACCTCTCTCATCAATACTACAGGGGAAAATAAAATCGTTATGTATAGGCCCTGTAAGAGCCTAATCGAAAACAATGTAGTACCTCTTAACTCGCTTATTCTTCTCTATCCTCTCTGAGCATCGAAGCAGACCGCGAGCAGTAAGCTCCGTTAAGCAATCGCGTGTAAGTTTAAAGTCGCCGCGCACTAAGGAGAGGATCTTAGTTTGGGAAGCACCAGGGTTTCTGGCTACTGCTTGGGTAATATGTTTTTTCAATCGCTCTTTGCGGTTATCAAGGTCGTTCTGGGATGAAAGATATAAACGGACATACTCTCCCGTTACCTTGGAGAGAGCTTTACAATGGTATCTCCTCTTGGAGTCTATATCATATTCACAATCTCTTTGATCCTCTGAGCATTTAGGGCAAAGCGTTTTTTTAACTGCAAGGCTTGCTTTTTTATTAAAATCGTTCGTTCTATATAAAAACTTGCTGTTGAGCTTATTTACTCTTACTCTATATTTTGCTAAACGTAGAATACGTTTCTGGGCCTCTAAAAACGCATCGCTTCTACTATGCATAAGCGAGAAAGTTTTATCATAAGTTCCCTGCATTATTCCTCTATATCGGTTCTTCTAGCCCTGATTCGTTCTTTATTCCAGCAAGGAGACTTGCAACCTGGGCAACGTTTAGACCTCATTACCCTGGGTTGCCATTCATAGCCACAGCGTTTACAGGTTCGCGTTTCCATATGCTATGATAGTATCTTTTACTGTCTAATAAACATTAGGCGCACGAGGCGAAAGTAATCCTCTAGGGAAAGAGGGAAGCTCACACAAAGGAAAGGAGGGAATAAGAGAGCTTCCCTCTCTTCCCAACTCCCTTTCTTCTCACTCCCTCTATACCTCTACAGGCCTGGAGGAAGAAGGAATCATCTCCCTCACTTTGAGGGACTTGATTCGTTATCCTTCTTTCTCACCTCTACAGCCTTGGTGGGACTTTCCCCCTGATCCTGCAGATACTTATCTACATGGAAGATCCGGGCCTGGAGATCTCCCACATATTCCGGCCTCTGGTGGCCTATCCTCAGTCATTCCAGGTCTTTCAGATCTCCTGGGATCTTTCCTAGGGTATAGGCTCCAGCCTGGCCCTGCTCTTTCCTCTAGGAGTGAAACAGGCCAGGAGGAAATAGCTTGAATCCTGGCCTATCACGATTAACAAGAAAAGATGGCTCTAGGCCTCTAGGAAGGGCTTAAAAACACCTCTTTGAATGAGAAGCTCCTTTCCTATCTCTTGGGAGGAAATCCCCCTGACCTAGGCTTTGGCCTGTCTCTAGCAAGTCTAGGCCCCGCAAACAAAAAAAACAGCTATTTATACTATTAAATCCGCTTAGTAGGTATATGCCTACTAAGTACAACCCAAATCAAATTAGTTTCACAATCGAACCAGGACTACGTGAAAGGCTGCAAACGTATGTGGTTAAACGTCACCTGGGGATGCGAGGGCAGAGTAAAGCATTGAATGAACTCATTGATAAGGCTCTCAAAACTGAAGGGTTGTGATTTGTATATCCTCTTTAGAAAGTAGGCTAACATAATTTCAGTCACAACAAATATATCAAATTAGATAGTTACCACAGGTAAAAAAATGGACTTCTGGCAGGTCGCCACAACCTACCAGGAGAAAACTCCGACTACAGGAGCACGATTAGATGATAGAAGTAGCCAAAGCAATAAATAGCTTTCTGCCTACAGAGCAGAAGGCCCAGTTTTCAGTATCGCTTTCAGAAGAACCCGTTTTTATCCTAACCACAAGCCAGCTCCAGGAGATTATCTTCAAGGCCATAGCCCAGGCCATGGAGAAGAGACAAGAGGCTTTACCTGAGGCCCAAACAGGCCGGGAAAAGCTCCTGGAGATAGTAGAGGCCCAGGCCCAGGAAATACAGGCCCTAAAATCGATTTTGGAAGGTCAAAGCGAAAGGCTGGAAACTCTGGAGAAGCTGGAGGAGATCTATCATGGGAAGCCTCCTGCTCCAGAGGAGAGGCCCATGCTTCGCGAGGTTTACCAAAGGAGAAGGAAAGCCCAGGAGGATCTACCCTCCAGAGTTTGGAGCATGGAGGAAGATCTCAAAAGCCTGGAGCAGGAGGTACAATCCCTCAGAGGGAGAGAGGAAGAAAAGCCCCTGGAAGGAAGGAAGACGGAGGCCAGGATAAAGGAAGTGAAAAAGATTCTAAAGGCCTCTGGTGGATCGCGAACCTTTCAGGAGCTGGAGAGAAGCTTGGGCCTGAGTCCTTCGCAGTTCTCCAAGTTGTTGAATCATCTTGATAAGAGAGTCTTTGAGATTAGCCGCCGTCCTGGAGGGAAAAGGGGAGAGAAGGTTCTGAGCCTCCGAGTTAGGATAATGGAGCTGTAAGAGTTTCCGTTTTTCCAAGAAATGGAAATACTCCTGGGAAGATGAGGCCTAAGAGTGCATGATTTGGTAATTAGAGCATAGATCTAAGCTTGTTTTGGCTTAGTGTTTCCATAGGTCTTACTTTAGAGTGTATTTCCAAGAAGGTTCAAGAAAGTTCAAGATATAGCAGCCTCTTCTATCTCATCCTAGAAGTATTGACTATTTCCATTAGGTGGAAACACTTCTTTCTGCTATTGATTTAATGGAAAATAGACAAATAGAAACTTAGTGCATCCCTAACCGTTCTTTTATGGCTCTAATATCTGATTGTACCTGTCTAAGAGTCATCCCGTATCCTGGTTGGATGTCTTCCCTCATAGCTTTGATCTCTTCTAATATTTGGGGAGTAACCGCGGTATTATCTCGGATCTCCAGCAATACTGGGATAGCCTTGTTCAATTGAACTATAGAACATAACTGGGCAAACTCTCCGATCTTCATAACATCGCCCTTATAGTCTTCAAAGACAATGCTCGATACCTCGGAGCGAACGGGCCGCTTTGTCTCTGCTTGGACGCGAAAAGCTTTGATCGCCTCCTCATCACCTTCAGCAAAGGCTAGGACCTCATTCCCTTCATTGCCTTCTATATTATGAGCCTCAAACATCCTGATCCTATTGGACATGGCTAAGCTCATCAGGAAGTATCTGTAGCCCACGTCATGGACTCTTGGACCGGTAATCTTGATTTTCAGCTTCATAGTCATCCTTGATATGGATCGGCAAGCTATTTGGTTGTTTCCAAGATCTCTTCTATCCTCGCGAGCATGGGCTTTGTGTAGATCCGCACGGTCTTCATGTCTCTATGGGTGTTCTTTGCCTTTATCCCACATGTCGCGAGGGTTCGCCCTAAGCCGGTTGTGGTCAGCCCCATCTTAGCGGCAATCTCGATCGGCGGGACTGCCCATTATAATTATGGGCAATACATCAATAAGGATTGAGTAACTGGTAATAGGTATTTATCCTCGAAGAAGTGGGTAATCAGGATATAGGGCTACTGCGAATTTACAGCAGTACCATAAATACTGGAGAAGGAAGGAGATGAAACATGAAATGGTTAATATGCATATTTTGCATCCTTGCGCTAGCTGGAGTCGCATTGAGTGCTGACAAGATGGAAAATAAGACTAAGTTTATATTTCTTCAAGAAGGATCCCGTGGTAGTTTTGTAAATGACAGCTTAGGCAACTACACCCTGACCATGATCGATGTAGTTCCCTATACCGTATTCTTTGCTGATCGTCCTGCACGGGATGTCGGATTTGCACCGATGGATATGTTTATAAAAGGATTTGATTTTGGGATCAATAATCCACCCAATGCTGCAATAATACTTCCTGATGAAAACGAAACATCGGATATGGTGATAGTAGAGCTTACCAATCCACAGTATGACAATACGACTGGAACGTTGACATATACGGCGAGTCTGCTCATGAATTATTCATTTGAGTCTGTATGGTTCCAGGATCAGAAGACCAAGGTTGATCTCGCCATTCCAGAAAAATTTGGTAGTGTCAATCTGGTAATTGACGACAGCCCACTGTTGTTGAGCAGAGTTGCATTGACCAAGCATGATAAAAAGGGTTCTGATAACACGGGGCCAGATAAGAAGGAGGAGGGTAAGGATAAAGATCAGGGGCCTGTGAAGGATTGTCCGCAGGGAGTATGCGGCGACTTGCAATGTCCTCCCCCAGGGTATGTATGTTGTGGCGGAGTGCCGTGCCTTTCGGGTGAATGCATTGATGACCAATGTGAAAACGATCCCCCCGCACACCCTGATCATAAGGGGGGTTGAATCCAGCCCTTGAAGGATGAGATGGTCCAGCTCCGAGAAGAGAGAGACCTGGACCGGGCAGAATTTGAGCGATTTAGGACTACCATCCAGACAGGAAAAGACATAGATATACTTTTTTAGGCAAATTTGGCGAACTTCCTAAAATCAAGCCTAAAAGAATACCGGATTTCCGATACCATCAAAATTTATCGACCTTTCTTTTATTGTTTTTCCTGTGGAGATCAGTATCAAGAAAGCTTTTATCCTCACTGCATTGCGAATATGATCTTTTGTAGAAAGAAATAAATATCATTAACATAAATAACTATTTTAAGATCAATCCTACAGCGCGGGAGATCCTGGGCCCTCCCCTAGGTCTCCTCACCACCGTCATAAAAAGCATCTGACGGCTTTCTAGCATTGCGATTTCGACCCGGAGGATTGAAATCTCATCAAGTCAATATGCTAGCGGCTGATACTCGCTGTGGGATTGACACGATTCTGCTTTTACGAGTATCAGCTACTTACCTGCTTGCGGCTAGGACTATCAATAGCAGCATAGACAGCATAAAGAGGGCTTTGGTTCGTCTCATGGTCTCATTCATCACTTTGTATGTTATTCAAGCTTTCCCTTTATGGAAAAATGGTCTATTGATATTGTTTTTCGGTAAAATTACTTAACCTTATACGTAGAATAAGCTCTTCATGGCAGGAGTCCTTAGGCAGCTAATCAGGCCACAGAAGAAGGCAATGAGTCAGAAAGCTATGGAGCTGGAAGCCGCCAGGGAGATCCTGGCTGAGGTATTTGGGGTCAGGCTGTCGGAGGTAGGTTGATGAGATGATTCTGAGCCGGTTTGAGGCTGAGGATAAGGTCCCTAGAGAAGAGGGGTTATGGCCTCAGGAGTTCTGCTTGGAAGGTGATGCTCACCATATCACCTGAGCCCCTGATCCTGTCCATCTTGCCGCTGCTGTTGGCAAGTTATCCATACGACGCATTTTTCTGGGCGATTGTAGCCAAATCAACCACAATCGTCTATATCTATCGTCCATGCTGTTTCTTAGGTATCTGTGATAAGAGGCATTGAACTGAATTGAGATGCTCTGTGATAAGAGGTTCTCGCTGAATTGAGATGGTTGTATGTACTTTAGTTTTCTGAAGTGGTCATGAGAGCTAAAGTGCATACACGTGGTTAAACTGTATACAAAGGGGGATCTATGAACATTTACCTAGTCCTTTCATTGATGGTCGTATTCGGCCTACTCTCTTGGTGGTCATTCCTTGCCATCACTGCAATCGGGAGGGATCCATCTATTCGACAGGCCAAATGCACCCGATTGGCGAATTATTTGGTTTCGATAGTTCACATTTGGCGATAGCGGAACCGCTTTCATCCATTCATCTCCTACTAATGCCAAACTTGGTAGTGTCATATCTTGCTAGCAATCAAACTACAATTGGAACTATGACCATCATAAAATAAAACGGTTGCAATGGCGTCTAGGACGTTTTGTGGCTTGATCCATGTGGTAAATTTTGCATCATGGGCTCGGAAATCATGTTCACTGAGATGTTCCTCTCAACATGACAGCCCATCTTATCACCTAGTGGCTATGGTAATATGGAATCTATTTCCAAAAGGATTAGAAAAAAGAAACATGCAAAAGTGAAGACTGAAACTATTGCGAAAAACACCACCTTGTGCAAGTCTGATCTATTCATAATTACCTGCTACATTTTTTCACAGTTATATGTTGCGAAAGTTTTATCATATTTTAAATCAATTTTCTGTAGATAAACATGTCCGAAAAAAAAGATGAAACGAGAATCGCTAGAAGGAACCGTACCGAATTGATAAACCAAGAGAAACCCAAGCCATCAGTCGCGAGACGATCCCGTTAGCAAGTAAATTTTCTTTTTAGTCCATTTCCTGGATCGTATTCTCACTCCATCGCTTTCATAAACACCGCCGCGATATCCAATCGGCCCGGTGAGTCCATGCTACCCCTTCTGGCCCTC
>JGI20214J14112_1000036_pt1 | contig 15807 bp, 17 predicted proteins | sample WetSurMetagenome_FD_14112 | JGI IMG/M metagenome (IMG submission 14112)
CCTGCATCGCAGTATCAATGGATTTCCTGTCACCGCGGACAATTTTGGCAAGGTCATTGAGTTCAGCTTCATCGATCGCGCCATCAGCCGCAATTACCGTAATGGCAGAGACAACCAGCGCTGACTTTGACGTGAGCGTCGCTGGTTTTCCGGTAAGTTTGTCAAAAATTCCCATGTCTGTTCACCTTTTTTGTTAGGATTTCTCTAGTATTTTATGCCTCAAGGTAAAAGGTATTTTCGACAAACTTTTTTATAGCGGGGGCCACCGGAACTATCCCCTAGTTTTTAAATATCAGTCCGATATAGTATACCAGACAGCCGGGTCCAGGAGATACCATGGCATCAAAAACCAGCAGGAACGATAACCCTATCGGTGAAAACAATGCAGATGCTATTGAGAAATTCTTCCGGCGCCCGTTTTTCTTAAGTTTCACGATTGGCATTCCCTTTTGCATTTTTAAGCTCCTTTTTGGTGTAGCAGCTATCCGGGCAGGAGAACCCGATGATCTTTTTCTTGTAGCTTTTGGGTGGATAGTGATATTCTGGGCTGCTGCCGATCTCCTGATGAACATCGGCAGATCCATGCTTGACCTTATTCACCACCACGCACCGTTCGAATACTGCACCATCGCCCAGGCAGGACGGATTTTTAATAAACCGGCGGTTTTTCTTGCAATCGATACGCTTCTTACGTTCGGGATCATCTGTGCTATGCTCTGGTCAGGATGGATCACAACACTTACACCTTTTGAATTATACCTGTGGTATGCTGCCACAACCCTGAACCTGATCAGCCTCTCGCTGGTATCCATCTACCACGAGACAAGGAAGGAATGACATCGGGCTCAATGATTATCGCGGCGGGAATCAGCGCAGATACTGTCACCCGGGTGCATGCCCGTCATGAATACCTGCGCGGGTAATCCAGGAGGTTGTACTCTGCACTTCCCATTGTTTCAATCCGAAAAGATCACCCCTGGAACAGAACTGAAAACAACTGCATAAAAAAAATCCTTCTTTTTTAGTATGGCCGGCACCATTCTATCCAATGCTGCCGGGAAAACAGGAAAAAGCAGGAAAGTCGCATTAAATGAGAGCATTTGAGTCATTGTGCAGGCATTCCCTCCGGATACCCTGCAGGACCAATACTGGCTGCAATAGAGAAGTTCTTATGCTGGGGCGGCGTATAGATTTGCACAGTTTTATACTGTATGAGTAATACCATGTATGGTTCAAGCAATTATGGCGGCCCCAAAAACTACGGCCCAAGGGACTCCGGTCCAAGAGAAATGACGAAAGTAACCTGTTCAGACTGTGGCAAAGAATGCGAAGTGCCATTCAAGCCAACCGAGGGCAGGCCAGTATATTGCAGGGATTGCCTGCCGAAACACCGGAAACCCCGGTTCTAATTTCAAAATTTTTCAATTTTTTCTCATTTTGCCTTCCGGGTGTACCTCTTTTAGAAAACCTGTGCCGTTTACGATGAGTGTATTCTTACAACGTCACCTTCCTACCATAGGTAACTGGCATCAGGCCAGGGAATACTAAGGCAGACTTGGGGTAATCAGCGATATGGTTCAGATCGCATCTGTTCTTTCCCGGCACTATTATTAAGATACTAAAAAAAAATCCGAAAATGACACGGTGTCCTTACTTTTCATCGTCCCCAAGCGCCTCCCTGCTCCGCATCTGGTAAAGCACCATAGGGTCCATTTCCTTGTAGCTATCACTTGTAATCCGCATGATGACGTTGGTAACACCGCTGTTCACGATCATCTTTGAGCAGAGGAAACATGGCCAGATCTGGGTCAGGTCATCGGTCTCAACATCATATCCGGCGAGGTAGAGGGTGCATCCCCGTGCGTTCTTGCCTGCCTGGAGAAGGGCATTCATCTCGGCGTGGACACTCCGGCACCGCTCATAGTTGGAACCTGAGGGAATAGAATGGTCCTTTCGCCAGCAGGTATTGAGCTCTGTGCAATCCATCTGTTTTCGCGGGGCACCCGTGTATCCCGTGGATACGATCGTGTTGTATTCATCGACAATTATTGCCCCGAAGTTACGCCGCAGGCAGGTGCCCTGGTGTGCACACCGCGTTGCCAGATCCAGAAAATAGTGGTGCCGGTTGGTTCGCATTCAAAGAGTGTATGGCAAAGCCCGGTATTAAAGAAGCATGGTTTGAAGTGAAACCTGGTGAGATTATCACCGGATTTTTCTGCTGGTCAAAGTGAACTTTTTTTCCACCTTCCTTTTTATATTCGGATTGCATTGTCCGGGAAAAAAATTTTTGCTAATGCATGAAATACATGAGAACCCAGATGAATATACCGATGTGAAGTAGTGCACATACCGGCACAAGATAAAATTTCGTTTTCCGGGTCTTATGCCGGAACACCCGCATCGCAGCATAGGCTCCAAGGGGTCCGATGAGGGCAAGAATGAGTAACTGGTTTTCCGGAGTTCTCCATGTATTTTTTTTCGCTTTAATCTTGTCATGTGCAAAGAAAAAAAATACCAACCCGTTGATAAGGAGGTAGACAATAAAGAACACTACAAAATCCGGGGTTGTTATCATTTCTTATTATGGTGTTTTCACGTATCCCATATCAATGAGTTAGAACATGATCTCAAGGATTGTCCTGTGCGGTTGTACAGGAAGGCAAAAAAGTGGGAACTGATACGTTTATCTCCCGACCTGAACAGAAATAAAAACAGCGATGAACAATTGCAGAACCGGGGGCAACGCACCCTTTTCAGTTGCAGTTGTCCACGGGGGACTGAATGCAGCAGATTTTATGAGATCCTTCCAAAGGAGTTAGACTAAAAAGACAATGCAATAAAAAAGGATGCCGCGTTACGAATAATCGCGTTGCGGATTGAGATAAAACCGCCATGTACAGAACATGTCCTTTGGGTGCGGATCGGGCGGGGCAAAGATACATTCCACGCATATCCGCGGATCAATCTCCCGGGCAAAACCGGTAAACTCCGCACGGTGCATTTCCCTGCAGACATATTCTCCCAGGCCCCGTTTCAGCCGGGCTTCCTGCGTCGGGCAGGAAGGTACGGAAAGGAGGACTTCACCATCCCGTTCATCGATTTCATACCCTACAATCATCGCCCAGGGAAAATGCCGGAGTGCTTTTACAAAGCCAGATAGTCCCTTTTCTGTGATAGTGAACCGTTTCACGATATCTTTTGCCGCCATCCCGGCAACCCGCCCCCATACCTGTTCGTTGACTTTTTCTGCAGCAGGCTGGCCGTACTGTTCGGCAACAGCGATAAACCAGAATGCATCTACAACCCGGTAATGCCAGAGAAGAAATTCCAGGTACTGGTGTTTATCGTCATCAGTCATGCGATCAAATATCTCAAGGTTCGTGGCGCTCATGCCTGGATCACCGGGGTGACGAATGATACAACATATTCAAATGATGTATTATGAAGATAGTGTTTGACAGGAGAGTTCCTTTGAGTTTCCCTAATTGTCGTAAAAAAAATAACCTTAACACCATCTTATAAATAGTTTTATCTTGTCAATTATACATATAGATTATAAATATCCCATCTTCATTCCCGTTTATTCCCAGGATACGAGGTGATTTGCCATGATGCAGGATTACCAGCACGAACTCTCGATTATTAAAGAACTTCTCAAAAAGAATCCTGAGGGTATGAGCGTTACCGATATCTCGAAAGCGCTCAATAAAAACAAGAACACGATTGGGAGATATTTAGATATCCTGCTCATCTCAGGGCACGTGGATATGCGAACCTACGGGAAGGCAAAGGTATTCACGCTTTCCCAGCGCCTGCCGCTGTCAGCAATGCTCAGTTACTCAAAAGAACTGATCATGGTCCTGGATAATGAGTCCCGCATCATCGATGTGAATGACAATTTCTTAACCCTTCTGAACCTTTCACGGCAGGAAACGATTGGGAAGAATATCTCGTTTATCAGCCCGCCCAATGTCGATGTTCATGAATTTGTGGAGACATTCACGACTGGATTCGAAGAAAAAGAAGATATCATTACCTTCCAGGTAAAAGACCAGGATGCACGAATATTCAAACAGAAATCCGTCCCAACCGTTTTTGAGGATGGCAGAAAAGGATTCACGCTCATCCTTGAGGATATCACGCGGCAGGTTCTTGCTGAGCGGGAAATCCGGGAAAGGGAAGAGCGGTTCCGGATGATGGCCGAAAATATTCATGATGGCCTGATCATCATAGAAAACGGTAACATTGTTTTTGTGAACAGACGAATAGCAGAGATTACCGGTTATTCCTTTGAAGAATTATGGAAAATGGACCCGCTTTCGATCATCGATCCAGAAGATAAGCAGGTTTTAGCCAGCCCGATCCGGAAACTGGAAAAAAAGGGGCAGGGACTTACTGAACTCCGGGTGTGGATACTGCGAAAAGACGGGCAACGCCGGTTTACATCAGCACGCATCTCTGCAGTACACCATGCAGATACCCATTACGCGTTTATCATCCTGACCGATATCACGGAACTTACGGCAAATGAAGCCGCACTCAAAGAGAGCGAACAGAGATTCCGGATGATGGCAGAGAATATCCAGGATGGGCTCATTATTGTGGAAAACGGAAAATTTGTATTTTCCAACCATCGTATTGCAGATATCACCGGGTATTCAAAAGAAGAGCTTACCGGATGAATTCAGCTGATCTGGTATCCATGGAAGATCATGAAAAGATCGAGGGGATAGTGAAATCTGTCCGGCCGGATTCAGAAAAACCCGGAGAGTTTATTGTCTGGATGAACCGGAAAGATGGCAGCCGCCGCTGTATTCTCGGCAGGGTCACTGCGGCCCTGCATGACCGCACGGTGTCTACCTACATAACGGTAACTGACATTACCGAATCAACAGAGCGGGAGCAGGCGCTTCGGGACCGGATTGCAGCGCTCCAGAAGTTCATTGGTTAACCGTCCACTGGATACAGATATACCCTGATTGTTCTTTTTCATCGTACAATACCGCGATGATTGGATCATGAATCTCCAGGTAGTATGGTTCTATTTATCATTGATATGTATAATCCATAAAAGATATGTTTATATAAAATTAATTTCAACGTATACCAAACATTCCTTATCAAGAGGATATCTATGATCACACATTGCCAAAAAGTTGCAGATAGTAACGGGAAAACGGGAACGCTTCCCACCACAAGGAACCAGCACTANACGATGGCAGGGTATTTCAGCCTCGTCATAATTGCATGTGCGGTTATCATGATAGCTCCCGCACAGGCTGCGGGTACCAAATATATGGCGGGAAGNCCCGAGCTCTCAGCGTATATATCAGGTTCAAACGAGGTGGGCCCGGGAGACACTGTCCAGCTGAAAGTGGTTATCGAAAACAAAGGGGTCAATCAGTTCAAGTTTATCCAGTCCGGCATTATCGAACGGGATGATCTCCCGAACACGGCAAAATTCCTCACTATATCGATAGCTCCGGGTGATGCCCCGGTCGTGATCAAATCCGATCCGCAGATGCTGGGAGATCTCAAAGGCAGCAGCATCGCAAGTGCTGTATTCACCACGAAGGTACAATCTGATGCAGGTTCAGGTACCTACAACCTTCCTCTTACCATGAAGTATTCCTATCTGGCCGAAGCAGAACAGTACGGCACCGATACGATTCAATATTACTACCGGGAGAAAAACGAGACCGTCAATCTCCCGATTACCATCAAGCCGGAAGTGAAGATTGCCGTACTTTCACAGACAGCAGAACACCTTAACGCCGGTTCTGAAGGATACATCACACTTCAAGTGAAAAACATTGGTCATGAGAACGGAAAAAATGCCATTCTTAAGATTTCCCGTAATGACATGAGTCCCATTCTTCCTGCTACAGGAAGCATGTATATCGGGGACTTTACAGCCGATCAGGTCATCAGCAGCAGGTTCAAAGTGTCTGTCTCCAGTGATGCCGAAGCACAGACATATCCGCTTGATGTACTGGTGAATTACGAAAATAGCGAAGGGGACCAGATAACGTCAGATGTGGAGACCATCGGTCTCCTGGTCGGTAAAAAAATTGATTTCAACGTTACATCCCCCCCGAATACAGTTTCTCCCGGACAGAAGAAAACGATCACCGTCCAGTATACCAATACCGGCGGGGCCACGGCATACAATGCACAGGCACGTATCAGTGCTGTGGATCCCTTCACCAGCAATGATGACACAGCATTTCTTGGAACGTTTGCACCGGGAGAAACCAGAGATGCAACTTTTGAAATTGCTGTAGATAAATCTGCAACGATTAAGGAGTATGCCCTTGACTCCGAGATCCGATTCCGTGATGCACTGGATAATTCGCTGATCTCAGACCCGATGAAAGTCAGGATTCTCGTTGAAAAAGAAAATTCCCTGCTGGGTAACCCTCTTGTCCTTGCAGGTGTTGCAGCAGTTATCATTCTGGCCGGTTACCTGATCTATCGTCAGAGAACGAAACAAAAGTAACGAGTTGCTTTCATGTCAGTAGCATCTTGTGGGGTATCGCTAGGGCAACACACACTGCACCGGGAAGGTTTCCCCCCTTCCCATAACAACCTTACCCGCCTCCCATTCCTATACAGGAAGGGTTCCTCATGATTGACCGGATTTTCACACGACTTGCCGATATCATCAACCACCATCCCCGGAGGGTTGCTGTCGTCATCGGGATAATTTTTATCGTAGCCCTGTACGGGATGACACTCATCACCATGGAGACGGGGAACGATACCTACCTGAATAAGGATTCACCGGAGGGAATTCTCAATAAACATTATACTGACACCTTCTCATCCAACGTTCTCATCCTTATCGTGGAAACCAGTGATCCTCTCAGCCCTCAGGTCCTCAGCTATATCGACGGGCTTGAACATGATATCAGGCAGCAGGAGAATGTGGTTGGGTCTGCAAGTATTGCAGGTCTTATAAAAAGTGCAAACGGCGGCACACTGCCACAGTCAACAGGAGAAATCGACCGGATTGTCGCCCGTATTCCCCCTGAGGTGAAAGAAACAGCTGTCCCGTCAAATGTCCTGACACTGGTGCAGATCACGCTCTCTCAGGGATTGTCTGAAAAGAGCAAGAGTACGACCCTGAAAAATGTAGAGTCACTCATAGCAAACAACAACCCACCACCCGGGGTAAAAATTTCAGTTTCAGGAAGCGCGGCATTCTCCGAACAGATGAAAAAAGAGATGGGGTCGTCCATGGGGGTGCTCATTGGCAGCGCAATGGTGCTGATGGTCATAGTCCTGGGCATATTATTTGCCTACGCCCGTCACCGCTTCCTCCCCGTACTCTTCGTAGGCATAGGCCTGACGACCGCATTGGGTTTTATGGGGCTTGCCGGTATCCAGCTCAATATGGCGGTGCTTGGCGCTTTTCCGGTGATGATTGGACTCGGTATCGATTATGGTATCCAGTTCCATGCCAGGCTGGATGAAGAGGCCCGGAAGGGATCGCTTGACAAAGCCATAACAACCATGGTAACCCGCACCGGTCCTGCCGTCATGTACGCTATGCTTGCTACCTGTATGGGATTTATCGCAATGTTTATCTCAACAGTGCCCATGATCCGCTCATTCGGGCTTGTGGCTATGATAGGTGTCATGAGCTGCTTTGTTATTTCGCTTATTGGCATACCAACGATTGCACATCTTCTTCATTACACCCCGAAACAACCAAAACCAGAGGTCTGTTACGCAGTTGGTGAAGAAGCGTGCGATTACATTCCCTCACAAACTCAGGGAGTCAAAAATAAAAGCGTAAAGAAAAAGAGTTCGTGGTCGTACGGCCAGTTCCTCACCGATATTTCGGTAAAGATTGCGAAAAATCCAATACCCGTTCTCCTGATTGCCGGGATGATCGCCCTGGTCGGTTTCCAGATCGACCCCCAGATCCCCATCGAGACCAGCGAGAACGCTTTTGTTCCCGGGGATATGCCCGCAAAAGTCCAGATGGACAAAGTGACCGGTATTCTCGGTTCGACAAGCACGGCTGACTTCATTATCCAGGGAAGTCGTGTTACTGACCTTGATACCGTACTTTGGATGAAGAAATTCCAGGACTATGAGCTCGCCCATCACCCGGAACTTACCCGTGCGACGAGCATTGTCACCTACATTCTTGCGTATAACGGTGGTGTGATGCCCGAAGACCAGAACCAGCTCAACGCCGTGATTGAGAAGATCCCGGCCGAGGTGAAAAAGCCATACCTGAGCGGTTCGATGGAGGGTGTCATCCGCTTCAGTACCATCAAGCTGGAGATGAGCTCAATGAACGACCTCAAGATCCAGATGGAAAAAGATATCATATTCGTTCAGCCGCCGACAGGCATCTCCCTTCAACCGGTAGGTTCGTTTTATCTTTTCACCTCCCTCATCAACGGACTCGTATCATCAAAAGAGGCAATGACCTTACTCGGGTTCATGCTCGTCTTTGTGTTTCTCGCATTGGTATACCGTCACCTTCATGCAATTACTCCCCTTGTCCCGATTATTTTTATCGTCGGGTGGAATGCGGTGGCGATGTATGTGCTGGGAATCGCGTACACACCCCTTACGGCAACACTGGGATCCATGACCATAGGTGTAGCAGCAGAATATACGATCCTTGTGATGGAGCGATATGCAGAAGAGGAGGAGCGTCTGCACGACCATATCGCTGCAATCCAGGAAAGTGTAAACAAGATAGGAACGGCGATAACGATATCCGGGCTTGCAACCTTCTTCGGGTTCTCGGCACTCTGCCTTTCAAGTTTCCCTATAATCAGCAATTTCGGTATCACGACCCTGATAGCCGTCGGGTTCTCGTTAATAGGTGCGATCATAATTATGCCTGCCATTCTTTCGGTCATGGGGGACCTGACGGAACGTCTGGAGCAAAGGAAAAAGCACTCCCGATAGGTGTGATGGGATCTTATCTGATTTTTTAAGATGACAAAAACCAAGAGATATTTACCCAAAGAGATTCGCACTCTAGAATAACAAACGGGAGCAGGGTAATGACTGTCGTGCTTGAAGCAAAAAATCTCACAAAACAGTATGGTGACGTGACCGCAGTCGACAACGTCTCGCTTGCTGTGGAAAAGGGAGCATTGTTCGGACTTCTCGGTCCAAACGGTTCGGGTAAGACCACGATGATAAAAATGCTGACCGGGCAAACCCGGCCAACCAGCGGTTCAGCAACCGTGCTCGGGATTGACGTAATCAGCGACCCGGTAGGTATCCGCGGTCAGGTGGGGATCATCCCCGAACAGGAGACCCCGCCCAGTTTCCTCACGGCGATGGAGTACCTCGAATTTGTCGCCGCGGTCCGGAAAATTCCGGAGATTGATACAAAAGCGGACTGGTGGTTCGATTTCCTCGATTTTGCCGACAAGAAGAATGTACTCTGCAAGGACTTATCCAGGGGCACCCGTCAGAAACTGATGTTTACCCAGGCGTTTATCCACGAGCCGGAGCTCGCGTTAATCGACGAACCCCTGATCAACTTCGACCCGATCATGCAGGACCTCGTCAAGGATTTCCTCGCAGGATATGCCAGGAAAGGTAAGACGATCTTCATCTCGACCCACATCCTCGAGGTTGCTGAGGAGATCTGCTCGGGGTTTGCGATTCTCCACAAGGGAACACTGCTCCACACCGGACCCGTTGCCGAACTGACTGCACGGGACGAACACCTGCCCACTTTCTTCCTCTCGCTTGTCCGGAAGGATCGCCATGTTTGAGCTTTTTACCAACATGGTAAAAGAAGAATGGCGGATCCATTCCACGATGTTCGGCAGCCTCTCCTTTGCCCTCTTTCCGGTCATGATCTTCGGGATCGCGTTTATGGGGTCGTTCCTCGTCCCCCTGATGCGGACCACTATCCCGGCCGGTAACCTCACCCTGATCATCCACGCGACCTACCTGATGCTCGGGATTATGGTCGGCGGATTCGGACTGCTGGGCAACGAGGTGATGAACCGGCGGTTCGGCCAGGCAAGCCTGCTGGCCTATTCTGCCCGGAGCCTCCCGCTCTCAGAGAAGTTCATCTTCTCAAACTTTGTCATCAAGGATACAGTCTATTACTTCTTCCTCTGGGTCCTTCCTTTTGGCCTGGGGTATATCCTGGCATCCCCGTTTACTGGTGTCCCCCTTGCAAATGCCATGCTCCTGCTTCTTACCCTGACACTTTCGTTCCTCTTTGGCCTCTGCGGCGTCTTCTTTCTCTCGGCAATCTATGCCCGCTCACGACTGGCACTCCTGCTCATCCTCCTGGCCATCGGTATCGGACTGGCCGGCCTTGCAGTCATAACGGGGATGAACCCGGTGCTCTTTTTCCCGCCGCTGCTCCTCTACAGCGCGTTCACGTGGGTGAACTTCCTGGTCTCCTGTGCCGTGCTCGCACTCCTCTTCGGGGTTGCGATCGTGCTGTTCAATCCTGAATCGGTGGGATCGGAAAAGACGTACAGGGACTCCTTTGCGCCCCTTTTGCAGCGGTTTTCATTCCTGCCAAATCCCCCGTTCACAGCCAAAGATACCCTCGACCTGTACAGGAGCGGGAGCCTTGTCGGCCAGACGATCTTCTCGTTCCTCCTCCCCCTCGCTGTGATCTGGTTCTTCTTATCGTTGCTGGGCCCGTTCTTTCCGCCCCATGGCCTGCTTTTCCTGATTGCCATTACCACCGGTGTAATCGCGTCTACGATGTACACGTGGGTCACGATGTTTGACACCTTCGGTCCATACGCCTGCCTGCCCGTTGCCGTCAGCACACTGATCACGAGCAAACTCACCACATTTGCGGTCCTCCAGGCGATTCCGGCCGTTTTTATCGCGGCAGTTGCGATATTCTCGGGAGAAGCCGCATATCTCATTCCTGCCGTGGTGCTCGGGATATCGGTCTCATTTTACGCGGTGGGTGTTATGGCCTGGCTCTGCGGGCTTTCCCCCAACGTGCTGGTCTACGATGTCAAAGTTCTCTTTGTGTACCTCATCCTTATCGGTATAGTCCTGACAATCTTCACCGCGGCTGCCTTTGCAAACCCGTACTATGCATTCTTTGCAGTCATCCTCGCCCTTCCAACCTGGCTTTTGGTACGTATGGCGAAAATTCGCTGGGATGCGGTGGACCCGGAAGGATTCTGAATTTTTTTTTTTTGATTTAAAACGAACAGCGAATCAAGTTCGTTATTTGGATTCTTTCCATAAAAAAAATCAACAGTATGTAAAGTGGGGGTCGTGGTCCCAGCCATCACGTTCATTCACAGACAGGCACCAGTTTCCCCTTCAGCTTTTCTTCCATATCCAGATAGAGCATTTCTACCACATTATTTGCCATTCCCTTGACTTTCTGGATCACGAGAGGATCATTTTTTAGATATTCCGTATCGGTATTCGTGTTGAACTGCGCTCCGTGAGTACGGTAGGAGACGCCAAACGGGGCAAGAACATATCCCATCTGCTGAAAGTACAGGAAGATGTCCATAGCAGTCTTGGTTGCCCCGTCTTCATGCCCGGAGACCGTGATACCCACGATCTTGCCTTCAGTTAACCCGGGCTTTTTTAACAGGTAAAGATTCTGGATGCAGTTCAGACGGTCGAGAAAATCCTTGAAGCCGTGCCGCCATATTATTCCAGTTTATCGGAGATGCGACAATGACTGCCTTTGAGGCAATAATCATTTCATGGAACGCTGGCATATCATCAAGCTGATCCCGGCAGGGGTACCGGCAGGCATTGTCCCGCATACTGTAGCAGCACCAGCAATGATTGATCACAAATTCATTGATGTTATAGCGCTGGTAACTGACGCCTTTTTCTTTGAGTACTTCTTCGATAAGGTCGACCATATATCCGGTGTTGTTCGCCCGGTGATTACTGCCATTGATGAGAAGGACATCGAACTTCTCCCCACCAAATCTGAGTTTCTTCTTGTCTTTGATCTCTTCAAATTCCTTACCGTTACTGGCGCACTGAGGGCATTCTTCCGGGGGACTCTCACCTCGGTAGATGAACCCGCACACGTGGCATTCCCAGACATTACCTGGATTTGAGCTGGTCGGTTTCTGATCCTCGGATGCAATAAAAGACATGTGAAAATCCCTCTGATTCAAGCACCGGGCATGCCGGGCAGAGACATCCTTTTTCTTCCCGTATACAGGTGCTTGTACCGGAAGTCGCAAGACAATAGGCAATCTCTTCTTTACAATCTACAAAACTCGGGCACATACGACACATACAGAGCCCGATTCCTTTTTTCCTGTCCATGGTCATGAATCTCCCCTTTTTTCTCAATTTATTTAAACTTTTTTAAAAAGCAGCAATCTGATACTCAAGCTGGTCCCGGCTCCTGTAATTGACGATTTCTGACCGGGAAGAATGGTCTGCAATAACAGTAATCCGGTGACAGGCAATCCATCGCAGATGATACTGTGGACTCACACGCCTTGGACCATCATCTCTCAACATGACTGCCATCACAGAACGGTTTGTTATACGACTTTCCGCAACGGCACAGGGTTACCCGGTTCCGGATTTCATAGATATGACCATCTGACGATTCAACCGGAATATTCCCCCGCACCCAGAGCGGGCCATGTTCGCTCCGTGGGGGATACTCAATAACCACGATAGATTTTTCAAATCCGGGTTCAAGAGCCGTTCCGGTCTTTTTATCCCATACAACAAGGCGCCCGGAAGGACAGTTGCCTGCTTCTTCTATCGCAATGTCCCGTGCTTCGGGATTGCCTGACTGCCGTATCAGGTTCCAGATCCCACCGGCCCGCATGCAAAACCGGGCATGTACACACATCCCGTCAGCATCCGTCAGCGACAGGGCTGGCCCGTCAATTGTCTCAGCCCGGTCGATATATGGCTCATCTTTTGCCGTCTCGGTTCCATCAAAGTGGATTTTTGTGTGGGTGCCATCGCAGAAAGGTTTATTTTTTGAATGCCCGCAGCGGCACAGGGCGTACTGTTCCTGAAGGGGGAATGTCTTCTCTTCATGCCAGGAACTGCAGTATCCCTCAGCATCGTTGCGGATCTCTTTTATCTCGAGAGGGATACCTCCGGAAACGATATAGGGGCCGTTTTTGCTCACCCTGATTTTCTTCGTCTTCACATGGGGAGAAGGCGGTTTTTCTTTAGTCGGGGACATGATGCTCCTGCAATCCATTTACCGCGAATTATCTTATAGTGTTTCTGATCTCTTCCATGCTGATGCTTTTTTGATCGGGGAATCGTTTATTCCTGAATGAGGAAAAACAAAAAGATGCGTATTCTTATTGGTTCTCTTCTGACTGGTGCGCCGGGCAGAAGTTACAGATGGAATAAAAAACCTCCTTTTCCTTATCCCGGATAAGGCAATAATAATCCCGCCCCCGCTGCTCAACGGAAAAACCACCGGGGAATGGCATACCAACAGGATGACCCGGCTCATCGAGGACAAACATGGTGAATGCTGCTATCAGGTAATAAAAGAGGCGGTTCATCGGATTGCGGAAGTACGGATTGCGCTCACCTGAATCATTCCACGAAAAAACACCTTCCGAAAGCATCTCGCAGAATTTGCGGAATGTTTCCGGATCACGTATCGGATCAGTCATCCGTGCAAATGCCCTGGTGTGGTGCAAAGCGAGAAGCTGGTGGTGTTTGCCAAAAAGCTGTTCACGGAAATATGGCCGGATCGATTCACGGTAAGGAGAAGGGAGCTTGTCAATCTCGCTGTTCAGCCTGCCTCCGATGATCTGGAGATCGAACAGCGTATAGTTCTGAATTTCATGAATCAGATAGGTTCCAAGTTCGCCCTTCGTCCGAGCGCTACCAAGTTGAACTGCGATATCATCAATCCTAGTGCGTGGCCGTGCATGTTTTTGTGGAATTTTGTGTACTTTTCCCGTTTCCGTCACCGCTGCACCCTGACTGTACGTAGAGTTTCTCTTCCGGTGCACAAAAAACAGGCAGGTATACTATGGTTACGGAGCGGATATCCTGTACTCCTTATCGCCCTGTCAGGAATGGTACTAATGTATTGCAGACATGGCTTACTAGTAGAGCAGATACTCTCCTTCAATCCTCACCTTAGCATTTCCACCGAAAAATACGCTGCGCTGCACCTTTGACGCGTCACTTATCAGCCGGATGATATTGGGACGCTCCCTGCTCCTGCCCTGCTCAATCCTGATTATATGGCCGTCCCAGAGAGCAGTGTCCAGCAGGTAATATCCCAATGCTGCATTCCCGGAACCGGTTGCAGGATCTTCAAGATATCCGTAAATAGGGGCAAATACCCGTGTGCGGTAATTATTCTGAGGTAGTGAGACCTCCTCAGACCAGACCAGGATAATTTCGATGCCGTTTGCAAGGCAGAACTCCCGCAGGTTCTTCTGGTCAGGATGGAGCGACAGCAGGATATCAAGCGAAATAATGGGAACAATCAGGGTCGCAAGGCCGGCATTGACCAGCACAATCCGGTTCTTTTCCGTTATTCCACCAGGGGGGATTCTTAAGGCAGCAGCGATATCATCACGGGTCAGGTCCGTGTTGGTGATCCTGGGAAGCGGGGCACTGATGAATACAGCATCTGCAGAGGCAATCTCGTTTCGTACAAGAAGTTCGCGTGCCTGTATATGAATGCGGGCTACAGGATTTCGTGCACGTTCCGGATCGTTTTTTATGAGATCGTACATGACAGCAATAGTAGCATGACCGCAGAACGCAACTTCACGCTCTGAAGAGAAAAACCGGAGGGTGGTATTCCCTTCCTCAAGGTAGACATAGACGACCTCGCTTACAAAGCCAGCCAGTTCACGGGCGATCTGCTGCATTCCCTCATCTGAAAGCGCGTTCTGATCCGGCAGGTATACACAACCTGCGGGATTCCCGGTCGATTGTCCCTCAACAAATGCATCTATTTTTTTAAAACGGTAGCGCTGCATACAAACCCACATCCCTGTTAGCCCGGTATTTCTCCCTTTATAATGAACCGGTCATAACCGATATGGGCAGCCGGGCAGAAAATGGTTGCAATCATAGGCAGTAAACCGGTATTTTCCAGCATATGGACCTGTCCCTCCTGTACGGTAAAACAATCCCCACTGATCACAATGACAGGGGTATCCCAGGTGACAACACTATCTGTTGATGGGACACCTGTGTATAGTTTTCCTTCACCGTGAACAATCTGGTAGATCTCATTGCCGGCCCGGTGGTAATGGGCAGTAACACGGGAGTGCGGAGCCAGTTCGGCCACATACAGGCCAATGTGGTCATTTCCTGTTACCTGAACGATCCGTATGCCAACGGCCGGATCGACCCGGGCAGTTTTTACCAGTTCAAAAAGGTTCCTGACTTCCTGCGGGGAGCTCATGGATGTTCTCTTGAGCATATACATCCACGGCTGATGAGTTTTCCGCTTCCTGTGCCGTCTTTTGGGTTTTTTCCGGGTTGTATGAAAGGACGTAATGGCCCGTTATTATTTTTTTGGAAGATGCATGGAACAGGAATTCGGGGATAGTGCCTATATACCATTGCTAAATTACTGGATTTTTTTATGATCAAACGTATAATTAGTTTTAAAATTCTGCGAAGTTTAATAATAATAACTATTAATAAAAGACAATGTTTAAATATTATAACATATAATTAAGATTTACCAGGAAATCAAAAGGAGGTTTTACAAAAAAACGTGGTTCCGGGTATTTCTTTTGAGTTGAACAATCACCAGAAACACAATCTGAGCCAGCCGATACGCGAGAACGGCTGGCCGTTTCCTCCTGCCATATGCACATAATC
>JGI20214J14112_1000037_pt1 | contig 15748 bp, 16 predicted proteins | sample WetSurMetagenome_FD_14112 | JGI IMG/M metagenome (IMG submission 14112)
ACCCAATTAACAACCCATTGGGACCATCATATAATACAACTGTATTCCAAAATCCTGCACCGGCAACAACGTGGAATGCGGCTCAGGTAGCCTATAATTTAACTCTTCCGAAAGTTGTTCTAACTAATGCTCAGTTCGGAGCTATTATCAATTTTCAGCTTTGCCTGCGAGAGTTTAGTTTAGGAATTCACAACGCAAAGTATACCAGGACCCTTCTTACAAATTCAATTGCTGCACTTTAGCAATATGTTACATCAGCAATAATTGATATAATACAGGAGCTGTCAGAAATGACAGCTCCTTTTTGATACTCTCTACTTCATAACTAATCTTTTTACACATCTATTGAATGTGTTTCATTACTAATTTCTTACTACCTGCAATTCTATAAACTCCAGGGTCGTGCTCTTCAGTGGGTTTTTGCCCCCCTTTAGGGGGGAAGGGGGGCAAAATACAGGAAGAGAATAAACCCTTTTATAGGCTACGATAGCTATCGAGATGGGGTGAGTTGATCATGAGCTGTATGTAATTGATTGTTAAAAAGTGTTTTAAGATTTTCTCTCATGGGGAAAGGGGGACAGAATTAGGAGATGAAGATTTGAAGATGTGATACAAATAAAAAAGGGACATGCATCGCAAATCCCTTTTCTTATTATAAGAAATACCTTTTCTGATATTACTTCTTCAATGTCCTCAGGTAATTAACAATATTCCAGATATCGTCATCTGCTAATTTTCCCTCATATTTTGGCATGTCGCCTTTTCCTGTTTTAGTTCTGTAAAATAGATCACCATCTGAAAGGCCCTGAAAATCTGCTTTAGAAAAATCGCCAGGGAAATCTTTTAGTGTCCTGGCTTTTACACCATCACCTAAACCTGTTTTTCCATGGCAGTATGCACAGTTCTTTGTGTATAGAGCTAGTCCTGCTTTAGTACTACCATCACTCTGAGCAACCGGATTTTTCATCGATTTAAAATTTTCAGGAACAACCCATGGTTTGGTTTGGGCTACCAGGGCTACGCTCAGCATTAACAGCATAGAGCCGGCAAAAAAACGTTTCATAGTTCTCATAATTGTACTTTTTAGTTTTAAACCTGATATGCAACAATCGTGCAAATTATTTTCAATGTTTCCTTAAGGCAGAAGAACTTATTTTTTGAACGTTCTTGTACAGTTGATTATGTTCCAGATATCATCATCCGATAACTTGCCATCGTATTTTGGCATTTCGTCTCTTCCGAATTTCGTTTTATAGAACAAATCTCCATCACTCTGTTTCTGATAATCTGCGTTTGAAAAATCGCCCGGAAATTGTTTTAGCGATCTTGCTTTAACACCATCGCCCAGCCCCGTTTTACCATGACAAGAGGCACAATTCTTTGTATAAAGGGCTAGTCCCGCCTTAGTACTTGCATCACCAGCTGCAACCGGATTTTTCATTGTTTTGAAATTAGCCGGAACTATCCAGGGTTTCGGTTGGGCTGTTAAGGAAAAACTAATTAGCATTAATGATGCGCTTGCAAAAATTAATCTTAGGCTCTTCATAATTTCAAATTTTAAAATTATCATTAAATAAAAAAAATAACTGCACTAAAAGGAGCTTTTGACTTACTACTCTTCCTCTGATACATGGTAACCGGTAATAATACCTCTGAAAAGCGAGGTTGGCTTATGACCAAGAGTACATGTATAAACGTGAATAATCATAAATATTGAAAGAAAGAAACCCATTGTAATATGAAGAATGTCGGTAAGTATAAGTCCGCTTATGCCAAAAAAGGTTGTAATGGTAATCTCGGGTAATAACAGACCAATACCCGATATAATAAGCAAAGGAAATGCTATGTAAAGTGCAAGAACATAAGTTATTTTCTGGAGCGGGTTGAATTTACGTTCCTCAGTTACCGGAAACGGATGTTTTTCTCCATTGAACATGCCTTTTGAATAGTATTTGAATTGTTTTTTAAGATTCAATAAAAAGTCTTTTCTTCCTATTCTGTAATATTTTCCATTATTTGTCAGAAGATTACCGGCAACGAAGAAAATATAGTTTATAACCAGTACAATAGCTGCAAAATTGTGCCACTTTACTGCTTTGGCAAACCCTACCACATAGGTTGTATGTTCTTTACCGGTATACTGCATGCTTATCCCGGTAACAATAAGAATCAGAAACATTGCTGCATTTATCAGGTGCCAGACCCTTATCCATTTTGGGTAGAGATACATCTTTTTATTCTTTAACGATTTTTTCTCTTATTCTTTATTCTGAATACGATATGTACTGTAATTACCAAAATTACAATAACAAATATAATCAAACTCAACAGGTTCAGATATTCATTTCTGTTAGCCCCGATTACGTAAGATGCATTTAAGATTATACCATTGAAGAATCCGTCGCGTCGTTGTTCCTTAGACTCAAATTTATAAAGAGAGGCCATAAGAATTGAGTTTTTTGAGTGACATTCATTACAAATTCTGACTGCCTCTTCCTTTGGCCTGATCTGATGCGCTACAGGTATATTATTGTTAATTTTAGTATGACATTCAATGCATCTGACATTAGCGAAATGCAAAGCCTGATTAGGTAACCAGTCATGCTTCCTGATAATGTCGATTTCAGCTTTGTTACTGAGAAGTTGAAAATTGCTAAAGTTGGAATGACAATTAAGACAAATAGCATTATCGTATGCAATAGTCTCTTTAAGATTGGTATTATTTCTGACGGAGATTTTATAAGTATGAGGGTTATGACATTTCCAGCATGTGAATCCGTCATCTTTCATTTTAAAATGGGTGCTTTTCTGATATTCAGCCTCGATCTCTTCAAAATGGTATTTTGCAAACTTTTCATCACCACCATGACAATCGATACAGTTGAATTTCTGTTCCATTCTCAGTTCTCCTGAGTGAGGGAATTTTACATACTGATCGGAATGGCAGTCGGTGCAACTGAAACTTCTGTGATTGGATGAATAAAAATCGTTTTTACGCACAATCCTTTCCGAACACATAATGTCTTTTATCTGTTTCCCCAGAGTTTCATTAGTGTATTCGTACTTATCCTGCCCATGGCATTTAAAACAACGTTCATTATCTGCTTCAAAGCGTGAAACAAATTTTGCAGAATCCTGAACATCGGGGTTCTCAGATTTAAACCCTGACCCTGAAACATTAGAGAGAGAAATTATAATAATCAGCTCAGACAAAACAATTATCCGGATCATAAATTATTTCATTCCTGATTTATTGATAGAATCAGAATCTGACGTGAATATTAAACCCTACAAGCCACTGACTTTTTTCCCAGTCATTTGTATTGAATACCAGATTCCTTTGATTAATTATCTGATTATAATTTGCTACAAAAACCTGGAAAGAGTGTGTCGCGGTACCTATTTCCCAGCCCAGTGAAAGATTTGGTTTTGGCTGTACTGCAATATCCTGTCTGGTGAGAAGTTGATCATATTCAATTATTACCGAATGTGATCCGAACAAATTCGCACGGGCACCTGCAGAAAGACCAAAATTAAGATTTTTATAGCCTGAAGTCGAATCAATATTCTGTGGTACTGAATTGAAATAAGCCACTGAAGGAGCAACCTGAACTGAAAACATATCGTTTATTTTACGGGCTACAATCAGTTGTGTAAAGTACGACAGCCTGTGAATTGGTCTGAACGACTCTTCCGGTCCAAAGTTATCTTTTGAACGGGCATCAATTACCATATTACCATAGTATGAAAGGGAAACCGGTATCTTGTTGTCTTCAGTCTGACGGAGAATTGCAAATTTCCATTGAATATCCTGAAGCTGATAATCTTTAGTTGTTCCGATCCCGATCATTATTCTGTCGGTAATACCATAACTCAGTCCGAGTCGTGTATTTGCAGATCCATAAATTCCAAAAAGATTATGGTANTTTTCTATAAGGCTGAACCGGTGATGTATCTGNAATTCAAGACTGCCTTTGTATAATGCTTCAGTGGTATTATTGTCTATAAGAGTGGTGGTTCCGAATGTAAATCTTACAGGTTTTGATTTAACTTTTAAAGAGTCTTGTTGTGCAAAAAGGGTTGTCAGGAAAAATGATAAGGTAAAAATGATGATAATCTTCTTCATGATTATAGGTTTTATCAGGTTTGGAATTTTTAATTGTTTTTTGCGCCCTGGTTAATCCAGTAAAGCACTTTTAGCTTTTCTGTATCTGAGGATCTTGGTATGTGGGCAGAATTTGTGCTCATATGAAGATACAACCTGCTTGTCTCTCCGGGAAGATTAATATATCCACCTTTTGTGAGGGCAGCAAAAGATTTACTTTCTCTCAGATCAGGTGGTCGGGTATCGTTATGACAGGTAATACAATTGTTGCTGAAAATTGGCTGTATATCAGTCTTAAATGACCATGTCTTATTTGGGTCAACTGAAGGAGGTGGATAGGAATACTTGACACAAGATGAAAATCCTAGAATAGCAATGATTATCAGGGCAACGAATATCTGTCTTGTACCTTTCAACTTATAATTCATATTTTCAATATTGTTAATTTATTCACAAAGATACCTGATTATCCTGATTAATAGTTTTTTATCCACAACAAATTTTTAGCACAAGCATGCTCTTTAACATACAGAAAATTGATCTTTATCACTCTCCCTGATGATATTTATTTAAAGTGTAATATGGCTGAAAGCTGCGACTAACGATACTAGATATCAGGGTAGATAAAAAGTAGGTATCTCAAAAGAACATTTTAACCGCAGAGAACGCAAAGTAGGCGCAAAGCTGGAATACATTATTTAAGCACTTTGCGAACTTTGCGAAATCCCGATAGCTATCGGGACGGAATTTGCGGTTAATGGATTTCGACTTTTGAGACAGCCTATTTATATTACCTATTTAGTACGGATTTCAGAATTTATAAGAATTATCTTCGATCAGCTTATCTGCTATCCGGCGTCTGGCCTCTTTTACATTCACACACTCAACTCTTGTAAGATTTTCAATTGCTTTTATGAGTACCGGGCACGACTCGTGAGTTGAAAATGCTCCGATTGCTTCCAGAGCCGATTTTCTGACTATGCCTGCAGTATCAAATACATTAACATTCAGCATGTCGTTATAAAGCGTTCCATTCTTTTTAGTGACAGACAATTTTTCTACCCTCAGGGCAAGTGATTCGGATACATATGTTTCCATCATCATCTCAGCAATATTATTCAGTACTTCCTGCTCATTAATCAGCCCCTTTCCGAAGAATTTTGAAGCTCCATGCATACATATCAGTATAACCTTCTTGAAGTTCTTTATATACCTCGATTTCTCCTGGAAAAAGTTTTCACCATCTACCTTGTTATCAGTAATATTACTCAGACCCGAGTAGAGTTTCTCAGCTTCTCCGAAAAGGTCAAATTCTCCCTTCATAGCCCGTTTCATCGCTGTATCAACTACGAGCAGACGGTTTATTTCATTTGTCCCTTCGAAGATCCTGTTTATCCTCGAATCTCTGTAACCTCTTTCAACCATCATTTCGGCAGAATAACCCATTCCCCCATGAATCTGAACTGCCTCATCAGCAACAAAATCAAGCATTTCGGACCCAATAACTTTCAGAATAGCAGCTTCAACAGCATAGTGGCTTATCGCTTCAATTGATGCCCTGCCGTAATCACCACAGTCGACAGTTAGTGTTTTCATCAGGTTATCGATATCAGCGCTTACTCTGTAAACAGCCGATTCGGATGCAAACAGTCTTATTACCTGCTCAGCCATTTTATGTTTTAAGGCTCCGAAACTTGAAATAAGAACACCAAACTGTTTTCTTTCGTTAGCATATTTAACTGAATCATTAATCGCCTTTTTAGCAGCGCCTATGACATTGGCACCAAGTTTAAGGCGTCCCATATGAAGAATACTCAGAGCAATCCTGAATCCTTCTCCCCTTTTACCAAGAAGATTCTCAACCGGTACTTTAACGTCATTAAAGTATATCTGAGCAGTGGAAGAACCCTTAATTCCCATCTTATGTTCATCGGGACCGATTACCACACCCGGATATTTACTTTCGACAATAAAGGCACTAAGTACCCTGTCGGTATCAATTTTTGCAAATACAACCAGTGTGTCGGCAAAACCTGCATTTGTTATCCACATCTTCTGGCCATTAAGGATGTAATGTTTCCCGTCGTCACTCAGTTTGGCATTGGTTTTCCCTGAATTTGCATCGCTACCCGCACCCGGTTCAGTAAGACAGTATGCACCGATAAATTCACCGGTAGCAAGCTTTGTCACATAACGCTCGCGCTGATCTTTATTTCCATAGTACATAATCGGTAAGGTGCCTATACCACAATGCGCCATATATGCAACGGAAAATGAATACCCTGCACCTGTTGTTTCAGCAACAAGCATCTGGGTCACAAACGACTGCCCGAAACCGCCGAACTCTTCCGGGATTGAGATCCCCATTAGTCCAAGTTCTCCCGATTTCTTGAGCATACTCTTCATAAGATCCCTGTCGCTCTTTTCAACTTTTTCAAGATTAGGATATACTTCAGCTTCGAGAAAATCGCTGCATGTCTGAGCAATCATCCTTTGTTCCTCATTAAAATCCTCCGGGATAAAAATATCTTTCGGATCAATTTCATGTACAAGAAATTCACCGCTTCTCAAGAGTTTACTGTTTTCCATCTTTTCAGATAATTATTTTAATTATTCTATAAATCAATTGATTGTGCAATAAGTTCGGCAATATCAAGGTTTCTGATCTCCTGCTCCTTATTTTTATATTTCAGTCCATCCGTCAGCATCGTCATACAAAACGGGCAGGCAGTTGCAATAACGTCAGCACCGGTTGCGAGAGCATCTTCGGTTCTCACTATAAAAACTTCTTTTTCTCCTTTTTCTGCTTCTTTAAACATCTGAGCACCACCCGCACCGCAGCATAGTGCAAAACTTTTGTGCCTGTGCATCTCCACAAAATTTCCGGTAAGCTGTTTCAGAATATTCCTCGGTTCACTATATATGTCATTGGCACGACCCAGATAACAGGGATCGTGATAAGTAACTGATAGGTTTTTCAAAGAAAAAGGATCAATCTTCAATTTCCCGCAATCTATATTTCTGTTTAAGAACTGAAGGTAATTTATCACTTCAAAGGCAGCGCCAAGATCGGGATATTCGTTTTTGAAAATATTGTAACAATGCGGACATATTGTTATGACTTTTTTTACTTCATACCTCCTGAATATCTCAATCACCTGAAGCGCCTGCATCTGGTAAAGCATTTCGTTTCCCGCACGCCTTGCAGGGTCGCCGGTACATGTTTCTTCCGTCCCCAGGACAGCGAAACTGACATTCAGATGTGTAAGGATTTTAGCAAAGGCTCTGACAACTTTTTTGTACCTGTCGTCAAAAGCTCCGGCACAACCTACCCAGAACAGGTATTCCGGCTTCTCTCCTCTTGCAAAAAGTTCTGCCATTACAGGGATTTCAATTTTCCGGGTTTCCATATTTAATTTATCTTTTCTTTATCTGTTATTTCCGTTTTTTGATCCACATTTCCCTATGTATTACTTTGTGAATACTTTATGTTTCTTTGTGTTTAATTTTTTTTTACCACAAAGGTACGCTAAGGGTGCACAAAGGTTCACAAAGCTACTTAATATTCATCTCCAGATCTTTAGCCCAAAATAATCTGTCTTCGGAAGAATATTGCCAGGGTGCGCCATTATTTTCGATATTATTGAACATAGCCTTGATCTCACCTGGCGCAGAGGCTTCTTCCATTACAAGATATCTTCGCATATCTACTATGAATGTCGGATGATTGATATTGATCGGACACTCTTTCGCACAGGCGTTGCAGGTTGTACAAGCCCATAGTTCTTCCTCAGAAATATAATCACGCAGAAGGGAACGGTTATCATTGAAATCTCTTCCATTCTTAACCATCAGAGGACCCTTCTCCTTCATTCTTGCTCTAAGGTCCATCATTACTTTCCGGGGCGACAATTTCTTCCCTGTAATATTTGCCGGACAGACAGAGGTACATCTTCCACATTCTGTACAGGCGAGAGAATCAAAATAGTTTTTCCACGAGGCATCTTCCGCATCTTTTACACCAAACCTTTCTGCAGGAGCATCACTGCCCGATGCTGCAAAAGCCGTATTTGGATCAAGCATAAGTTTAACTTCCCTGGTAATACTATCCATATTTGGCAGCTTCCCCAGTGGGTCGAGTCGTGATAAAAACACATTCGGAACAGACATAAAGACATGAAAATGCTTAGAATAAGGAAGGTAATTTGCAAAGAAGAATATCAACAGAATATGACTCCACCACGATGCTTCATAAATGAGCTTAAACTTCTCAGCGCTTATCGCAGGCAAAAATGTAATAAGGATCTTACCGACAGGGTATATACCGGGATTTGCATCTCCGGCAAACTTATGATATCCAAGGTATCCTATGTTCATTGCCAGAAGGGATATCATTAACAATAATATTAATGAAAGAGAAATATTGGCATCGGTATGTGATCTCTTTTTCATCTCAATACCTTCGAACCGTCTGATATGAAAAAACAAACGACGTGAAAGAAATATAAGAATAGATATGGCAACAAGTAAAGCAAAAATATCTCCTGAAGCCATGAGTACATTATAAACCGGACCAAAAATCTTTAACACTTTTTCAGTACCGGTCAACCCGTCAATCACCATCTCGATGCTCCCAAATATTATGACACAGAATCCCCAGAAAACAAGAGCATGAAAAAGTCCTAGAACAGGTTTTCTGAAAATTTTAGTCTGACCAAAAGCAACCTTAAGCATAATGTTGATTCTCTTCCCAATATCTTTTACAGGGAATGCGGGTCGGGTGAATCTGAAGAACCGGATAATCCTGGCAATAGTATAGGAAAATGCTCCGAATGTTATTAAGAGTGTCAACACAAAAACAATCTGCTTTGTCATAATTGATTTTCTTCGTTTACCCCGTCCTCAAGGAGAGCGAAGAAAATCAATTTACTCCCCCTTCGCCTTCGCGTAGCCGCTTCGGCGAAGCAAGGCTGGGGCTGGATAAATTGATTTTCAAGCGTCCTTAGACAGGCTTTTAGCTATTGCTTTTTACAGTTTCTTATTTTTTTATCTCTTTTACAGCTTCAACCAGTTTTGGAAGAACCTTCATAGCATCACCTACGATACCATACTGTGCAGCTTCAAAAATAGGAGCATCCTTATCGCTGTTTATTGCTACAATGTATTTTGATGCACTAATACCTGCCAGATGCTGTGTAGCCCCAGATATGCCAACTGCGATATATAAATTTGGTGCAATGATCTTGCCTGTTTGCCCGGTATGTTCCTCATGAGGTCTCCAGCCTTCATCAGATACAGGACGCGAACACGCAGTGGCTCCTCCCAGGAGGGTAGCCAGCTCAACCAGTGGTGGCCAGTTATCAGGCGATTTCATGCCTCTTCCTCCTGAAACAACAATATCAGCGTCGTTAAGAAGAATCTTGCCAGATTGTTTTTGTACATCTTTAACCACTGTTTTTAGCAATGATCCATCAACTGTGATATCAAGATTTTCAATTTTGGTATTGGTCCCTGTCTCAACCAGATCAAAGGAATTCTGGGCCAGAGTAAGTATCTTTATTTCAGATTTTATAACCAGGTGTGCAAAAGCGTTTCCGGAATAGGTTCTCTTATATACAGTGAAAGGATTCAGGCTTAGAGGAAGTTTACTCACTCCTGAACCGACACCAGCTTTAAGGCGTACTGATAGCCTTGGAGCTATGGCTTTACCTGAATTATTATTGGAAATTATAATTACAGATGCATTTTCATTAAGTGAAATATCTGAAAGGACACTAGTGTAAGCCTGGCTATCAAATGTTAAAAGTTTTTCACTGTTAACACTGATTATTTTACCGGCTCCATAATTACCCAGTTTACTCAATTCGCTTTCTTCAACCTTTCCGATAGAAATGGCAGTTACTGTTGTATTGAGCATTTTAGCCACGCCTGATGCATAAGAGACCAGTTCAAAAGAGAGTTTCTTGAATTTTCCGTCCCAGTTTTCGGTATATACTAATACTGACATGTCGTTTATATTTACTGTTTTAACTAAAATTCTCAGATAACTTTTGCCTCATTTTGCAAAAGCTCCAGAAGCTGGGCAGGATTTTCAGCATCAATATATTTACAGGCTGCCCGTGCTGCAGGTTTTTCAAATTCCACGATCGTGGTAAGAGGCTCGGTCTGCACAGGTTCGACCACTTTTACAGGCTTCGACCTGGCCATCATGATACCACGCATTGCAGCAATCCGAGGCTCTTTAGCGATTCCCTTCTGTACAATGGCTACAAATGGGGAGGGAACAGTTACAACCTCTTTCCCTCCGTCAATTTCCCGGATCATTACAGGCTGTCCATTCTCAAATTTTATACCCGAAATGGCTGAAACCGATGGTATGCCAAGTAACTCTGATATCATTCCACCAACCATTGAACCATTATAATCACTCGATTCTATGCCGCACATAATTATATCAAACTGCTCTTTTCTGACAACCTCAGCGATCTGTGCAGCAACAAACGATGCATCGGATGAAACTGCATTTACCCTGATTGCATCATCTGCTCCGATAGCCAATGCTTTGCGGATAGTCGGCTCAGCAGTAGCCGGACCAACATGGATTACTGTAACAGATTTTATTCCGTTCGCAGCATCGTCCTTAAGTTCAAGGGCACGAGTAAGAGACAGTTCGTCCCATGGGTTAATAACCCATTGAATACCGGCAGTGTCAATCGAAGTATTTCCCTCAGCAAATTTAATTTTAGTAGTTGTGTCGGGAACATTGCTGATACAAACCAGAATCTTCATCTAAAATTGGTATTAGTTAATTAACTTATTATTAATTGTTTAACAAAATCCATATTATCCTATTCAACACTTTGAGGCGGCAAATATAATAATTTATGATTCACAATCAAATCACATAAATATCATTAATTTGGCATATTCGAAAGTAATTTAAACCGTAACTAACTAGGATGAAAGTATTTAAACAACTGTAAAAAGATGCACATTTTGTGTGGTCGAAAGATGCGCACTTTTAAGGTAAAATGAAAGAATACCTGAATTATAATCATAATAAATGTATTTATTGTAAATCCTCTACGAGGAATTGAATTGAGCTTTTATTCAATATTCTACAAAACCGTATCGCCTACGCCGAATGAAACCAGAGCACATATTGATGAGCAATAAAACGTGTAGCCCGTAGTGCTTAAACTATTGTAGAAATAGTATCTGAGACCATTATTTTACCTCGTAGAGGTTTAACAGTTAAGGAAAGTGATCCCATTTACTGGCCGAAGGTTCAACCAAAAAATGTCAGACTTATTTCCATTAATAACAATTTTAACTTTAAATTCGCATCGCTTTAAAAAAGATACTTATCAGATAATTAATTGAACAAACAGGTAAAGATATATGGTTCGGTAATTTTAGCAATGATCTTCTGGTCCTTTTCATTTATCTGGTTCAAGATTGCTAATAAAACATTCCATCCAATCACAATAGTTTTTATAAGGCTTTTATTTTCAGTAATCCTGATGACTGTTTTTCTGGTTCTTACTAAGAATTACATGAAGATAAAAAAGGGAGACTGGAAACTATTTCTTATGCTCGCTGTATTTGAACCTTTTTTTTATTTCCTGGGTGAGAGTTTTGGTCTTACGTATGTTTCAGCAACAGTATGTTCTGTACTTATTTCAACAATCCCGGTTTTTGCCACAATCGGAGCCTGGCTGATCTTCAAAGAGAAATTGAAAACAATTAATTATATCGGAATAATTGTATCATTCATCGGCGTTCTCGTTTTCATTCTTAATATGAATGGAAGCATCTCATTTGATATTAAAGGTCTGGGACTTCTTTTGCTGGCTGTCATTTCCGCAGTAGGTTATAACCTTACACTCAGTCGGCTTATTGAAACCTATTCCCCTGTATACATAGTAAATGTTCAGAATCTGGTTGGAGCAATTCTCTTCCTTCCGCTCTTCCTGATTTTCGATTTCAAGAGTTTTATCTCCAGCTCTTTTACTTTTAACATGTTCAGACCTATTATTGAGCTATCAATTTTTGCCTCGTGCGGGGCATTTATTCTTTTCGCATGGTCAGTTAAAAATATGGGCATAACTAAGGCAAATGTTTTTTCTAATTGTATTCCTGTATTCACGGCATTATTCTCATTCATTTTGATGGGAGAAAAGCTGACACTTCAGAATGTTACAGGAATGATAATAGTAATTGCCGGTCTGTTTATGTCGCAGCTGAATGGAAGTAATAAAAGTATAGATGATGCAATGGCTCTGACAGGAAAGACAGCCTGACGCTAATAAATAATGTATATCATATTCATTTATACTAATTTAAACAACATTTCCATTTATAAAAATCACCTATATTTGGAGTGTATTTACAGTTATGAAAAGAAAAGTTCTGACATTACTCATGTGCTTCCTTATTGGGTACATTTCCTATTCTCAGACCGGAGGTGATAATGTGTATGAATTCCTGAACCTTACTCATTCCGGACTTGTCTCCTCGCTTGGAGGTACAAACGTTTCTTTACAGGGGAACAATCTTAATCTGGCTTATCATAATCCTGCCCTGCTTAATGCAGAGATGAACAAGAACCTTGCATTAAATTATGTCAATTATTTCGCCGGAATTAATTATGGCCTTGCGATGTACTCAAGATCATTTAGCGGAACAGGTAATTTTGCCGCAGGCCTTACTTATCTGAATTATGGTACCTTCACCGAGTCAGATCCATCAGGAGTAATTACAGGAAGCTTTGGTGCTGCCGAATACGCACTTTCTCTTATCTTTTCACGTGAAATTGACTCTCTTTTTTCAATCGGAATAAACATCAAACCTGTTTTATCCCAGCTCGAGAAATATACATCATTCGGATTTGCTATTGACCTGGGCGCATCATGGCACAATAAAAGTAACATGTTTTCAGCAGGTATGGTGATCAGAAATGCAGGATATCAGATTACCACATATGCAGGTGAAACACATCAGAAGCTGCCTTTTGAAATTCAGGCTGGCATCTCACAGAGGCTGGCTCATGCTCCTTTCCGTTTTTCGCTAACGCTCAGACATCTTGAAAAATTTGACCTTACTTATCAATATAATGTTGCATCTTCATCAGAAAACACCAAAGTATCTTCAGGCTTTTTGGAAAATGCCATGAGACATGCAATCCTGGGGATAGAACTTATCCCACATAAGAATTTCTATTTCTGTGCTGGCTATAACTATCAGAGAAGAAGAGAACTGGCCATAGAGTCAAAAACCTCAACAGCAGGACTTTCCTGGGGTTTTGGAATTAATACTTCTATTCTTAATATTGAATTCGGGAGAGCAACATATCACCTTGCAGGTTCTTCAACAAATGTCTCCCTGATTTTAAAACCCGATATGTTTTATAAGAGGGCTCGTGACTAATAAACCCTTGTCTTATAAAAGTTAAATTATCATCTTTGTGAAGTTTTTACCCCCCAACCCCCAAATGGGGGGCTTTGAAAAAATCAATGTTAGAATTCTCAGGGTTACTGGGGTGAAAAAGAGTTTAAATATGTAGGCACAAAATTGTTAAGACATACGATTTAAGCCCCCCAAGTGGGGGGTTGGGTGTAAAATATGGAAAAAAAACTAATTATAGCTATCGACGGATATTCGTCGTGCGGGAAAAGCACATTTGCCAGATTAATAGCAAAAGACCTGAACTATATTTTTATCGACAGCGGGGCAATGTACCGTGCAGTTACTCTCTTTTGCATGAGAAGAAAATTTATCAGCATAAATGGACTGAATACCGCCGCAATAATTACTGAACTTAAAGATATACATATTGATTTTGTTTTTAATCCTGACATGGATGAATATGAGACCTTCCTCAATTCAGAAAATGTGGAAAAGGAAATCAGAAATATGGATGTGACTTCTTATGTAAGCCGGATAAGCCAGATACCTGAAGTCCGGTTCAGGATGGTTGAACTACAAAGACAAATAGGGATTTTAAAAGGAATTGTAATGGATGGCAGGGATATCGGCACTGTTGTATTTCCCGATGCAGATATTAAAATATTCATGACAGCCTCTGTCGATATCAGGGCAAAAAGAAGGTATAGTGAGTTAAAAAACAAAGGAATAAACATTGAATTTGAAGAGATCAAGAGAATGATAATTGCCCGCGATATTGCGGATGAGAACAGGGATATTAGTCCACTGAGAAGAGCTGACGATGCTATTGTCCTCGATAACAGCAGGATGACTGTCGATGAACAAATGATCTGGATAAAGACAATCATTGAGAACAAAAGAAATGGAAGTTGAAATTGACAGACAATCGGGATTTTGTTTTGGCGTTCAAAATGCAGTCGAGATTGCTGAAAAAGCTCTTTTGAAGGGAGAAAAAGTATTCTCTCTAGGTCAGATAGTACATAATGATAAAGAGGTTGATCGTTTATCATCACTTGGTCTGGTGTCGGTTAATCACGAGGAATTCATGAACCTTAAGAACTGCAAAGTGCTTATCAGAGCTCATGGTGAACCACCCGAAACATATTTAACTGCCGAAAAAAACAATGTCACTATAATTGAAGCTACCTGTCCAATAGTAAAAAGACTACAATCGAAAATCAGAGAAACCTGGATTCGCACCAAACAGGGTGAAGGACAGGTTGTAATTTTCGGTAAACCAGGTCATGCAGAGGTCGTCGGCTTACTTGGACAGATAAACAATGAAGGCATTCTGGTCTCCGGACCTGATGATTTCAAAAAGATTGATATTTCAAAACCTGTATATCTTTTTGCCCAGACAACCATGAGTGTAAAAGAGTACAAAAATCTCACAGACAACCTTCGTAAAAAAATGGAGGAATATGGGATCACAGAGCCAGATAAAAACCTGATAATAAATAAAACCATTTGCGGTCAGGTCTCAAACCGCGAGCCGCATCTGAAGGACTTTGCCATGAAGCATGATACAATAATTTTTGTTAGCGGTAGAGAAAGCTCCAATGGCAAAATGCTATATTCTGTCTGCAAAAACGTTAATCCGGATACCCATTTTGTTTCAGGTTATGAAGAAATTGAAAAATCCTGGTTTGCCGGTAAAAAATCAATAGGAATCTGTGGGGCAACCTCAACACCTAAATGGCTCATTGAAAACATACGTGATATCATTTCAAATATCTGACTACTGCATCGTTCCGTCATTTGTAGGGCTTAAAAAATTATATTACCTTTGTGCCTTATTTTAAAATTAATTATGGGAAAGATTAAAAAGATCGGGGTACTGACATCAGGAGGAGATGCCCCTGGAATGAATGCGGCAATCCGTGGCGTTGTCCGGACTGCAGTATATAACGGACTGGAATCTGTGGGGATACGGCAGGGTTACCAGGGTATGATAAATGCAGACTTTTTAGCTATGAATTCATCAAGTGTAAGCGACATTATACAGAGAGGCGGAACAATACTCAAAACTGCCAGATGCGAGGAATTCAGGTCACCGGAAGGAAGGCAGAAAGCATATAATAACCTTAAGGAAGCACAGATTGATGGAGTTGTGGTAATAGGGGGAGACGGATCATTTACCGGAGCCAGAATATTTAACGAAGAATATGACATACCTTTTGTCGGTATTCCTGGGAC
>JGI20214J14112_1000039_pt1 | contig 15540 bp, 19 predicted proteins | sample WetSurMetagenome_FD_14112 | JGI IMG/M metagenome (IMG submission 14112)
TTAACGGATTTCTGGTAAAACGCATCAATTTTGATCTGCAACAGAAATTATCTTCTTTGACCGTGTAAAATCTCGGTAAAATTCTTGTGCCATTCTTCATAGGACACGATTACAATCATTAAGGTGTAAGGGCAGTTTCCGGCTTCCGGATTAAAGTCGGAATAAATGTTGAAATTTCCTGTACAAAGATCAGGTCAGTGTTTAATAGCTAGGATGATGTCATATGATGAACGAACGCCCGAAATAAAGCAACACGGTTACTGGTATTTTCAATAATTTCCTGCAATACATTAATAAAAAATATTATATTACTATCTCCCAACACTCACCCATATGAAAAACAGTCTATTCATCTTTCTTATACTCATCTTTGCGGGAGCAATCAGTGCCGGATGTATTCAGGGACTGGTACCTGGAACCACACCGGCATCCACTCCTGTACAAACATCAGAAATAGCACAAACCCCAACGGGTCCCCCTCCAAAGCCCTCGTTTTCCATGAGCGATCACTACCTGAAGAAGACGTATGCCTTCCAGAATGAGAGTCAAATTTATACAGAAGAGATCCGCGTAGACACACCCTCGTGGGGAATTGAGTTTGATGTGCTTCCACTGACAGATAACGTTGTTTATAGCTGGTTCGAGATGAATGTTACCAATACTGATACAGGGCAGACAGATATCTACGGATATGGTCGTACCAATGGTTTTGAGCTCAAGCACCTGATACCAATGTATAATACCGGACCTTACAAAATCGAGATGAGAGGAAACCGGGTTAAAGTGGATGTTACCGTGGCAAAGAGGAACCCCTGATTGTTGAGGTGAATGAAATGATAGAAGACTGGATTGTTGTGATATGTGGTGTTGTAGCAATTGTTGTTGTCATGACTATTATGCTGTTAAAACTTCGTGGAGCTGAGCGCAGGATGCATGAAAGCTCCTACAAACTCAAGGTCTATACTGATCTGTTGAATGCTATTACCGAGCTGAACCTCGCCACCGGTGATCCTTACAAAATGGATAATGCAAAAAAGAACCTTGCCATTACACTTAACCGCCTGAATCTCGTGGGAAGTTCCGGTGTGCTCAAGAGCACAAGCGATCTTTTAGACTTTTTAAATGAACACAAGGACAAGGATTACGATACATTACGCCTTCACAATATTCTCAATACTCTCGTGGTTGAAGCGCGCCGGGATCTTAACCCAACACATGCACGTCGCGTGGAAGAAGCACATGTGCGGTACCGCTTCTTTGCGCCACCAAAAACAAAATGATTTTTTGAATTTTTTTTGGAGGATTCCGGCATAAACTCTTTTTATCCTGAATCAGACATTGGTATCACAGGAGAGCGCGAGGATACCATGGAAAAAGAGTTTGTTATCGGAGTGACTGGTGCGAGCGGGGTGTGCTATGCACGACGACTGCTCGAGGTTCTCTGCAGGGAGGCGAAGGTTCACATTATCNTTTCGGATGTTGCGCAGCAGATTGCCGCTCANGAAGGAGTTTCNTTTGAAGGGTTCAATGCAACATACCATTCGATTAACAAGATTGCGGCACCGATCGCCAGCGGATCCAACCGNTTTGACGGTATGGTAGTAATTCCCTGCAGCGCAAAGACGCTTGCAGCAATTGCTATGGGATATGCAGACAACCTNCTCACCCGNACTGCAGATGTCTGCCTTAAGGAGCACCGTACCTGTATTCTGGTCACAAGGGAAACCCCCCTCTCAAAGATTCACCTGAAGAACATGCTTGCTGCGGAGGATGCCGGGGCTACGATTATGCCGGCTTGTCCCGGGTTCTACAATAATCCGGAAACGATTGATGATCTGGTTGACATGGTCGTCGCCCGCATACTCGATCATCTTGAGGTGGAACATACACTTGCAAAGCGCTGGAGCGGTTACGATGCGTGACTTCATACAGAAAATGCGGGAACACGAGCTCGTTATTGATGTAGAAGAGCCTGTTTCAGCTGATATGCAGGCGCCAAAGATGGCGGCCTCAACAGACAAACTCCTGTTTTTCCATAAGATCGAAGGAGCCCGGGCAGTAATGAACCTCACCGCGAGCCGTCGCGCTCTCTCTATTGCTCTTGGTATGGATGAGAAGGGGATGGTAAAAACGCTTGCCGATGCGAAATTTGATGGAAAGGTAAAAACGGCAGGCATAATCACGATGAAAAAACCCGATCTCTCCATAATTCCCATCATGCACCATTTCCCCAAGGACGCCGGGAAGTATCTTACCTCAGGGATTGTCTTTTCACGTTTTGACGGCGTAGAGAATGCATCCATTCACCGTATGCAGGTACTGGACAACCACCGGGTTGTCGCACGTCTTGTTGAGGGCAGGCATACCCATGTGATGCTGGGAAAAGCATTGGCAAAGGGTGAGAAACTGCCCATCGCGGTTACCATCGGGACTCATCCAGCGGTAACATTTGCCAGCTGCACCCGTGTCCCCTTCGGGATGGAACTTGGTTTTGCAGCTGAACTTCTGGGAGGTGAAATGACAGTCCGGCAGTGCGGGAACGGTGTACTTGTCCCGGATGCCGAGATAGTCTTGGAAGGATATATAGGGGGGGAAATCACTGAAGAGGGACCTTTTGTTGATATTACCGGAACCTATGATCCCGTGAGACAGCAACCGGTGATTGAATTTACCGGTATGCACCTAAAACCTGACTTTATCTATCACGGTATTCTGCCTGGTGGTGATGAACATAAAATGCTGATGGGTGCACCCTATGAACCAAAAATTTATCGAGGGGTTGCCGGAGTGACCGAAGTCAGGAACGTTGTGCTTACCAAAGGTGGTTGCGGCTATCTCCATGCGGTTATCCAGATTAAAAAAAGTACGCAGGGCGATGCAAAAAATGCAATTATGGCAGCATTTGCCGCCCACACCTCGTTAAAACATGTTGTTATCGTTGACGAGGATATCGATCCGAATGATCCCCTTGACGTTGAGTATGCAATTGCAACTCGCGTAAGCGGTGACCGTGATGTCATGGTGATCACTGGTGTTCGGGGGTCATCACTCGATCCCTGCCAGCTCGAGGATGGAACTAATGTGAAAGTCGGGGTCGATGCGACCATGGTGCTTGGACGCGAGGATGAATTTTCGCGTGCGACCTGGTGAACCAGATGTATCTCGCCCCCGATGAAGAGAAGATGCTTGCCGGTGAAAATGGCGAGACCCTGCAAAAGATGCTTGAACTCCTCGTAGCTCTGGGTAAGGTCTTTGGAGCAGAACGTCTTGTCAGGATCAGAAGTGCACAGGTCAGCGGGGCATCCTACAAAACAATTGGTGAATACGGTCTTGCATGGCTTTCCAGTCTTGATGCCCGTGCAGTAGTCCCGGCTGTGTTGAATCCCATTGGCATGCCGCGTGGACGCTGGAAGGAGATGGGTATCGAACCTGTGTTTGCGGAGCGACAGCAGGCAGTGATCAGGGCATATGAACGGCTCGGGGTGAACCTTGAATGTACCTGCACTCCCTATTACCTGCATGAAACTTCCTTTGGGGATCATCTCGCATGGTCTGAATCATCAGCGGTCAGCTACGCCAACTCGGTCATTGGAGCACGGACAAACAGGGAGGGTGGACCGGGTGCACTTGCTGCTGCCCTGGTTGGAAAAACCCCCTGTTACGGGTTACATCTTGATAAAAACCGTAACCCCGACGTTGTCATTGAAGTAAAATCCGATGAAAACGACTGGGGCATTGCCCGCTACGGAGCGCTTGGCTATCATACCGGGAAACTGGTGGGAAATAAAATACCGTATTTTCTTGGTATTACTCCTGATAATGACCAGCTCAAAGCACTCGGAGCTGCAATGGCGGCAACCGGGGCGGTGGCTCTCTATCATGTCAAGGGTGTAACCCCGGAGGCCAGGAAGAACCGGTTCACTATTTCAGATCTTGAGATCATCAGTATTGAACCCGACGAGATCGACCAGATTTTTACCGACATTCCCGTCGACGCCGTTGCTGTTGGCTGCCCGCACTGCTCACCTGCCGAACTTATTGATATTGCCCGGCTCCTGAAAGGGAAAACTGTCACAAAACCCTTCTATGTCTTTGCCGCACAGGGAGTCATAGATAACAATAGCATGACTGTCAATGCCATTGAGAGAAGTGGAGCACGAGTCTATGCCGATACGTGTATGGTAGTCTCACCCGTGATGGAACAATACCCGGCAATTATGGTAAACAGCGGTAAAGCGCTTGCCTATGTACCGGATATGTGCGGTGCAGTTACCCGGGTTGGCTCGATTGAAGAGTGCGTGGAAGTGGCAACATCGTAGATATGAACAAAAAAAAGTGAGGTATTACCTGAGAGAGAGCAGTATTTTTTTAATCTCCTCGACTGAAGCCGGCTCCGGGTTCTTTCCCGGACTGACGCCCTCTCCGTATGAAAGGACTTTTCTGACCTCATTTTTCGTCATACTGCCAAATGGTACCTTATCCCAAACCTTCTGATCTACAACGTTCCATGTACACTGCAACAGATGATTCAGCAAATCAATCTCTTCCTTTGTGAATGTGCTCCAGTCTGATCCAACCCCATGTTTAATTTTTTTTATGGCCTCTTCTACTGTCTTTACCCGGTGTACATGGTACATCCGCCTTCCCACTTCTTTCTGCGATACATCCGGCATTGTGTTCTCCTCCACTAACTCATTTGGGGATGATGAATCAATCCCATTCCCTATCTATATACTTTGTGGCGATATGCGGGTGTCCCGNTCTTCACATTCTTAAATAAAAAAAANTTTTGCCANAGGATGGGCCGGATTTTACCGGATTTTGCGGAAAACAATATTAACCATTAGAGGAATAATTCCCACAAATTATTCTCTATGTCCGGAACTACTGAAGATACACTGGGAAGAAGGCTGTTTCAGATCCAAAAAGAAAAGGTGGTCGAAGATGCTTTAGAGAAGATACGGCACAGGATGGGAAATGACTGGAATTCTGTTTCTCTGTCCGATTCCGAAGTTCTCAAAGATATTCTGGGAGAAGTCTGGACATCGATCGACCGTCATCGATGGGCGACTTATAGTTTCTCAAAATTATCACTACATGAAATCAGTGAACTCATAACCATTGGAAAAGCAGTAAAAGCTAAGCCCCCCCTGACCAATCAGCAGCTGAAATCGCTTGATAATATATTAAGCAGAACAATATAACAAACATTATTACTATTTTTCAGTTTTGCTCATAATTTGTCACGATTCTACACGATACTTTTATCGTAGATGAATTGTTAGGATACTATCATAGGGAGGATTAAAAAAATGGTTGGTTGGGAGGTTCCAATTGGTGCGGCAATCGCATTTGCTGGAGGTGCAATTGCAACAGGATGGGCACAATCACGGATTGGTGCAGCAGGAGCTGGAGCGATTGCAGAAAAGCCTGAAACAGCCGGGTCAATCATCATCATCGAAGCAATTCCTGAAACACTGGTCATACTCGGATTTGTGATAGCATCGATGATTATCCTGATGGTTAAGTAATTTCACGAAAGTATTAGCTTATTGAATACAGCGCATTCCCTTAAAGAACGATTTTTCTTCGGGCTCCCGAACCGGGAATAAACGGGTGCAGTCAACAAGACCATCAGGATATTGAAAACCTGTTAATATACGCGGGTGAAGCAATGGCCTATGAAAACCTGTTAAAATCTGTTGAGGAGAGCGCACAGGAAAAGGAGCGCGAGCTCAGAGAAAAAGCACGCAGTGCTGTAGGATTAATTTCTGAAGATGCAAAGAACCAGGTAACTGTTATACAGCAGTCACTTCTGGCAGAAGCAAAGAAGGCCGCAACAATTGAGAGAAACAAACTCATCTACCTTACCAAAGGTGAGAATAAGGAAAAACTGATCAAAACCAAAGAAGCGATCTTTTCAACAGCATTTGGTGACGCGGAAAAACGCCTGATGTACGTACGGAAGGATGCGAAATATCCGGATATCTTAAAAAACCTTGCCCGGGAAGCAGTCGGAGCGTTGGGAGCAGAGACGTTCCGAATCCATATTGACAAACGGGATGAAAAACTCATAAAAAAGATACTGTCTGAATTACATCTGTCTGGTGAAATCGTTGCGGACTCAATTGTTCAGGTGGTCTTATTGTCAGCACCATGAATGAATCCGTAAAAATTTCAAATACTTTTGAATCACGGTTGCAGCGGGTCAAGGAGCAAAAAAAACTCGAAATTTATGCAGTTCTGTACGGTGATTGACATGGATTACGGGTACGTGAATGCAAGAATCCGCGGAATGAAAAGCCGTCTTCTTGACCGTCACACACTCGAAGATTTGATTTTTCAACCCGATCTTGATTCTCTCATTTCTGATCTTGAAAAAACTCCGTATAAGGAGGATATTATAGAAGCAAAAGTTCTGTACCAGGGTGTGCTTTGTGTTGAATATGCATTGAGAAAAAATTTTATCAGAACCTTTCAAAAAATCCTCGAGTACGTAAGGGAAAGCGAAGCGGAACGGTTCATCAGGATATTCCTGCACCGTTGGGATGTCCAGAACATTAAAACCATTCTCCGTGGGAAAAACATCCATGTAACCAATGAAGAAATTCTTGACTGTCTTGTACCTGCCGGGGAACTTGACGAGGTGACACTCAAAGAACTTGTCAGGCAACCAGATGTCAGAGCGGTCATCGATATGCTTGCAACCTGGGGAATCGTGTATGCAAAACCCTTAACGGAAAAATTTCCTGAGTTTTTTGAAAAAGGCGATCTTGCTATACTTGAATGCGCACTTGACAAATATTATTATAAGGAAGCCCTGGAATCAGTAAAAACCAAGTCATACAACACTATCCTGATCGGTGATATTCTTGCAACAGAGATTGACGTTGTAAACATCAGGACCCTTCTACGTATGATCCGCGATCACGTCAGTAGTGAAGAAGCTCAGGATTTTCTGATTGAGGGAGGTAAGGAACTCACTCCGAAAAAATTGAATCAATTTACTACCTTACACTCGATTGAAGAGGTTCTCAAAGCACTGGATCAAACATCGTACCAGTTCGTCGCAGATGTTCCCGAAATCGCCATAAAAACACAAAAAATTTCCGTCATTGAAAAACAACTGGAAAAATTCCTGATTAAAAAAGGAGTAAGTGCATTTTTGGGTGATCCCCTGAGTATTGCTTCAGTTATTGGATATTTCTGGGCAAAATATAACGAAATAACCAATATCCGGATCATTTCACGATGTAAAACGGTAGATCTTCCCGATGAACAGCTCAAAGAGGAACTGGTGTATGTATAAATTTGTGGTCGTTACAGATAGCGATCGTGCGTCGGGTTTCCGGCTGGCAGGAGTTGAAGTGCAGGAAGCGGATAGTCCGGAGGAAGCGAAAAAAGTTATCTCGCCTCTGTTATACAAAGACGATATCGGGATCGTTGCCATAAACGAGGAGTTTATGCTTGCACTTGATGAGAAACTGATGACCCGTATCGAAAAACTGGCCCGCCCGCTCATCATCCCCATTCCTTCGAAATCAAAGGAAGTCGACAGAAGATCGTATATCGAACGGCTCTTACGAAAGGCAATTGGCTATAACATCGTCCTGAGGAAGTGAAGGTATGATTTCTGGAACAATTTCAAGAATTTCCGGCCCAGTCATTATCGCCCGCGAAATGAACGGGTCAAAAATGTATGATGTGGTCAAAGTCGGCAATGAGGAGTTGAGGGGGGAGATTATACGCCTGGAAGGAAACGATGCGGTTATCCAGGTGTATGAAGATACGACCGGACTTACCCTCGGCGAAAAAGTAGAGAACACGGAGACCCCCCTCTCTGTCGAACTCGGCCCTGGCCTTCTCGCCTCCATTTATGACGGTGTACAGCGCCCGCTTCCGGTGCTCCTTGAAAAATGCGGAAATTTTATTGAACGGGGAATTTCAGCTCCCGGACTTGACCGCCATAAGAAATGGGAGTTTTCTGCATCAGTCAAAAAAGGCGATACCGTTTCTGAAGGTGATGTGATCGGGACTGTCAGGGAATTCCATTTCGAGCACCGGATCCTTGTTCCCCATAAAATCTCCGGGACTGTGACTACTATTAAAACCGGTTCGTTTACGGTCGAAGAGATCGTTTGCACCCTGGATGGCAAGATCCCGTTGTCTATGATGCAGGTCTGGCCAGTCAGGATCCCACGACCAATACAAAAAAAGCTGGATCCTATACTGCCGCTGATCACCGGCCAGAGAGTGTTTGATTGCATTTTCCCTGTAACAAAAGGCGGCACAGCTATGATTCCGGGTGGTTTTGGGACCGGAAAGACGGTATCAGAACAGACGCTTGCCAAATGGTCTGACACGCAGATCGTGGTATACATCGGGTGTGGCGAACGCGGGAATGAGATGACAGATGTCCTTGCCGAATTCCCTGAACTTATAGATCCCCGGACAAATCTCCCGCTTATCGAACGGACAATCCTTATCGCCAACACCTCTAATATGCCGGTTGCTGCTCGGGAGGCATCGATTTATACCGGAATTACCATCGCAGAGTATTTCCGGGATATGGGGTACGATGTTGCACTGATGGCAGATTCAACTTCCCGGTGGGGTGAGGCGCTGCGTGAAGTATCAGGACGACTGGAAGAGATGCCCGGTGAAGAGGGATATCCGGCCTACCTCGCTACACGGCTTTCCGCATTTTATGAACGCGCCGGCAGGGTCGTATGCGTCGGTTCAGGAGAGCGAACGGGTTCTGTTACTGTTGTTGGCGCTGTGTCGCCCCCCGGGGGAGACTTCTCTGAACCCATCACCCAGAACACCCTGAGAGTTGTCGGGACATTCTGGGCTCTGGATACAAATCTCGCCTACCGCAGGCATTTTCCTTCGGTCAACTGGATCAAAAGTTACTCCTTGTATCTTGATAGTATCGGCGATTGGTATATCGAGCATGTAGCAAAAGACTGGCGGGAGCTCAGGGAAAAGACCATGTATCTGTTACAAAAGGAAGTCGAACTCCAGGAAATCGTCCAGCTGGTCGGTCCCGATGCGTTACCCGAGAGCGAAAAAGCAATTCTCGAAGTAACGAGGATGATACGTGAGGACTTCCTCCAGCAGAGCGCCTACAGCGACACCGATTCGTTCTGCCCCATGGAAAAGCAGTACCTCATGCTCAAGGTGATTATGACATACTATGCCCAGGTAAATGAGGTGATGAACCGGGGAATCTCTTTAAAACAAATCCAGACACTTCCCCTCAAAACAAACATTGGGCGAATGAAGAATATTCAGGACCTTGATAGCATCATGAAAATGATTGATGATATCAGCAATAAGCTCGCAACGCTCGAGGTGGAAAAATGAAGCAGGCTTCTCTCCTCACCAAAGATTACCAGACTATAAATTATGTATCAGGTCCCCTGATCTTTGTCAGCAATGTTAAAGGGGCTTCATTTGGGGAGATTGTCAGGATTTTTCTTAAGGATGGAGATGAACGGACCGGGCAGGTTCTTGACATCTCAGAAGAAATGGCTGTGATCCAGGTATTTGAAGGAACCCGGGGAATTGACACCCAGGTAACCAAGGTCAGGTTCACGGGTGAACCCGCCCGGCTCAATGTATCCCTTGATATGCTGGGCCGGGTGTTCAATGGTGTCGGAAAGGCACGTGACGGAGGCCCCGATATTATACCGGAATCCGTTCTTGATATCGCTGGAACTCCCATAAATCCCTCAGCCCGGGATAAACCTGCGGATTTCATCCAGACTGGTATGTCAACGATAGACGGTCTGAATACCCTTGTACGTGGTCAGAAGCTCCCCATCTTCTCCGGTTCCGGTCTTCCCGCCAGCAAACTTGCCGCACAGATTGCACGGCAGGCAAAAGTCCTCGGCGAGGGGGAACAGTTTGCGGTCGTTTTTGTGGCAATGGGAATCACCCATAAGGAAGCATCCTTCTTCATACGGGATTTTGAAAGCACCGGCGCTTTGGAACGTGTGGTCTTTTTCATGAACCTGGCAGATGATCCAACCGTTGAACGCCTTGCCGCACCTCGCTGCGGGCTCACGGTCGCCGAATTTCTGGCATTCACCCACAACCTTCACGTGCTGGTGATCCTGACCGACATGATCAATTACTGCGAAGCCCTCCGGGAGATCTCCACAGCCCGCGAGGAAGTACCTGGCAGGCGGGGGTATCCTGGCTACATGTACACTGATCTTTCGTCTATTTATGAGCGGGCCGGCAGGCTGAAAGGAAAAACCGGCTCCATAACGCAGATCCCCATCCTGACGATGCCGGATGATGATATTACCCATCCGGTCCCGGATCTGACCGGGTATATTACCGAAGGGCAGATTGTACTCTCCCGTGACCTGTATCGCAGGGGTGCGGACCCGCCGGTGGATGCACTACCCTGCCTTTCGAGGCTTATGAATCTTGGGATAGGTCCGGGAAAAACCCGGGAAGACCACCGGGGGGTTGCTGACCAGCTGTACGCATCCTATGCTTATGGAAGAGACCTCCGCAGGCTCGTTGCTATCGTTGGGGAAGAAGCCCTCACTGAGATGGACAAAAAATATCTGAAGTTTGCAGATGAGATAGAAAAACGATTCATATCTCAGGGGGATGAAGAACGTTCCATTGAAAAAACTCTTTCGATTGCCTGGGACCTCTTTGCTATTCTCCCGGAAGATGAGCTTAAGCGGATTAAACCCGAGTATATCCAACACTATCATCCTGCGCACAGAGAGAAGGAAGGATAAGGTATGGAGCAGGTAAAACCGACGAGAATGGAGCTGATGAAAAAAAAGGCTCAGATAAAACTTGCGGAACAGGGTCGGGATCTCCTGCGGGAAAAAATGGATGCACTCATACAGGAATTTTTTAAAATCTTAACCACCGTATCAAACTCCAGAGAAGAACTTGAGCAGGTTTCGCGCTCCGCGGACCTTGCTCTCCTGATAGCGCAGTCGGTTGATGACCCGGTTGCATTAAAATCTGCCTCATTTGCCACCCGCAGATCTATTACTGTAGATATCAGCGGGAAAAACATTATGGGTGTACCTGTTCCGGTTATTGAGAAAAAACGCGTCTCAAAAAGCATGCTGGAGAGGGGATACGGTATCATATCAACAAGTGGCAGAATCGATGAGACTGCGGAGCGATTTGAAGCAGAACTGGATCTTCTCATTGAGCTAGCTGAAACAGAAACTGCCATGAGAAGACTTGGTGCGGAAATCCAGATGAACAGGCGTCGGGTAAACGCTCTTGAACAGATTCTGATTCCTGAATTGAAAAATCAGGCAAAATATATCAAAAATGCAATTGAGGAGCGCGAGAGAGAGGATCTATTCAGACTAAAGAAAGTAAAAACGATTATCGAGAGAAAGAAAAAAGCCGCAAAGAAAAAAACCCCGCAACCCTAAAAGAGTATCTGGCTATCCTGGTAAGGGAGGTTCAATACCACTTTTTGTCTCTTTTTTGAAAGGTTTATACACAATGCCCCCTCCTGTATAAAATTTCGAGAAGAATTCCACAAGATGCAGTCGCATAGAGTGGATTGAGGGAGAAAACATGGCAAGAACAATATTCATCGTGTGCAGGAGGACCGCTATGAGAATCCCCACAGCCAAAATTTCCATCTCTCCGCCGAGTTTATTTGCCACAAAAGCCAGAATCACAGATGCCAGACCAATTGCCATCAGCCTGGAGTAGGACAGAATATTTCCCACGGCACTCATAACCTCCAAGGGGCCCATAGCGCCGGCGCCATAAATAATTAACAAAAGTGCAACAATGACCATAATGACAGCGGGGTAGAGCACCCATGCCGGAACCATCCCAAGAGCGAGGAAAATGACGGTGATGAATCCTGAAAGTGCGAGCAGCATCCCCACCTTTTCTGCAAGGTGTTTTTTGTTTTTCCGGGTAACTTCGTTGATAATCCCGATGATCAGACCTAAAAAGACATGGATAACTCCGATTGCGATGGCTAATATAAGCATGGGTAGTATTGCCTCCAGCCGGTTCCATGTCACACCAAGGTAATACACCGGGTGCAGCCAGCCCATTATCTCTCCGAAATCCCCAAAAAATTCGCCATAAATAAATCCAAAAATTATTGTCGATATTGCCGAGATTGTCAGGATATCTGCGATGTTTCTTACAAATTCTATTGTCCTGAACTTGTTTTTTATAATCAGTGCGAAGGCAAGGATAACCAGCCCGTACCCAACGTCACCTACCATAATCCCAAAAAAAATCGGGAAAAAGATAGCAAGGAAGGGGGAAGGGTCGATCTCTCTATACTTAGGAGGGCGGACCAGCTGCATGATGGATTCAAATGGTTTCACCCAACGGGAGTTATCATAAAAGGTAGGGGCTTTTTCCATCTCTTCGGCGCTTACACTCAGTTCCTGGATGATTACTGTGTCACCATATGCGTTTTTTACGGTGTCTTTTATTCTTGGCAGAAATTTTTTTGGGATCCATCCCATAACGACAAACATGAATTCGGAATAACCGAATTTATTGAACTCCTCGAGTTCCTCGCTGATATCTTCAAATGTCTTTTTAAGTACTGCCAATTCCTGGTACCAAGCGATGGAAAGCCTGGAAAGTTTTTCATCAATCAATGTTATCTCCCTGGTTTTCTGGAGCTTATCTGTTTCAATCCCGGCGAACATCTCATAAAACGGCTTACCCATGTATTCCTGCGGAAGACGGACTTCGTTAACGTTAACCGAAAAAATAAATGAATGGACCTGTTGGGAATAGCGCTTATGGAAGATCATAAGGGTGGCGAGTGTCTCCTCATCCACTGAAGTCGAGGACATTTCAAACCGGTTCCCTGTGATCTTCGCCATCTCCTCTCTGATGAGGGTTAACACATCCTCAAACTGTTTCTGTATAAGAAGAATAGTCACTTCATAGTTTTCGAGAACGGGGATCTCACGTTCCATGGGTTGGATAATATTGAGGACTTTTGCATATCTTTCCAGTGTAGTAATGGACAATTTCAGATCGCTTTTCTTTGTTGCAAGATCTTTTGTGACGTATTCTAGTTCATGGATTACATCTTTTGCCTGCTGAATTATTTCATCCCTGTTTTTTCCCAGCAGTTCGCTGTCAATACGTGCCTGAGCTGCTGCATCATCCGGAATTCTGGGAAGAGTGGCCAGGATCACGGAAATTTTGCTTACTATTTCTGCAATTTCTAGGGTTTTTCCCTTTTCGACCTTGGAGAGATGAATTTCTTCCGGCGAGACACACTGGCTGACATCTTCAAGGTGAATAGTTGCCTCGTGATATAAAAGATCAACTACGTGGTTGAACTCCTTTTTTGGCCCTATTACCTGGATTCTTTTCATCTTCTGCAGCATATCCCTCAGCGAGTACTATCCGGACTATTCCATGGTCACATAACCTACGATTTTTTCCACTGCGGGCGGGAGATTCTTTTCACCTGTTACTCTTGCGGCTTCTGTTTCAATGACGGATGCTTTTTTCATCTTTCCGATTTCGCTTTCAGTCTTTTCCCTATCCTTCCGGTATGATTCATCAGCTGCGGTCTTTCCTGATCGTTCGGCATCACGTATCGTCCGCTCCTGTTCGGTCCTCGCAGCTGCGATTTGTGCATCAGTTTCTTGTTTTACCGTTTCGATCTTTTTGGAAAATTCCTGTTCTTTATCCCGTATCTGCTGCAGCAGAGTCTTTTCCTCTTCCATATATCCTCCATTACAAACCATGCTTGCGTTTCATGAGAGATGTCACACCGTATTGTTCTTCGCAGGGAGGAGGCGTCTCTTTCTTTTCCTCCTGCTGTCCGTTTTTAAGGATACCTTTGGCTTTCATGGCAGCCTGCTCGAGCCGCTCCCGGCATCGCCCGACGGCAGTGCAACGCAATGCATTGATCGTTTTTGTGATATCGCTTACCATACAACCAAGACAAACACTTTTTTATATCAATTTGACTATACCTAATAAGTTTGATAAATAGTTTCCTGTGGGATTATAACAAAAAGTACCGGATAACTTCCGGAGTTGTCTTGGCTATAACGATTGCGGGGATCCGGATCATTCCTTTCGAAAACTTTTTTTTTTAAATAATTCTGTAAAAATTCCGGAACGTTGACAACCTTGTGGCATCGGTCTCGTAAAACCGCCACNGGTTATAAAAAAAGTGTTCAGGTAATGCCCATGTACGTGGGCACAAAAAGGATTGCAAAATAGATCAATAAAAGGACAAACCCGAGTGGCACCCCGTATCTTGCCCATTCCTTGCTGGTAATTCCCATTTTGCCCGCTGCGATGATATTGGGGATATTTCCGGGGATNAGCATACCTCCTGCGATCAAAAGCCCCATTAAAGCGCTTTTTATCTGGATCAAGTCGAGTTGTGGCCCTATCTCTGCTGCCGCAAGGGTTGCATTGTCCAGAACTGCCGACACAATATTCACCCAGTAAAGTCCCTCGGCAGGTATCTGGATAATAAACTCAAGGATCAGTGGTGTGAACCCTGCCCCGAGAAAGACCAGTGCCATAATGAACAGGTATACTTTTCCTGCACGAATCACGACGTCACGGATACTTTCACGCACGAGTTTACACTCAAGCCCTTCCGTGGGAGTACCTTGCCGCTGTAAGAAAACCACCCCAAGAATACCCATTGCAAGGACTCCCGGTATTACATAGACCCCCAGCAGATCGAAAAGGAACCAGAATCCTGCGTAGTAAGGTTCTCCAGAGAGTTTTGAGATAGCGATGGTGGAAAGGGGCTCGCCTAACGGGGTGAGTACAGCCCCAAGACCAATTGAAAAACAGGAGATCACCGTCACCCCAATTTTTTCCGGCCGTCCGAGTGGCAGGGCGCACACAATCTCCACAAGAATGATTGCGGCAAGGATGGCAGAAATGATACTGGATATAAGACCAAGACCACAAATCAGGAAAAAGACAAGTACATACAGAGGCACCCGGTTTACCAGGGTCTGGATAACACGTTGGATCTGCGTATGGGCAAAATAAATAATCAGGCCTACGATAAGGACAATCTGGACAATGCCTATGGGAATGCCCGCAACGGTTGTAATCATAACTGGTGCGGTAAGGGCTTCAGCAACTATGACTGGTGTCCACCCGAATGTCTCTCCGTTCAGAGTCGCAAAGCTGGAAATGGTCAGTGCAGCGATTCCACAGATGAAGAGAAATACCTCAAGATTCTCCTCGACTTTTTTAACTTTGAACGGAAGCACCAGTACAACTATGAATATACCTATGAGCAGGATATTGACGATTGTGAGTTGTTCCATAGGTACAAATCCTGTGCATAGTGCTGCGGTTGATTATTATTTCACTGCGTATCTCAATACATGATCCTTTTCTGGTGATTAACCAATCATGTTGATAAGGAAATATTTGTTCATACGTTTAACGATTTGCCCTTTTTTGTTCCTGACACAATTCATTTATCTGTTTTATCATTATACTATCATCAGATGAAACATCTCCCGCCATACTGCAGGGAAAAAAAATGCT
>JGI20214J14112_1000040_pt1 | contig 15366 bp, 20 predicted proteins | sample WetSurMetagenome_FD_14112 | JGI IMG/M metagenome (IMG submission 14112)
GAGGGATACGGGCCGACACGAATGGCACATTTGTCAAGGGCAAACAGATCCCTCTGATACATCGTCCCAAAGAAGACAGATCAGGTCCTGCAAAGAAGGAAAGGGCAGAAATGAAGATGTGTTCCTCGGAGGACGTATCTTTGTGGACCCTGAAAAAACGGCCCTGACAGCAACGCATTCGGCGTAATGTCGATAACCGGCATTCCCGATCCGACAGCAACGGAAATTTTTTCTGAAGTTGCGACGTTATCTGTGTGGATACCAAAGCCCTCAAAGGACCAAATACTACAGGGCAGGTATTACCGGAACGAACATACGGAACTAGTCGTGTCCAGCAGCCTTATGCTGCGAAGAAGATCATGGGATAGACAGATGGTTGACAAAAAGTATGAAACATTAAAGATTGAGAATATCGTTGCAAGCGGAGTTGTCGCCGATTCCATCGATCTTGTTGAATTTTCACATAATGTCGGGAACTGCGAACTGAATAAGAAACGGTTCCCCGGTGCGGTATACCGGATCCCGGATCCCAAGATAGCATGCCTGATCTTTTCGTCTGGCAAGATAGTAATGACCGGCATCCGAAACAAGAAGGCGCTTGCTGACGGACTTGCCATCGTTATCGAATCGTTGAAAAAGGTGGGTGTCAAGCCCCTCAAAGATCCCAGGGTTGCAATCACCAATATGGTCTGCTCCTATAATCTCGGTAAATACATCAATATCAACAAGTTAAGCGTCACGCTCAATCTCGAAAATATCGAGTACGAACCCGAACAGTTTCCCGGGCTGGTCTACCGGATCAAAGATCCCAAAATTGTCGTTCTCATCTTCTCTTCAGGAAAGATCATTCTCACGGGGGGCAGGAACCTTGAAGACGTTAAGAAGGGGCTTGATTTTCTCGAAGCGAAGCTCGCGACCGTCCTGTAAACGGCAAAATATGTTCCAGCTTTGTTGATGCGAAAAAGATTGTGCAGGAATATGTCGGAGTTAGCCCATTTGAATCAGGATCTCCTCTCTTNCGGGCACTCCTTCGTGTATTTCCCACAAGACTAAAAAAAAGTCCTGATGTCATTGAAAACGATCAAATCGTTTATAAAAACCCTTAACCCTTCAGCAGACTTGTAAGAGAGTGGTGATACTCTTGGAAAGACAACCGGTCAAGTCCCGTATTCTTCGTTCTGTGGGATATGATAACAGCACAAAAATCCTGGAAATAGAATTTCATACAGGACTTGTTTACCAGTATTCGGGAGTCCCTCCGAAAGTCTACACGGATCTCATGCATTCCGGCGAGATTGGAAAATACTTTTCCGAGAAAGTCCGCCCCCGCTTCCAGACAAAACAGGTTGTCGCATAAATCGCCTCCCCCTTCGTTCTCACCCGTCAGCGCCGGGTTCATTTTTCGATCTTCACCTGGTCGGTTCCCGTTATCACACAACCATTATCTGTTCGCATTACAAAAATTCCGGGAGATTTCAATGCAGAGTCAGCATTTCCCCCTCAACATCCTGTTCAAGCCATCGCCGTCGATGAAGACATGGTACCGGGGTGGTATCGCGCTCATTATCGGCCTTATCCTGCTCTTTGCGTATGTGCCCGTAGTGCTGTTTGCCGAAATGCCGTCAGGATTCTCATTTGTCATCCTTGGGGCAACGTTCCTCATCTTTGCCCTGCTCTGGTATTGGGTCGGCCTCTTTTACGAGAGCATGTGGTACGAACTCCGCGATGATGAGATAAACTGGAAGCGGGGCGTCTGGTTCCGGACTACCGGAATCATCGCTTATAACCGAATCACCAATCTTGATGTAAGGCAGGGGCCGTTCATGCGTTTTCTCGGCATTTCGAACCTGTCTATCCAGACCGCAGGCTATTCCGGGCAGGCCGCTCCGGAGATCCTGATTGAAGCTGTCGAGCATGCAGAAGAGCTCCGGGAACGTATCCGGTCAATGGTCCGCGGGTCATCCGCCCGTGACGACGGGACCGGGAACAGTTCGGTCTCTTCAGCGAACGCCCGTCCCGTTGATCAGCAGATCCTTGATGAGCTGAAACGTATCCGGACGCTTCTTGAGCAACGTAAATAAAAAATAAGACCCCCAACCTTTTTTGTCCGCTGGAGATGCNTNANGGTAGTTCNGGNGCTTCATTTCCNGACCCACGGTACGGTCACCCGGCTGNCCCCGGCTNCCGGATTTAGCGAGAAGGAATTTTTGGGGAGTCGTTTTTCCTTTTNGCTTACGCTGGAAAANGCTTCAGANGTGTGACAATAATGATCAATCGTCNTATCAACCGCATGCGNTCAGGTACGCCAGTCCCGGAATGATCAGCATGTTCATCGTTCCCTCACCGCATCCACCAATCTACGGAGTTGCTCTACCTTTTCTGTAATATTGAGAGAAGTCCCGGGAACGGTGGTCAACGGTAAGAGCGATTCGAAATCACGGGCCCGGAACTCTTTACTCTGCTCAAACGGCTTTTCAAACGATTTTCCTGTAATATCAATCCGGGCTGAACCGTTAACGTAGAGNGTGATGGATCCTTTCTTTACCAGTGATCCCAGTGCTTTGAGAGCCTGAATATTCCCGATGGACACCGGCAGGGTAACCGTTGTATTCCCCTCTTTTATAATGCCAAAAGTGGATTGCTCCCCGTGACCAAGGTAGTTTTTGCTATCGTCGAGGTAATAAAGATCCAAAGCTACCGATTTGAGCTGGGCTTCTGTGGGATTGGGATTGTAGATGATAACGGTCGTATTAACCCTTATTGTCTCTAACGAAACGTCCGAAACTGCAATATCACTCACGGATACGGTCGGTTCCTGTATCGGTGTCTCCATGCAACCTGCGGTGAAAATAAAAATGGCAAAAAGCAGTAAAATACCGGTGAGGAGGTGATTTTTCATATTGAGAGTTCATCCGGTACACCTAAATATTTTGGTGCCGATGTAAGTTTGTTTCAATGAATTTACCGCTCAGGAAGTACTGAAGTCTGGGTTGATTGTATGAACGTAGCAATTGCAGGTGCCGGGATAGCCGGGGGGTATCTGGCGAAGCTCCTCGAGCAGCGAGGTATCTCACCAGATGTCTTTGATGGTATGGACAATGATACCCGATGCGGATGTCGTTCATGCGGCTGGGGTGTGCCACGAAGTATCGACACGTACCTTGGGGATGTGGGCCTTGACGTTGCCACGTATTTCCTCGAACCGATGTCGTCAATGAATTTTAACGGCCTCAGAGCAAAGACGCCTCTGTGCACCATCAACAAACCCCGGCTGATAAGAGATTTAACCCAGGGCACCAGACTGAAACGGCAGAACCTCAAACCGGAAGAGGCAGACGACTATGATATCGTTGTTGATGCGACCGGGATTGCACGGTCTTTCCTGCCCCCCTGCAGGTCAGATCTGGTGATGCCGACCCTGCAGCACAGGGTCATTGTGGAATCCCGTGATAACGAACACCTTGAGGCAGGTATTTACGGTAACAAGATACCGGGGCTCGGTTACCTGTGGATTTTTCCGCTCGGAAACAACCAGGTACATGTAGGTATTGGTGGTGTGGGTCGTGACCAGCTTGCCAACCTTATGGACCGGTTTTACCAGGACTCATCGGGGCGTTTTTCATTCACCCGGCTCTGCGGTTGTCACGGATGTATCCGGGTTGCGTCTCCTTACGGTTCGACCCCCTTTTATTTCAGAAAAACCCGGAAAAACGGAACGCCTCAGGTAATTGTCGGTATCGGTGAATCAATAGGCACCGTAGCACCTTTTACCGGAGAAGGGATTGTCCATTCTCTGGAATGTGCACGGATTTTCGCAGATTCCTTCCCTGATTATGAGCGTTATACCAGATCTGTGCTGGCGCGGTTCACATGGATGAAAAAAGAGCGGGAAACGCTTGATTATTTCCTCTCACAGGAAGGAAAGAACGGGCCGAGGCTGCAGGATCGGTGGAGACTTTTCCGCAATGCCCGACGATCAGGTATCGGACTATCGATACCTGATGCTTTCAGAAATCTGGGTGCTCTTTTGCAGTGGGTGGAGAGTACGGACAGGGGATTTTGACTATTCCTTCCCTGACCATGAATTTAGTATTGAGAACATTTCCTATTCACCGGGAAATTATACTATGATTCCCCAGTTACCGCAGCAGGATTACCTGGATGAAGATCAGGTATTTTATTTGTCATTATTGCTCTAACCAGAAGACAATGTTTTTCTGGTCAGAGCCATATGATGGTAGATGAGGTAACGGGGTATGTGTTATATTTGCGGGTGCTCAAACTTTACCATCGATGACCTTGTCTGGTACACGTACCGGTGTAACCAGTGTGGCCATGTCTACGAGAGTACGGGAAAGATATCCATGTGTCACACGTGTAAGTCCGGGGACGTACAGAGGGTGACAGAGGGATCAGGAAAGAAGCATGAAAAAAGATCAACAACCAAAACCAGCAAAAAACGTTGATGAGTACCTTGCTGCAGTTCCCAAAGGGGTGCGAACGGTTCTGGAAAAACTCCCGATGACAATTTGTTCTGCTGCTCCATAAGCTGAAGACGTCATCAGCTGCCCGATCCCTGCGTTCAGATATCACAGGCCATTGGTTTTCTTTGCTGCATTCAGGAACCATTGTAATCTTTACGTGGTAAGTAAACTGATCGTGGAAGCATTCAGCAGCGAACTCAAACCCTGGGGACACATCAGGCACAACCATCCGTTTTCCCGGCAAAACATCCACTTCCCGCATCGCTCGTAAAGAAAATTGTCAAAACAAGAATTGAAGAGAATGAAGTGAGAGTAAAAAATACGAAAACGTAATGATGCTGATTAATCCGTATTAACCAAAATTTTAGATGAGGACACTGTTATGCAAAAAATCACGCCATTCCTGTGGTTTGACAACCAGGCTGAAGAAGCGATGAATTTTTACGTTTCTGTTTTTAAAAATTCGAAGAATGCGAGCATTACCCGTTACGGGGAGGCAGGACCGGGAGCGAAAGGGACGGTCATGACAGCACGGTTCCTGATTGAAGGACAGGAATTTGTCGCTCTCAATGGCGGTCCGGTATTCACGTTCACGCCGGCGATATCGTTTGTCGTAAACTGCGAAACGCAGGAAGAGGTTGACAGATTGTGGGAGAAGCTCTCCGAGGGAGGGGAGAAACAGCAATGCGGCTGGCTGAAAGACAAATTTGGCGTTTCATGGCAGATCGTTCCGATAGTTTTGGTTGACCTGCTGAATGATCCCGATCCGGTAAAATCCCAACGGGTGATGAAGGCAATGCTTCCGATGGGTAAGATTGACATAAAAACGCTGAAGCAGGCATATAACGGAAAATAACATTTTTTCTTCAGTACCCTTTTGTGGGTAGTCTGATAGTTGCTGACAATTGATCATTCCGATAGCTGGGATAATGTACTTCGACTGATTTCAGAAATGACCTATGTACGATCGCAAAGAGTTTGTAGCAATCAGACTATGATTAGTTATTTAAAACGTGTATGAGGTTATCATGGCAAAAGCAAACATACCTGAAAAAGGAGCAATCATCCAGAGAGATATGGAAACGTTTTTGATCCACCCCCACATTCCCGGGGGTTTTGTCGAACCTGAAATGTTGCGGAAGATCGCGGACGTAGCGGAGAAATACGGCGCAAAATACCTGAAGCTCACTGGTGCCCAGCGTATTGCCATCATCGGTGTAAAGGAAAAGGACCTGGATAATATCTGGGCGGAGTTTGAGGACCGTTCCAAGGCCATTGGCCTTACGATCCGGAGTATCCAGATCTGCCCCGGCACCCGGTCATGCAAGAAGGCCAAACAGGACAGTCCCGGCCTGGGATTCGCCCTTGACAAGGAGTTCTACGGTAAACCGGCGCCAGCCAAGTTCAAGATGGGAATATCAGGATGTGACAACTGTTGCAGCGACTCCTGGATGAAAGACCTTGGGTTTTTCGGTACTGATACCGGATTCACCGCGGTCGCCGGCGGTAAGGGAGGAGGAACAGCGAAGGTGGGCCGGGAGCTGGCAAAAGGTCTGACGCAGGATCAGGCGATAGAACTCACAAGGAAGGTTGTCGCGTTCTACCGGGAGAACGGCAAGTTCCCTGAACGCCTCGGTGGAACTATCGAGCGCGTTGGTTTCGACACGTTTGTAAAAGCAGTGCTCTAAAAATAAGTTTTCTGGACTGTGTTCGTCGCAGTTTCCGGGCTGGTTATGGCCCGGATTGTAAAATGGTGACGACCCGGCAGATGATTTGGGTGATTGCGGGGATCGGTGTGTGAGGTTCGAGAATTTTTGATCCTGTATCTCTTTTTTTTTGATTTGTTATGCTACTGTGACCCTCATGATACCATTAACCCGACCACGATCCAAGAACGCGAAGTAAGATTGGGTCACAAATTCAAAATAAAAATGAATTATTTCGAGTTCTTACCTATTCGAAGTTCTCAAAAGAGGAAAATGACAAAATAATTGGGGCATGAAATTGTCCATATCGGACCCCCAAGGATACCACCAGATATGAACAACGGCAACGACAAGCCGGTGTACGTCTCATTTTTTGAAATTCAGGAAAATATATTTGTAGTTTAATATCTTCTAAAAGGAAGCTGGTGATCGAAATGATTGGTGATATGATCGGTGAATTAACCGGAAAAGTTGTCGGGCAGCGTATCATACGGCGCCACCACACGGGTGAGCTGAAGCTTGAGAGAACCATAGAATCGAAAGGAAAGATCCTCGGTACAGATGTAACCTTCATTGCCACCACCAGATCATGGGAAAGACCCCAAGGGGGTATGTATTCTGATGGTAATGGAGTTCTGATGACCATGAAAGGAGAAAAGGTAATTTTACATGGATCTGGTATCAGCGTCGCAGGTAAGGGTGCAGGTACGAACATACGAGGAATACGTTATGCCCAGACAGCATCTCCCTCCCTCAGCAGGCTCAACACGGTTACCCTGGTCTTCGAGTTAGAGATTATGCCGGATGGAACCGTCCATGATACATGGTGGGAGTGGAAGTAATCGTATGCGGGATGAGTAACCATTGCAGAACCTGTTAATGCAATACGGGCGTTTCATAATGCATTCAGGAACGATATGATGCATATCGATGCTGCCGCATGGCCGTCGCATCCCAACCCTGTAGCTTTTTTCGTTGTCTGATTTGCAGAGGCAATTCCCGAATCGTGTATTTCCCCTCTCTTCGGAGGTTAGAATTCCTTGTGTTCCATAGATGAAGCCCCTCCGGAACTGCTGTTCAGAAAAATCGATTAGATTTAAGGTACTATTAGTATAGTATGGCACAACTCATCATCGAACCAAAGAAGGGAAAAGACGGGCAGATCGAGTTTTACGTGAATTATCATGATAAGAAAAGTGACAACTCTTTCACCATCACAATAACCGACGATCTCAATGAAGCAGTAGAGAAACTGAAGATGACCCTTGAAGGTGAAGTGGCATCGATGCAGCAGAAGTAGTAAGCAACCAGTAATTTGAGGGAAATAATCCCCTTTTTTTGATCCGTTTTTACTGGTTCTCTCACAAAAAGGTGTGAAAATCCGTATAATAACTTACCTTTTTATCATAATCGGATACTTTTTTGTTCTCTTTTGGATGAAACAGAAAATTTGCCAGACGAAAGACACAAAATGGGGTACATTTCCACAGGTAAGACCAGGTAAGGAACAGGTCATCGCCAAAATAACCTCCTTATTGGCTGTACAGATCTGGTACTGGTTTTTCCGGATTGTTTCCTTTCAACAGCAATTTTTTTATCTATCTGCCATCGCATCTACACACATNATGAACCGGTCTGCGACAACGGCCATTGTCCAGGAACTCATGCGGGACTTTGCAGAATGTACCGGACTGGATCCCATTGATCCCCATCCCCGGCGCTATCTCTGGACTGATGCGTTTGCGGTCTGTAATTACCTCGGACTGTACCAGACAACCGGCAATACGGTCTTTTACGATCTTGCCCTGCGCCTTGCAGATCAGGTGCATAATATACTGGGACAGCACCGGCCCGATGATTTGCGAACCGGCTGGATCAGTGGTCTTTCCTTCGGAGAAGGTGAGCTCCACCCGACACTTGGCGGCCTGAGGATCGGAAAACCCCTGCCTGAACGTGACATCCACGCAGCCTTCAATGAACAGCAGGAATGGGACCGGGACGGGCAGTATTACCATTACCTCACGAAATGGATGCATGCCCTGAACCGACTCAGCAGGGTCACCACTCATCGTGAATATCGTTCCTGGGCGATCGAGCTTGCACGAACTGCTCATGCCCGGTTCACCTACCTTGCACAAGCGGGTGGAAAAAAAAGGATGTACTGGAAGATGAGCATCGATCTCACCCGTCCTCTTATTTCCTCGATGGGACAGCATGATCCTGTTGATGGTCTTGTGACCTATTATGAACTTCAGCTGGCAGCAGGCGGGGATACAGGAGAACCGAACCAGATAGTTCTCGTTGAGGAAATTTCTGATATGGCCGGAATTGGACGGGGTTTGCCGCTCGCCACAGATGACCCTCTCGGCACGGGCGGCCTCCTTTATGACGCTGCACGAATCATCCGCATTATGAGCGGCGGAGGTCCACAAAATATGGAATTGCTCGAAAATCTTCTTGTGTCAGCGTTAGCAGGCCTGGAATCATTCAGACGAAATGGTTCGCTGGATCTCCTGGCACGGCACCGTCTTGCGTTCCGTGAGCTTGGTCTCTCTATCGGTCTTGCAGGAGTGGAAAAAATGCCGGAATGGTTCGGGAAAAACCCGCACCAGTCTGATCGCACAGGTACCCTTCATGATCTGGTAGAGGACCTTGCAGACTTTGTGCCCCTGAGAGAGAACATCGAACAGTTCTGGCTGGAGAAGAAAAACCGTGAGTCCGTCACCTGGACCGGGCATCGTGCTATTAACACCGTGATGCTTGCCACGAGCCTGTTACCGGACAGTTTCCTGGAAATTTAATTTTTTTTGACTCGCCGCCTTTCTTTGGGGACAATCAGGCATCCATAGTATCCTGGAAATTTTTTTAACCTTCCGCTATCTTTGGGAAAATTCCTAAAAACACGTGCTTAAAAATGGTGTGTCCGAATGAACAATCCGGAATTACGTTTTTGTCGGAATTGCTATGTATCTCACTCTTTCTTCTGCTCAAGCACCATCATCCGTGGATAAAACCCGAATTTTTTATAGAAGTCCCATACCCCGTCATTTCCGGCACTTGCAGCGACCCGGTTCCTGACCGAACCCTTTTCATCAAACCATGCGAGCGCTCGTATCACAAGAGCCGAACCGATATTTTGCGAGCGGTACTTCTCTTCGACAAAGATAGATTCGATCTCTCCTGTCTTTTCCTGCGAGAGTGAACTCACACAGTATCCGATGTACTTACCTCCGGCCTGTGGATCAAAGGAAAGGTCAAGTCGCAGGGTACCGGCCGCCGCGACTTTTGCGAAGTATGCCTTTCTTTCATCAAACGACATCTTCTCGTAATGGCTCCGGAATGTCCCTGCCTTACCGTGCATATAATCGTTGAGCTGAATCCAGAGAGGGCGGATGAGGTCAATTTCTTTGATATCTGTTGTGCGATATTCGATACCGGACATCCTTTAGGTTTGTTAGGATATGTGGGGAGAAAAAGCCNGGGGGTTCCGAGTGAAGGGAACGATTCCTGTGATAGCGGGAATGATCAGGGTTATTCCATGGCGGCAGCCTCAGGTCATTGAAAGGATGCTTCCGGATCAGAGCGGACATCTGCGGTTCCGGTCTGTTTTGACCAAAGCCTTGCACCGGTTGAAGTAGGTCTCTCCCCAGATCCACGGCTGGTAAGTGCAGCACATGTCGGGTTTTACCTGATGGATACCGCAAAGATACCGCTCTTTTGAAACGCGGCGCAGGAACGGGCAGACTGTGACGTACTCTCCCGTATCCGGGTAACGCATCTCAACAGACACAATATTCCCGAGATCTTCAGGTATGAGATCGGTACACTGTAATGGCGGGCTGTTTTCCATGAACGCGACAAACCAGCGCAGGATATCAGTCCGCTCCTGTTCCATCCAGATATACACATTCGCTATGGTTGGTGTGATACCGGGCCCGAAGATCCGGCAGCAGAGTCCGCACTGCTCGCAGGGTTCGTCTTCTGGTGTCAGCTCATCCATTTTTTTCCCCTTCAAAGACACGTTTTTAGTGTTTTGATAATCTTAAAAAGAACATTCCCTGAAATGTCACGGAATTATTACTTCGTGTATTTCTTCCCGGCCGAAAATGCCCGGTCAACCTGTTTTCCAACGTCGAAATATGTTAACTGGGCATACACGATGGGGTTGATCTTCGTAATATCCGGCTTCCCGTCTGTCACGCATGCTGTGTCGGCATGGATCTCTACAACCTCACCAATATACAGCAGGTGGCTCCCGCAGTCAACCGATTTAAAGAGTCTGCACTCCATGTTTATCGGACACTCCTCCGCAAGGGGAGCAGTTTTGAGTTTTCCGTAAAACGACCGGAAGACCTTTGACTTGTTTTCCTGCGCACCGGAAACAAGACCGCAATAATCGGTCTCAACTACCTGGTTTGCGGAAGGGACGTTCAGACTGAAGGTCTTGTTCTCCTCGATCCCTTTTGCAGTGTAGCGCATCTTGTTGATCGCAACGCAGACCATCGCCGGTGCCATACAGGCAACAGTAGCCCACGCAGCGGTCATATAGTTTGGTTTTCCCTGACGTTTGCACCGACAAGCAGGGTCGGCATAACACTCATGAACGGCATCGGGCCGAGCGTGATCTTTTCCATTTGTTCTCTCTCCGGCATATGGTTTGTTGAAGGGAGTGTTTAATGGTTCCTCGAAGAGAACGGTCTACGATGTGAAAATTTTCTCTGATCCCAACGAAAATCACAAAACACAGAAGGTTACCTGTTGAATGAATTCTCTTTTTCAACTGCGTTATTCCTGCGAAGGTGATGCCTCAACCAGAATGTTTATAATTAGGTAAAACCTAACTAACGAAAGATCGGAGTATGAGCGACAGAGAGGAGTATCTGTGCGAAGTCTTTGAAAACCTGATCCGGATCAAAAACGAATGCTCCTGCTCTGTCTTCTCCGAATGCGGGTTATCGGAATTGACGGTCAGACAGATCGCTTATCTGAAAACCATCGATGAACAGGGTGAAGTCACCTTCAGCAGGTTAGCTGAGATCACAAGGAACTCGAAACCCACGATCACCGAAATGATCAACAAATTTGTCCGGATGGAGTGCGTGTACCGTGAACAGTGTCCCGATGACGGGAGGATCGTGTACATTCGCCTGACTGACAAAGGAAAGAAAATTGCACAAGCCGAACGTTATGCCCTGCACAGGGTGATCGAACAGATGCTGCAGTCGATGGATGAACACGAGATGGATCTCCTGATTGGGATCCTCCAGAAAGTCAGGTAATTTCAAACTACATTATTGAGGAAATCATGGAATCAGAACAAACTGATGATAACCAGGAAAAAATTGTCATACCATTATTTGAAATCGTTGTCTATCCGAACAGCCGGTCAAAATTCCAGGTCGACCGGGCTACCGGAGATCTTCTGCTGGCTGGCATCGAAAATCCTGAATCAGCATATGCAGTCGGCCTGACCGTGAAAAGCGGTACGCGGTCTTTTGAGGTAACCAGCGAATCGTTGTATAAAACCGGAAATCTGTTTCGGATTTCACACGTCCAACCCGCGGATGACGGGTACCTGATCTGTGCGCAGGTCGTGCAGAGGGTAAAAGCAGTCTCGCTCTCCGAAAAAGACGGGCAGTTCTATGCAGTATACGAGCCAGTCCCGGATCTGCAGGATCTCGAAGAGGATCTTCAGGCCCGTATTATTGCGGATATAAAAAGCACCATCCATGAAATCAGCAACCGCTTCCAGGGCTCCGAGCAGTTCACCAAACCCATTGACCGGATGGACTCTGTCGACCAGATTATGGGTTTCGTCATGCCTTTCCTGCCATCCAGTCTTGCGAAAAGCAGGCACTCCTTGAAATTGTCTCGGTCCGGCAGCGATATATTACCTTCCTTGAGATTTTGATACGGGCAAAAGAGAATATAACCTTCCGGATAGAGATGGCAAGAAAAGTGTCCGATAAGGTTAACAAGTCAAACCGGGAGGCAATGCTGCGGGAACAACTCAAAGTTATTCAGGAAGAACTCCACGAAAGTGATGGTTCTGGTTCCGGAGACGCTGGATACCGGGAAAGAATTGAAGCAGCAAAGATGCCGGATGAGGTACGAAAAAAAGCACTCTCCGAGCTCAAGAAACTTGAAACCGGGGGCAGCCAGAATCATGAAAGTTCGGTGATCAGAAATTACCTTGATCTCATGCTCGATCTTCCCTGGGTGACAGAAGAGAAAAAGAGTATCGATATCGCCGAAGCCCGCCATGTGCTTGAGAGTAATCATAACGGGCTTGAAAAGGTCAAGGAACGGATCATCCAGCACCTCGCGGTTATGAAATTAAAACAGGAAAAACAGGGCTCTATCCTGCTCCTGTCAGGTCCGCCCGGCACCGGTAAAACGAGCCTTGGGAAGAGCATTGCCGATGCCCTTGGACGGAAATATGTGCGGATCAGCCTTGGCGGTGTCCGGGATGAAGCAGAAATCCGGGGGCACCGGAGGACCTATGTCGGTGCTCTGCCGGGAAGAATTATTCAGGGGATAAAGCGGGCAGAAACGAAAAATCCCGTTTTCATACTCGATGAAATCGACAAGCTTGCAGTCTCGTACGCAGGTGATCCGGCAAGCGCCCTGCTCGAAGTTCTCGACCCGGAGCAGAACAACACCTTCTCGGATCACTATCTGGAGGTCCCCTATGACCTGTCGGATGTATTGTTCATCGCAACTGCCAATACCCTTGCAACAATCCCGGCCCCGCTTCTTGACCGGATGGAGCATATCGAGATCTCGGGCTACACGAAAAATGAGAAATTTGCCATAGCAAAAGACCACCTGCTGCCAAAGACGCTGGGAGAACATGGTCTTGATGCAGATAAACTCATCATTGAAGATGAAGCCCTCAAGGTGATCATTGAAAAATATACCCGGGAAGCGGGTGTCAGGTGGCTGAAAAAACAGCTTGACAGTATTGCCCGGTTCGTGTCCGAAAAGATTGTGTCAGGGTACACAGATCTGCCGTACGTCGTGAAAGCAGATATGCTCAACGGGATCCTGGGTAAAGAGGTGATCCGGCAGGAAGAAGTAAGGAAAGAACAGGTGCCTGGTGTAGTCACCGGTCTTGCATGGACCCCTGTCGGAGGTGACATTCTCTTCATTGAATGTACGTTCATGCCGGGGACCGGAAAGCTTACCCTGACGGGCCAACTCGGCGATGTCATGAAGGAATCGGCAAAGATTTCCCTGAGTCTTATCAGGTCACGGCTTGCACACTCAGCCAATAGTTTTGATTTTATTGCAAGCGATGTTCATATCCATGTGCCCTCCGGTGCTACACCAAAGGATGGTCCGTCTGCGGGTGTGACACTCTTTACTGCCCTGACATCATTAATTACGGGTAAAACTGTCGATCCAAAAACAGCCATGACCGGTGAGATTACGCTGAGCGGTGCTGTACTGCCGGTCGGCGGCATAAAGGAAAAAGTCCTTGCCGCACACCGGGCAGGCATAAAAAAGGTAATTCTGCCAAAAGAGAATAAGAGAGACCTTGACGATGTTCCCGAAGATGTCAGGAATGAACTTACCTTTGTAACCGTAGAGACCATTGAAGAGGTCTTAAAAGAGGTACTGGACATTGATCTGCCAGGTCCTGTTATGTCCTATGCAGGAAACCGTTGTGCACCCGTGCATAATCTCTGAAGGTTTCATCCACAGAACAAAAATATCCGGAAAACCTTCACTCCTTTTTGTGGATCAATGCCGAGATACTCTCATGGCGGGATTATCTTATTCCGGGAGATTAAACCGTTCAAAGTAACATTCACCGGAACTTTGTTTTTCCCCGGGCCTGAGGGCAAGAACGAAATTATCGGCATGGTCAGGACAGACATAGGCAAAACAACACCCGAATGCCTGGTAGCCTATGGCGTCCTTTTCACAGTACTCGCATTTCATTTTTTTCGCCATAGTAATTTTCTTTTGTTCTTCTTTTCATAGAAACTTTTCCCGGTATACATGTAATAAAAAAAAGCCCACCGCCCGTGGAACGACATTTATTGGATTCCCCCCCCTCACGATTTCATCTCGTTGAAGGTGCGTTTCCGCGCACTCCCGTGTTCCGTACTGGTATCTGGAAGGAACCATAACTGCAATAATTTTCGCAGTAAAGGTATTTTTATTAAAATACGGGATCATAATGGGTAATCATGAAAGCATCGAGGAATCAGGGACAATTCAGATTTGTGAGTATCGGACTGGGGATCATGGTGGTACTGGTGATACTGGCCTGCGGTTGCACCCAGCAGGCGGTTACCCCTCCCGGCACGAACACTCCTGCCCCCACACAGACCGTCATAGGAATGCCGAATCCGGCATCCGTGTATTGCGGCCAGGCCGGGGGCACACTTGAAATTAAAAAAGATACTTCCGGTAATGAGTACGGCATGTGTACTTTTAAGAACGGGACTTCATGCGAAGAGTGGGCGCTCTTCCGCAACGAGGGTTGTAAACCCGGGATATCCGTGACACCGACTGCCGAAGGAAAGAAGATGTTCACGTTAACAGAAGCAGATAACGGAAAAACCGAAAACATTACCCAGAACACCCGGTTTGCGGTTGTGCTGGCAGAAAATCCCACTACCGGGTTCATGTGGAATGCAACCCTGTCACCGGGNCTTGAACTCCAGTCCTCTGATTANCGTCAGAACGACGCACCCTCCGGCATGGTCGGCGTTGGTGGGACCCGTACCTGGNTCATCATCGCAAAGGATTTGGGAGACCAGAAATTCTCTGCTGTTTACAAGCGTTCATGGGAGCCGGCCAATGGCAACGAGACTGCGTATAACGTGAATATCAGGGTTGTTAAAGCCTGAAGTACAGCGTAGTTGTTACGCGCTATGACTACCCCTGCTAACCATGCATGAGGTAGTATCCCAAACTCTTTTCATGGGAGTTCTCCGGATCATTTCCCGTTCCCTTCAGCCCCATCCCCCCTCAGCCGCCCTTCCCGGTCTGATGACTGAAGAGTGTGAACCACACCCCGGTTCTGACAGGGTTCAATGGTCAGTGCAGGAATGGTTATGTAGTTGAAAAGGTCTATTCCCTCTAAAAAGAGAGGAGAACCTGTGAGCGAATATTCCGAAGCGATCAGCGTTGGCGAACTCCGTGAAGGAACTATGAAAAAA
>JGI20214J14112_1000042_pt1 | contig 15309 bp, 17 predicted proteins | sample WetSurMetagenome_FD_14112 | JGI IMG/M metagenome (IMG submission 14112)
TTTTTTCCTGATCTGGTACCTTTAAATAAGCGTGGAATTATGTAATGTTATGACCCTGTGAAAGGTGTCAGGAAATGATTACCTATGGTAGAGGAACAAATTAAAGTAAAAATAGATTATGCCGGGTCCTCTGAAATCCTCAGGACATCTCTGAAATTGAAAGGTTCTCCCGTTGCAATTGGTTTTGCGACAACCAAAGATGACATTCCATCCGGGATGAAGGAGATCGATAAAACGATCCGGCATTGTATGATGGTAAGCCTTGCCAGGAACGAGGGGAAGATCTTCTATGCCACTGCCGATAAACACGAATGTAATGGCGGTGCCTTTGCTCTGGGACTCAAGGATCTTACCCCAGCCCTGAAAACAGGGCATTTTTATTATAAACTGGGAAAATTTGAGAGTGTTACCTCCAGCAAACGGACGATGGACAGCGTACCCCACCTTCCCACCGGAGAGACCTATGCTACCATGTACGCTCCTTTAGAGAAGACACCATTCACTCCCCAGGTAATTATTATCATTACCTATCCATGGGCTATGCTGAAACTTGCGCAATCTTCTTTATTCCGGATGGGAGGGAGACTCCATGCCGAGTTCTCGGGTATCCAGTCGGTATGTTCGGACTCAGTCGCCCAGACCTGTCTCACCGGTAAGCCAAACTTCTCACTCGGTTGTGATGGTTCAAGAAGGTTTTCCGGAATTGCCGATGATGAAATGGTCATGGGATTTCCCGCAGAGATGCTACCAGAGATCGTGGAGGCAGTAAAAATTATTACGCAGGCTCCCGGTTCCAAAAAGACATAATTTTTTTTTCAAAAAAGATTCACGGTCAGCAATGAATTATTCCATTTTGTACCTTAATTAACAACGTTTCTCATGTTTTTACTGTGATAGAGTCTCCTCCCTTCTTTATCTGATTGATTTCATCAGGGAATGTATATGGATGACCTGATGATCTTCGGGGAAGCCGTACCACACCCCTGCCAATTGATAGTATTTTATAGCTCTTGAAATGACACTGTGCCATGGCATTGGATCCAATAACAGGGTTCCAGAGGAGATACATGTCCTTTGGAGACATGCTTGGCGAATGGTTCTACGGGTTCCTCATGGTCGCCGTTGTCTGTGGGATAATAGGTGGATACAGTGAGATCTTGCTGGAAAGCAATCTTGGATATGGCAGGGTGTACCTCACCGTGGTCCTGCTGGTACTTACCTTTGGGGTGAACATCGCGTGGGGGATCATCGATGGCACGACCGTGATATACGGTGGCCTGACAGATAAGGCAGACCTGGAAAGGATCATAAGTAAGCTCAAGAAGGACAGGAACAACAGGGAGTTGAGGGACAAGGTTCTGGACTCGCTCGGGGACTCATCTGTTGACTATCTTCCGGATGCTGAGAAGCAAAAGATCGTAGACCGCATCATCGATGAGGCTCCGGAGGCTCCGGTGAAATACCATTTAAGTGGGGACGACCGCAAGACCCTGATTGCCATCGCCTCCTGTGACATCCTCGCCGTCATCCCGGTCATCCTCCCGTACCTGCTCCTCGGCTTCGGAAAAGTTCCCCTGATGCTCTCCCGGCTCATCGCCGCTATTGCTATCGGATACATTGCTTTCCTCTACGCGGAGCACACCGGCAGAAGGAAATGGCTGACTGCCGGCATCTTCGTTCTGTTTACCTTCGTGGTTATGGAAATCACCTACTACTTCGGGTGGTAACCTGGACTCAGGATCAGATGGATTCCTTTTTTTTTCCGNACGTCCTGTCAAGGTCACGGAAAGGTAACTCTTGNGGTGCCTCCCTAAAGAAACGATGTAAAAAGTTACAATAAGAAAAGGAAGTAGTAGTTAGGTATCCCGAACGGAAAAATCGCTGATAGNCTGAATTACAGGGACTNACTTTTTTATCAAATCCAGTGACTCCCNTTGCATTTTTATATCTCCCGCAAAAAAAGGGAAAAGAGAGCTCTGTCAGAAATGGTGGTTTTAAAACTAATACAATTTAGACCGGCATAGTATAAGCAATACAAATTTCACCATTTTTATAACACTGGAGCTGGTGTATATTTCCTGGCACTCCCTGACACAGATTTCCTTTAAAAAAAGATCCCGGAAGATTGCAAATTAAACCCTGCAGTAGAAAAACGTTCCGCTATGACTATAAATAGGAAAAGAACAAGTTAGATGTAACCATTGGTGATTTACATGGTTGAACAAAATGTTACTTCTCAACAGGCGGAATTCCGCCTCTTCCCTTGGTGGCTTGTCCTCCTGTGGGGTATTTTTGCATTGATCGTTGGATGCCTGTTCCTGGCATATCCTCTCAACGCGCTCATGGCATCCATCGTATTCCTCGGTGTGTACTGGTTTATCGGNGGNATCTTTACCCTGTTTGCAGCGTTTATGGAACCAACNGACCGGGGCTGGAGGATCCTCATAGCGATCATCAGTATCATCGCCGGTCTTGCCATCCTGGCATATCCGATTTACAGTTTCTTACTATTACCGGCACTCTTCGTCATATTCGTGGGATTCTGGGCTCTTATTGTCGGTGGTGTCAAGATCTGGCAGGGTTTTGCGGGCAAAGACTGGGGTGCAGTAATCCTGGGTATCATCAGTTTGATCTTCGGTTTCCTAATTCTCGGTTCACCCTATATCGCTGCAGCTCTCATCCCCTGGATCTTCGGCGGATTTGCTGTCGTTGGTGGCATTGCAGCCATTGTTGTCTCCTTTATGATACGGGGAGAACAGAAGGCAGCATAAAACCGGTAAATTCTTTTTTCTGATTTTTACCATCTAACGCGATTTTTCGGTACTATTGGGTTTTCCCCCAGTTTTTCCCGAGATACCTGATACCAGAGAACATTACTATGGATCGCATGAGAATACTGACAAGCCGGAATTTATCTGGTGATGTATCTTAAAAAAAAAAGTATTTTTTCACTTCTTGTCTTTCTTCTTCTCTTCTTTCTTATCGTCTCTTCGTCCTGAAACTGCCTTGGCAGCAACGACTTTTTTAGCAATGCCCATACCTGTTTCCACCTCCCAGCACCCTCGTGAATCAATACAATTGATACCCTGGAAGTTGTGCTAAGATTATCTCACTTGTTTATGATTTATATACTTGGTGGAAACCCGGGGCTGAAATGGGGTCTGGAGACGGAACAGGCCCCTTCCTGAACCCTGAACACTGCACATTTTTATTTTTATAAAGTTCCCAATAATATATATACTTAAAAATCCTCTATGTGACAGTATAAAAGGAGGAAAAAAATGGTTGAATTTGGACCAATTCAGATGATAGCGATGGGATTTCCGGAACTGGAAAACCTTGATGGTGCACTGCTCAAGGAGATCTTCAAGCTGAGTGAACATAAGATCATTCGGGTAGTAGGACTCCTTGCAATTGTAAAAGATGATAAAGGCAAGATTGGATCTGTTCAGCTTACCCAGCTTTCTGATGATGACCGGATAAAATTAGCTGCCGGCGTCGGGGCACTTATTGGTTTTGGTGCAGCTGGTGAAGAGGGTGCAAAAGCATTATCCAATGCTGCTGCCGAGGCCGCTTATTATAAGGAATTCGGACTCGACAAGAAACAAGTCAAGAACATTGCACAGAACATTCCCAAAGGCACTGCAGCCGGGTTCCTGCTCATCGAGCACCTGTGGGCAAAGAAATTCAAGGAGATTGCACTGAAAAAACATGCAGTTCTTCTCGCAAATGGATTCATAACCATGGATTCACTCGTGGCAATGGGTGCACACCTGGCAGAGGGTGCAAAAGCCGCAGAAAAAGTCAAATTGAAATAATCGCGGGTATTTCTAATACCCCTCGTTTTTTACAATCGTAAATTCTCTTTTATTCGGGATCGATGACCTTTTCAAGGTATTGGACACATCCTGATCTTTTTCGTTATCCGGTTTCTCTTCTCTTCAGAATTGCAAATTCCGAATCATAAGTATAAAATAACTTCACATGCGAAGTGAGGGTAACAATATAAGGAGAAAAAGAAATTATGGCCCGGCCAGCTAAGAAATCCACAACAGTACCATTGAACTGGAAAGAGGTATGGTTCACCAACTGCCCGATGGTGTCCGCCAACAACGTCGACCAGGAACTGGGATGGTGCCGTGAGGAGTTCAAAAAGATCGGGGTCGATTACGCTTACTTCCGCCACGCACCCGAGAACAACTGGTACCCGCACTACATCCACAACCTCGACAACCTGATCCGCTTCGGTGGCCTCTATCCTCCCATCCATGTTCACGCGGACATCCGCCGAACNGTGCTGCTGGGGGCGACATGGGTATACGAAGGCGGCTGCATGGCTGTGNGGGCCCGCGACAAGATCTTCCGGATGAAGGATCTGAAAGGTAAGAAGATCGGTATCTCGAAGAGCCTGAACACTATCAAGAACGACTGGTGGCGCATCCAGGAACATATGGGCATCGAGAATATGCTCATGCTCAACGACATGACCATGGATGATATCGAACTCGTCGAGTTCCCGTACCCTGACGACTGGTATGATAAACCCGAGATGCTGGTCCCACCTATGAACAACCCATCTGAGCTATGGATGCGGCGGGACCACAAGCACGACCTTGCCTTCCGCCCGCTGGAAACGGCGCTGCTGAATGGTACCGTTGACGCCATCTACACGCAGAGCAAGGTCTTCCAGCATCTGCAGGAGGCTACTGGCAAGATTAAGATGATTGAGGACCTGTCCAGGTACCCGGACTGGACTGTCCAGGTTGCCAACACTCCCGCTGTCATCACTTGTACTGATGTGATGGCAAAGGAGCATCCCGAGCTCGTCATCACCTACATGAAGGCCATGATCAAGGTCGGGCGCTGGGCTAACGAGAACAAGCATGCCGCAGGAGCGATCCTCAACCGGCAGACCTTTTACCTGGATGCTGAGGATACGTACCGGGGCATCAAGCACGTGGACATGGTGCCGAGCCTGAGCGCACAGAATATGGAATGTATCAAGATCGGCAAGGATTTCATGTTCAGCCACGGCTACATCAAGCACGACTTCGATGTGGATGAGTGGGCGGCACCGGAATTCCTTGAGAAGGCGGCGATGGAAGTGCTCAAGGAGGATTGGGCAAGAAAGAGCTGGAGTAAACTTCCCAAAGGGGGAGGGCTCGAGGTTGAGGGTACGCGTCTCGGGTAGCCTGAAAGAAAACTCAGCATCGTCTTATCGGAAAGATCACGGGAAACATGATGGTATAGTTTTAGCAGGGATCAGTTTGGCGAAGGAATTGAAAAGGAGATGAGCTAATGACCAATCGTGAAAAACCTAACCCCCAGTCAAGCCACCAGGTGCCTGAAAGAAAGCGGACAACCCTGGGGCATTATGTGACGGCTCAGGAGGCGTATGAGATGTGGAAGACCTCCCCTAAGAAGGTCCATATTATTGATGTTCGCACTCCCGAAGAATATGTTTTCGTTGGCCATGCGGATATGGCGAGGAACATTCCCCTCCTCTTCGTAAAACACGAGTGGAACGCTGAAACCAACCAGTTTGTGGTGGAGCTCAACCCTGATTTCATGCCTGAAGTGAAGCGTCTGTTCGCGCCAACCGACACACTCCTGGTCATGTGCCGGTCCGGGGACCGTAGTGCAATAGCGGTCAATGCACTTGCCAAAGCCGGGTTTGTGAACGTGTACAACATCATCGATGGCATGGAGGGGGATCTGGTGGACGATCCTGGAAGCGCTCAGCATGGAAAGCGGAAGAAGAATGGCTGGAAGAATAGCGGATCACCGTGGACCTATGAGGTCAATCCAGGGCTGACATGCTTACCAAGCGTCAGAAAATGACGTGCTCTGGAGAAAACGTCCAGCACGAGCCCCCCCCGACACGGATGAACGGTAATCGAAGCCGCGTGCTTTCAAATATCGAATCCTGCACATGGGGGTATCATTGAATCATATCTATATTATTGAACACAGCATTCAATCTTATTTGAGTATTGAGTACGTTTGAATTGAGGTGAGCCGCATGAGATTTCCCTTTATGAGCAGAATCGCAGGCCGTAACACATGGGATCGGATGAGTGTGAACTTCCTGTTCATTCCCGGCGTCATGGCGCTTGGAGCGGTGCTGCTGGCGTGGTCGATGTACTGGCTGGATGGGCAAATTCCCAATGAGGTGCTGAATACCAGCCGGTTCGTCATTTCAGGAAGTGTCGGAGAACTGCGAGGTTATCTGTTTGCTATGGCTACGGCTGTCCTGACAACCGCTGGCGTGGTCTTCACACTGCTCACCCTGCCACTATCTACTGTAGCTGCCCAGTACGGCTCACGCTTGTTGCGCATCTTCCTGGGTGATCGTACTACCCAGTTCGTGCTGGGAATGTTTGTGGCTACCTTTGCCTATTGCATCTTTAGCGCAATGGGTATTCCTCCGGTCGAAGTACAACCCGAGGGACCTCAGATTACTACTACTATTGGATTGTATCTTTTAATAGCAGCATTCGCTTCGCTCATCCTGCTGATCCAGCATATCAGCATGATGCTCCAGGCTCCCAATATCGCAGCTGCGGCGGGTGTGGAGTTGCAGGATGTGGTACGTGAAACGAACCTTCCAGAATTCCGGGGCGGTGAATATCAGCGTCAAACCGGCAGAAACCCACCGGATTCACTCACAGAGGCTGATGCCCATCCGGTTCGTGCGACTGAAGGGGGTTATATCCAATATGTAGATCCTGAATACATCCTTCCCCTGGCCGAAAAAAAAGACATAGTCATCCACATTGTGCCCAAGCCAGGTGCCTTTGTCAGGAATGGCATGGTGATTGCACTGGTTTGGCCCGCTGATCGGGTTGATAACGACCTGGATACCGAAATCAGAAACACCTTCCATCTCGGAAATCAGCGCACACCTACCCAGGATGTCGAATATGCCGTTAACCAGCTTACTGAAATGGCCGTCCGGGCAATGTCTCCGGCTATCAATGACCCTTTCACCGCCATGACCTGCCTGGATTATATTGGTGGGGGTCTGGCTTTGTTTGTCAGACAGGGCCCGATACACCCAAATATCTATGACAGCCATGATCAGTTACGCCTTGTTTTTGATCCAGTGACTTTTGACGAATTGCTCAGCGCTGCCTTCGATATGCTTCGCCATGCCAGTGCTGATAATGCACGGGTATTGTTGCACATGCTGGAGACAATCAATGTTATCAGCCAGGAGACGAAATCGCCAGATGCACGTCAAAAACTGATTCATCATGTAACCCTTATCCAGAAGGAAAGCCAGGCTGGCTCCCTGACCGAAGAGGACAGGAAGTCCATACAACGAAGTAGTGAAGATTTACAACTGAAATTGAAAGGCCTGGTATGAGTCCCGATGTCGTTCCTAAGGGGAGAACAAGCGCAGGCGACTTACCTTACGATGGGCTTTTAACTGGCTGCGAGGACGAATAATATGAAGCGCTTGTGGAAAATCCTCGGTATCATCGTGCTTGCTGTTGCCTTAATCCTGCTCATTGCTCCGCTTATTTATCCGGTCGCACCTTTGACCGGCACCATAACTGAACGTGAGCTTGCCGACCCGGACAGCCGGTTTGTGGAGGTAAACGGGGTGACTGTTCATTACAAAGAAATGGGACAGGGTGAGCCGGTGGTTATCCTTCTGCATGGTTTTGGAGCCAGCGAGTATTCCTGGCGCGAAGTGATGGAACCACTCTCAACCGCCGGTCGTGTTATCGCGTATGACCGTCCTGCCTTTGGTCTGACCGAGCGTCCGATAGAGGGAAACTGGACGGGAACAAATCCCTACAGCGTCCAGGGAAACGTGGAACTGCTGGATGGATTGATGGATGAACTTGGCGTAGACAAAGCCTTCCTCGTTGGGAATTCGGCAGGGGGAGATGTCGCAGCTGCGTATGCCATTGAACACCCGGAACGGGTGCAGGGGCTGGTGCTGGTGGATCCCGCAATAGGGAAAGGAAGTCGGGGTCCAGTCCCTCAATGGGCAATATCTCTCATGGCTTCACCGCAAATACGAAACCTCGCTCCTTTGCTGGTGCGAACTATCGCCGGGGATATGGGAAATGATACTATCCGGATGGCATGGCATGATCCATCCAGGATCGACCCGGAGGTGTATGAGGGATATCGCAGACCCCTCAAGGCTGACAACTGGGACAAAGCGCTCTACGAGTTCACCATCGCAGGGAATCCGGTCGATTACTCCGAACGTCTGGGGGATCTTACGATGCCCGTGCTCGTCGTCACCGGAGATGATGACCGGATTGTACCCACTAAGCAAAGCGTTCAATTATCAAAGGAAATACCGGGAGCGGAGCTGGTGGTATTGAAAGACTGCGGGCATGTCCCTCAGGAGGAATGCCCGGACCAGTTCATGACGTCAATGAAGGCTTTTTTGGCGGGTACGAAATGAGCAAAGATTGTTCATAGTGAAAACGATTACCTGACTTTGTCTGTCCTTTTTACTTTTTTCGTGAACCCATCTGATCAAGGTTATCTCAGGTAAGATTCCTTTGAACCAGTCCTTTCATCTTCATCAGGTAATCAACAGGGCATCCTGACTGAAGATAACGAAGGATAAAGATTCTTATCAAATTGTAAGCTTAGAATCTTTTTATAGTATCAAAAACAAGGCTCTCCAAGGGAGTGAATTAAATACGGCAACTAGAAAAAGCGGCGCCGGACTGAAGCATGATATCAGGAACTATGCAGCAATTGGATTTGTTGTTCTTGTGGAAGTAATTTTAATTTGGTGGTTGCTGTCTCAGATAATCACTGTTGTTTCATCATGGTGACAAACAAATAGCAACCCTCACCATTATCTGCCCATTCAACACGAATATAAAAATTCAATATACTATCTATATCATCATGAACATTTATTATGGTACTTTGATAACAAATGGTCAATATTGGATTAATGATTGCTGGCATTCTGGGTGTGATTGTTGGAATAGTTCTTATTGCACCTAGTGGTGCTTTGGGTACAGCACTTGGGGCGATGTTTCTTCTTGGAGGAGTAGGGATATTTGTGATGGGTTTATTGAGGTAATACGACCCTGAAAAGATGATCGCTGCATTTCCAGAGAGAGGGAATTGGGTCGGGTGTATAGTGGATTATTGGGGAATATTTTCCTGTCATGCTTATAGTGCGTCAAAAAGTGACGTGCTTATCAAAGACGTCCTTCACCCGCCGTAATCATGCAACAAATGTCTTCGTTATCGCTGTGTGAGTTAACTATATCTTTTTCCAGATAGAAGGGAAGCATATGTGGAAATTTTGGAAAAAACCAGAAAAACCCAAGACGAAAATAGATAAGCTTTCTGAAAAAGTGGATAAGACTGTTGCAGAGACTGAAAAAGATCTTAAGGGATTATCCAAAACCAAGCCTTCAAAACGTGAGAAAAGTGTGGATGATACCATTGTGAATTTAAAGGGTGATCTTGAAAATATTGAAAAAAAGAAATGACGAATTTCTTATGGACGATTATCAACAGGACGTCTTCTTTTTCATCTTTCTGATGTATGTAAAAAAAATTATTTATCTGTTTTGAGAGTATTTTCGAGGTGCTCAAGCCTCGCGGAAATTTCCTGGTTTTTACTTTCCTGCTGGGACATATACGATTTTATTTCATCCATTCCGGTGATAACCTGTTTTTCGAAGGGAATAATATTCTCTTCCGGTGTATTCTCTTCTTCCTCTTTTGCCGGGGAGGCTAACAGTTTGCTTGATATCAACCCGGCAAAGGTCGCAAAGACGGCCACCCCGGTTGTCATTACCATGATACCTACCAGTCTTCCCGCGGTAGTAACCGGAAACCGATCCCCGTAGCCGACGGTAGTAATGGTAACATAAGCCCACCATATCGCATCACCGGCTGTGGTGATATTTGCAGACGGTGACGCACTTTCTGCCTGAAGGACCAGAAACCCCCCTGCTTCAATGATGAGGATAACCATCAACACCAGGATATATAATGCCGATGCGGCCCGGTTCGTGGAAAGGTACGATTTGATATATGATACACCGTACTTTTTGACGATGCGGTATGCCTTGTATATCCGGAACAGCCGGAAGATGCGCAACGCCGGAATGACGGCCAACAGGTCAGCCCAGCCATAATCCCGGAAGAAGTAAGATGACCTGGACGGAGCCGTGGCTAATCTGAGACTAAAGTCGTAGATGAAGAGCAGGGTGAGGACTGCGTTGATGATGTAGACAACATTGATCGCATCCTGGTCAACTCCCGGGATATAAGCAAGAAGCATATTGAAGACCGAAAGAATTGAAACCGCGGCGATGAATAATTCATACCCGAAGTCAAGTTGCTCTCTTCGCTTGATATGTATCATGAAAATTCACTACAAGAGAAATGCGGTTATGATTTATAAAAACTGTTACTTTCGGGGAGATCGATAATCAGGGATGGTGAATCGCGCAAGGTTCGAAATACCGACTCCGGATTAAAGAGAGCAAAATCAGAGTGATTCTCTATAAACCTCATAAGAATGATCCTGATATTATTGATTCTCATATTCATTGAGATATTCTCCAGAACTAAAAATTGCAGGAAATCAATTAACACACAGAATTGGTGATTGTGAGAAAATGGATACCCACTGCTTAAATTAATTCGAGCAAACGTCATAATGCGAGTGCTTTTTTCATGCTCCGTTCTTGGCTCTTTCAGGGGCATTTCTTTAAAAAAATCCCACAAACCGTCTTACTCAGTTTCCCTGTCAATTACATAGGTATCTGGTCAATTGGGTTCTCCAGATTCGAGAAAACCTGTATTGTACTCGTTTTTTGGCGTAACATATAAATACAAAGACTTCCGAGGAGTACTTTGGTAATTTATATGGCAGTTTATAGTGCAGATGAGGGTCAGGTTACTGACCTCAGGTGGGGGTCATTCGTACTCCTTGGATTACTCGCAATAGTCTTCGGGCTGTTAATTGCGTTCTTCCCCCAGATGACAACCCTGATCATGATCGAACTCATCGGTATCTTCCTCGTGATCGTATCGTTCGGCGCAATCATGATGTCGGCGGTTGCCCCAGGAGGCCTGAAGGGATCGATACTTCTCGCAATTGTCGGGATCATCGGGTTCTTCTTCGGACTTGCAACAATTCTCTCACCCTATGTGATGGGCAAGACAATCTTCATCCTCGCAGGCATTGCCCTTTTCATTGGCGGTATAATGGGTCTTGTCCTTGCAATTTCCGAAAAAGAGATGGCTCACCGGGGGCTGTTCGCACTCCAGGGGATCCTCTCAATTATCCTGGGTTGCCTTATTATCGCCGGTCCCGTCATTGGTGCAGCTCTTCTCGTCCTTCTTCTTGGTACCTATTTTGTAGTCTGGGGGATTCTCAGCGTCATTATGGGTTTTGTTATCCGGAGTGCAAAAAAGGCTTAAACTCCGTAATAACTTAAACAAAAAATCTTTTTTCTTCTTATCACTGGTTGGTTAATTGACTAAAACCGGAGTTTAATAATCTGGATGTTATGCTTATTGAGTAAATCCATCATTTTTTGTCGATACCCGAAAAAGGATCATCACGGGATTGAGCCAGGGTTATTGTTGATGTCGTGGAGGAGATACTGATGTCGGGATACTCCTGGACTTTTTCAAGGATCATCTCGGAAATGCGGGTACGGAATGCCCGGCGTTCTTTCACCCGGGTCACGTACCTGACATGAAAGGAAATCCAGTTGTCAGTAGGCGTGAGATAGACAGCAGGTTCAACCATTCTTTTTGGCAGGTAATAGGTCTCCCCGATCTTTTCAATCTCTGCCTCAGCCTCTTTTACTATCGCTGCGGTCTCACGGGTGACAATCTCCAGCATAACCTCCTTTGCCTTTTTCCAGTTACTGGCATAGGTGATAGGGATCATGATTTCGTCCCAGAGAAACGAGTGATCTTTGGTATAGTTGTGGACCTGGGTGGTGATGACCTTCCCATTCGGAATGCTGGTTATGCGACCCGTAGCCTGGTCAGAATCGATCCATCCCCTGAGTTCCATCATCGTAGTATTCATGACTCCTATATCCATAACATCCCCTGTTTCTCCCCCGATCTCAATCCGGTCCCCGACCTGGTACAAATTTCCGGTCATGATAAGGATACCACCTGCAAAGTTTTTGAATACGTCCTGCAGAGCGATGACGACACCTGCACTGATAACACCGATTGCAACGATGAACGACTGGGTGTCAGGAAACCAGATATGGATAATAATCACGATTGCCGCGGCTGCAGAGAGTATTGTTACGACCTTATTCAGCGAATACCGGACCATTTTGTCTCGTATCTTCCGGAGGAGGATTTCGGCAGACAGGATCTTGACAAACAGGTATACACCTGCAATGGTCCAGAGGGTCAGTGAGAACTGGTACAGATATTCTCCGGGAAAAAAATCGTTTCCAAACCATGCCAGTATGCCCGCTGTTACGATTCCTAGAAAGATAAGGACTTTTATCAGCATTCAGAGACCTTCCTTGGATTAGTTTACCAGGATAGTATTCGACGAGACTCCAGATTAGTTGCGAATAGTACCGGTAATTAATTTTTTACTCAATTGAACATGTATCGGAGTATTCGAATAAAAAAGAACCTGCGGTCTTCATTAATAATTGCTTCTCTTTAAACAAACCACGTACATTTAAGTCAGGGAAAATTCCTTTTTGAGAGATTGGACATACTCGAACAGGGTTCACAAGGTGTAATTTTTTTTGTATTCTCTCCAATAAAAGTGAACAGGTATCATGATGCTTGTAGTGATGGCATGCTCGACCCATGGGAGAAATTGATAGAGGATACAAGAGCCCGTTACGATTTTTCAGGAGCTCTGACACTTGTCACGAAAACTAACCATCGAAAACTTCATTCTACCTTATATACAATCGAAGAGGTACGTTTATTGAGAAAGCTATTCATGGCAGGAAAGATATGAACCCGGACAAAGAAAATCTCCCTTCTGAAAATGGAGAAGCACAGAATACCTGTGAGGGAAAAAGGGGCATTCATTCGTTTGTCGAGACTATGGCATTATCCAGTACATGGCTCTTCAGTCTTGCCGTGATTGGTACCGGAATAATTTCCGCCATGCTTTTTATCTATGGATTTTTATTGAGTCTCGCCGGTGCATATTATATGATTGTCGCGTTTACCCTGGATATTCATACCGTAAAAGAATATTTGGGTACCTCTATCCAGATTATCGATCTTTTCCTGGTGGCAACCGTATTTTACCTGATATCCATGGGACTGTATGAACTGTTCATCGCAAAAGCACCGCTTCCCGGGTGGGTGGAGATACGCAATCTTGATGACCTGAAAACGAAACTTCTGGGTCTCACGGTCATTGCCTTAGCGGTTGTATTCCTCGGTTACGCTCTCACGGTAAGTGCCGAGACCAGCATCCTCGAACTCGGTGCTGCAGTGGGTATAATGATTGCAGCGATTTCCGCCTATCTCTGGGTAAAACATTAGAAGAGGAAATCCAGCTGATGTCGGATTCGTTCCTTTAAGAGGGGACCAATCCAGCAATTATCAGATCCATGCCAGTAAATCCCTGAAATATCCTGTTCAATAACAGTTTTTTTCTTCCTGCCGGTACATACTTAAACAACTCCATCAGGATCCGTATGATCAGCTCTCACCATCACAGAATACGCAATAATGCCCCGCTTCTCCACAAAATCAGGGAGAAAGGGTATACCCCGGTGGATATGCATATTCATACGCACCACTCGGATGCTGCAATCAGTATTCCCTCGCTCCTTAAACGTGCAAAACATCTTGGGATGGGGGTTGCGATTACGGATCATAACGAGATCAGCGGAGTGATCGAGGCTTATAATCATTCACACGATGTGCTTGTCATCCCGGGCATTGAACTCAGTTCATCTGAAGGTCCCCATATCCTTCTCTATTTTTATTCTGCGGATGACCTTATTGATTATTTTACTACCCATATCAAAGGAACCCTGAGAAAAAGCCAGTATATGGCCATACAATTGTCGGTTGAGAAGATCCTTGCATCAGCAGAGAATTATAAGTGTGTGAAGGTTGCTGCCCACCCGTTCGGGTATTTTGGCATCAACCGCGGCATCCTGAAATGTATCGACAATAAGACGCTTCCCGAAGAAATTATCAACCATATTGATGGCATCGAAGTGATATGCGGAGGAATGGGCCACGATCTCAATGATAAAGCGGCCAGGTACGCAGGAGAGCATGATCTCCCGATCACGGGTGGTTCCGACGCCCATGTGCTTCCCTCAGTAGGCTGCGTAGTCACCGGAGTGAAGGCAGATACTGTCGAGGGATTTCTTAACGGTGTCCTCGCAAAGGAAAGTGTCGTCATCGGATCAACAGCCAACCCACTCCACAAAGGGATGACCGCAGGAGTAATTGCCTGGAACTATATACCCTATACCGTCTCCTCCCTCCAGGTCCACTATGAGCAGAATATTCCCCGGATGAAACAGTACCTCAATGATTTGATCAAATAATCCGGTATCTCATGGTTCTTAAAAAAAAGGAAAGCCGGGATTACAGGACCGCGGAGAAGAGACGGGAAAACGAAGATCGTGCCTTGAAATACCGTGTACGGCTGGCATACCATGCAGGAGTAAGCTCGGTACAGACTGAGAGGTCGTTGAGATATGCCTGTTTTAATTCTCCCGCCACACGTTCATCATACATGAGTGCATTTGTCTCGAAGTTCAGCCGGAAACTCCGGATATCCCAGTTGGCACTCCCGACAGAAGCCACGGCACCATCAATCACAATGGTTTTGGCGTGAAGGAAACCATTATCGTAGGTATACGCCCTGACACCCGAGTCAAGGAGTTCTTCAACGTAAGAATGGCTGGCCCAGTACACAAACATGTGATCCGGTACTGCAGGGATCATTAACCGAACGTCAACTCCTGACTGGGCAGCGATGCGGAGTGCATCCATGATACTCCCATCGGGGATGAAATAGGGAGTCTGGATATACACCGATTCTGTCGCCGTATTGATCATCTTGAGGTATGATTCCTTCACCGGGTTCCATTGCGTGTCAGGCCCGCCGGAAACAATCTGGATCGTAGAAGCTTCCGGAAGAGGACTCTGGTGGAAATAACGCTGCTGAACTTCCAGTTTTTCCTTTGAAGCGAAATTCCAGTCGAGATAAAACCGCATCTGGGCAACCAAAGCACCGCTCCCTTTGATCCGTACTGCAGCATCCCTCCAGTATCCCCAGCGTTTGTCCAGCCCGAGATAATCATCACCAATGTT
>JGI20214J14112_1000044_pt1 | contig 15181 bp, 14 predicted proteins | sample WetSurMetagenome_FD_14112 | JGI IMG/M metagenome (IMG submission 14112)
AAGAATAATGATGTAAGAAAATAATCGATTAAGANNTACTATTAATGGATTTGCCCTTGAGCCGTTGTACCGCTGTGNCGTTGTGCCGCTGTGCCGTTGTGCCGCTGNGCCTTTGAGCCGTTAAATAGTTAAAATTCGGGGCAAGGGATAGCTCTGATTCTCTTTTTCAGCTGGCCTATCGACAAGTTATTGAATTCATAAACGATAGATATTTCATGGGCTCCACCTGTTGATCCAATCAGGTTGGAGATTGTGAAGTCATAACTGTATCCAATATGCAATTGACTGGTCTTTATTCCTATAAGTCCAATAATTGCATCCCCGGCCTGAGACGTAACAAATGGTATTCCCCTGTACCATAATCCAAAAATGAGAGGGTCTTTATAATAATAGAGACCAAGATCTGACTGATAAAACTTACCCTGCTTCTGAAAGTTTACAGCAATTGAAAGAACATCCTGAATCTTCTGCCTTAATCGGGTCTTTTTCAGGATCTGGGTACCTCCATAAAAATTAAATTTTATTGGCACAGTTGCATCATTCCCATAAAAAGATGTTTTAGGTGTCAGCAGATGATCGAGTGTAATTCCGGCCCACGATCTTTCATTATAAGCAAGTGCTGAAGTAGCAAAATCCACATCAGCTACATTGTCAAAAGGAGGGGGTGTTACAGACGGTGATGTTCCGCTGCCTGTTATCTGGCTGTTAAAGACCAGTTTGCCAATATCAAGTCCAAGATAATAAAATTTAAAATTAACGCCAGGTCTGATATGCCAGCGTTTGTTTATATTAAAATCGTAAGAATAGAGAAGTCCAATATTAGTTGTGCTAAGGTTTCCTGATCCAGCAACATCGTAAGTTGCAAGCACACCTATACCTGAATTGAAGTTTGAGAGAGCTTTGTCGAAGGATATGCAATAAGTATTAAACACACCAGGTACTGAAGGCCACTGATTTCTGTAGTTCAAACTAAATCTATACTGTGATGTTGCACCTGCAAAGGATGGTGAAAGGTATAAAGCATTAGCATAAAACTGGGAGAATGTAGGGTCCTGACCATAACTATCTGTAATAATGATGAATAACAGTACTNANAAATATATGATCCGCTTCACCAAAATCGAGCCCATTTATGTTTATAATGACGAAATTAGTCAAATGAAATTTAAATCTCACATGATTTAACGAATTTTCTCTCTAAAAGATTCGTCTTCCCCTAACTATTTCATTTAAGAGCAGAGAAATTTAGATGAATGACCAAGATTATATGATGAAATGTATACCAATTTATTACAGAAGAATTATACTTTCTTTCAGTTTTTCAGAATAGTCACATCTCCCATTTTTATAAATGGCTCACCATTCCTGAATTTGCCACGAACTTTCCATATATATACTCCCGGATCGCATAATTGACCCTTATTATAACCGTCCCAGCCTATATTTATGTCGTTGGTTTCAAAAATCACAATTCCAAGTTTACTGAAAATTTTAAGCTGATAATCCGATACTCCTGTAAAAGAAGGGTGAAATACCTGTGCACCTTCATCACTCTTTGATGAATAATACCCACCTGACGGTCCTTGTGAATTGGGAATAATAGCATTCGGGAATTCAATGTAATACTTTGAATCCGAAAATGCATTAATAACAGTCAGAGAATCGGAACAACCCCAATCTGAAATTGCAACAAGGCTTACATTGTATTTTGCATATTTTGAATAAATGTGCACAGGCTCAAATGATTCTGAAGCGGCTCCATCCCCAAATTTCCACCTGAACTGAACGGCATTTGTTGAATAATTCAAAAAACGTATCTCATCGTTGGGAACAACAGCTTTTGCCGGAGAAACTTCAAAATGTGCCTGCGGACGAGGATGTACAATAACTGTGGCAACAGAAGATGATTGTTTGCCGTCGTCATAATAAACATTTAAGACTACTTTATATTCACCTGCAAGATCAAATATCCATTCCGGATCTCTTTTGTCTGAATAACCCCCGTCACCAAATGTCCATCTGCATGAATCGTATGAAGTTGATCTATTATGAAATCTTACTTTCAGAGGAGCACAACCGACTGATGCATTCGGGTCAATAAGTAATTCATCAGGTATATATTTACTCTTTAGTTTTTGATTGGTTGCAGCAGTATCATTAAAGAGTCCTTTTTTTCCTATTGATTTATTAATGCTAGTTGGCAGAAGAACACTGTCTCTGTTTGTATATGGTATCTTTGTAGGTTTAATACCCTCTTTATCACTAAGATGTGAAATGGAAACATTACTGTTTTTAATACTCAGGGTATTATCTGAAATAACCTGAGCTTTCCTGTCAGGTTGTTGAACAGGAATTTTAAAATAATTGAGAGAATCTGTTTTAAACGTTTCTTCTTTAATCGGAGAATTATTCAGATGATGAGTGTTTTCATAACTTGAAAGAAGGAGTAAGCCGGTGATACCTGAAATTATTATTCCCCCCAGGTAATATATGTTAAATCTGGACGCATTGAAACGCAGGAATTCCTTTCGGGCTAACCGACGCATAAGGTCCGATTTGACTGATGCGTCAGGAATAACTTCAGCCTTTCCAAGTTTTCTGCTGAATAAATCCCTCAGGCCAATATTTTCTTTCTCTTTTTTCACTTACTTTTTAATCTTCTCTTCTTATATTTCAATCACTCTCTGAATAAATGCTTTTCAATTTACCAAGCTTTTCCAGTTTATCGCGTATCACAGCTTTTGCCCTGCTATACTGCGATTTTGAAGTATTTGTGTCAATACCGAGCATCTCGGCAATTTCTTTGTGTTTATAACCTTCAACAGCATAAAGGTTAAATACCATCCTGTACCCGGCGGGTAACTCATTCAGTACCTTAAATAATTCATCAGAAGTAAAGAAATCTTCCTCAAAACTTGTTGTACCTGCTTCGACAGATATATAATCTTCGATGTCGATATGATACCTGTACTTTAAGTTTTTATGGTACTGAGTTATCGCCGTGTTCACTGCAACTTTTCTTAACCAACCTATGAAAGAACCAGATCCAGAATATTCTTTTATATTAAAAAATATCTTTAAAAAACTATCTTGCAAAATATCCTCAGCTTCAGCTTTATCTGTTGCATACCTGAGACAAACACCCAGCAGAAGACGCGAATACCTATCGTATAGAATCTGTTGCGCTTTTCTGTCATGCTTAGCACACAACTTTATTATTTGCTGGTCGCTCATCATAAACTGAGGACAATTCTAAGACCTTCCAAAAAAATAAAAGGTTGCATAATAAGAAAAAGTTTATTTAAAATTATCGAAAGCATGCTTTTTTCATGTTTTATGAATGACAAAGGTCATTAAAAAATAATTTCTGATCTGTTTTATTAGCATTTTAATATAATCAAGCAGAAATTTAGTTCTTATACGATATAAAATCAAAATATGTTCAACAAAATTATTGCAGCAATATTGCCCTATTTTCCGAAGAAATTTATCTGGATCTTTTCAAAGTCCTATATTTCCGGAGAAACTCTTGATGACGCAATGCGTGTTTCCAAAGAGCTGAACAGCAAAAAAATAAAAGTAACACTCGATGTTCTTGGTGAATTCATTAAAACGCTTGATGAAGCAGAGACTAATAAGAAGGAGTATTTGAATCTTATTGAAATTTCCTATAAGAATCACATAGATGGAAATTTTTCTGTTAAACCGACAAGTTTCGGTCTATTAATCGACAAGGAGATCTGCTATACACATATCCGTGAAATAGTTTCAAAAGTTGCTGTTTACAACGGGTTTATCAGGATTGACATGGAAGACTCTCCCTGCACAGATGATGAGATTGCTTTATTCCGGAGGCTTAAAACAGAATTCCCTGCAAATGTAGGACTGGTTGTACAGGCTTACCTGAGAAGGACTCTTAAGGATCTGGAACAGATGATTGATCTGAATAATGAAAAGATACCATTGAATTACAGACTCTGCAAAGGAATTTATGTGGAACATGAATCAATTGCATTTAAAAAATATGAGGAGATCAACCAGCACTATCTTGAAGACCTGGAATTTCTGTTACAAAATAAGATTTACGTAGGAATAGCTACTCACGACAAACCTCTTGTTGAAGGTGCATATAACCTTATTGAAAAATACAATGTCCCAAAAAACATGTATGAATTTCAAATGTTATATGGGGTTACACCAAGATTACGTGATAGTATTGTAAACGAGGGACATACAATGAGAATTTACGTACCTTTCGGAAAACAGTGGTTTGGCTATTCAACACGTCGTCTGAAAGAAAATCCCAAAATGGCAAGCCATATCATTAAAGCCGTGTTCTACAAGGGATAGAAAGGCTCACGATGCAAGACTCAAGTCACCAGGCACAAGGAAGAAATTCAGGTTGATTTCCGTGTGTCGTGAATTGTGCGTCTTGAGCCAATTTTATTATTTTTTCTGATTTACCGATCCAAGATATATCTTCTGAATCTGACTAAGCTCCTCCTGTGTGAGCTTTTCTCCAAATGGAGCTGGCTTTTCAGGTGGCCCATGTAAAAGAAGATAAGCCGCAGGAATCAGGAGTAAGGGATTAAATCCGGCTATCTGGTCCGAAGGGATCTGCCCTTTTTCGTATACATCAATCCTTGATTTTTGATGCAGGTATTCATAATTGGACGATGCATCTCCAAGCTTTCCCTGAGTTGTTCGTCCCTGATATGAAGATATTGCAACATTATACCTGGCATTTTCGAATGTGGATGGAACCCGTCCAGGAGCTTTCATAATTTTGGATTTTAGATTTATGAACCTGGGAACAATGACCACCTCGCCAATGAGCAAAGTATCGGACTGCATATAAACTCCTGCAACAAACTCGAGACCCTTCAGAGTATCGCTTACAAAAAATGAAGTTTGCTTATACCCGAGATGTTTGAAGAGTACCGTATCAGTCCTGTTTACATAAAAAGAAAAGGTCCCATCATTATTGCTGACAGAAGAGAAAACATTGTTTATGAGAATCTGCGAATTGGAAACAGGTACCAGAGAACCGGCATCCATCACAATACCATGAAAAATTATTCTTGTCTCAGAATTTTCCTGTGCCTGACCAAAGGATGCATTTAAAGTAAAAAAAATCAAAATAATATAAAGAATGCTTCCTTTCATCAATAAATGCTTTATTATAGTTTAATTATCAGATCATTAAGGCTTCTCTTAGGAACATGGTGATTATTATTCTTATCTCTCCAGTATTTCACATCGTCATTTTTGATATTTTCAATTATTACATTCTCGACAGGCTTCCCGATTGCAAGAGCTAATAGTATCTCAAAATTATCAGGTATGGAAAGCTCGGAATGCAGTTCTTCCCGCTTAATAGATGCAATAATACATCCTCCAATTCCTGCTTCGGTGGCACCCAGCATAATACTTTGGGCAGCAATTCCGTGATCAACTCCGAATATTTCAGAGATCGATTTATCCCCGAGAATTATTATATAACCTGTGGGTCTTTCACCCTTATCAGGGCCTGGCCAATCTCTTAAATATCCTGCCCATGCCAGATAGGGAAAAACCTTTTCACAATCTTTGACTGTATTGTAATAGAGAAATTTCAGAGGTTGCTTGTTAGCCCCTGAAGCCGACAAACGGGCAAGATCAATAAGTGATTCAATTGTTTTAGAGTCAATCTGATACGATTCATCAAAACGACGATACGACCGGGTTTTAGTTATCAGTTCCTTTAAGTTCATGATATGTTATTTCGTTATACCAGAGGTAATTTTACAAAAGTCAGTTATTTTGAAATTTCTTAAGAATATATATATAAACTGATCAAATCAGAACCGGGCTGAAACACGATCCCAGTCAAGTATCTCCCAGAATGATTTTATATAGTCGGGACGTTTATTTCTATAATCAATATAATACGCATGTTCCCAAACATCGCATGTTACGAGAGGTTTTAGTCCCTTTCGCAGAGGGTTTCCTGCATTTGACTCCTGAACAATCTGAAGGGTTCCGTCATCTTTTTTTACCAGCCATGCCCAACCAGCTCCAAACAGGGTAGCCGCAGCCTTATTAAACTGCTCTTTGAATGAATCATATGACCCGAATGAACCATTTATTGCTTCAGACAGATCTCCTTTTGGAACCCTTCTCCCATCAGGAGCAAATGATTCGAAATAGAATGTATGGTTCCATACCTGCGCAGCATTATTAAAAATGCCACCCTCAGCTTTCTTAATAATTGTTTCCAGGTCGGCCTTTTCAAATTCAGTCCCAGAGATAAGACCATTAAGGTTGTTAACATAGGCCTGGTGATGTTTACCATAATGGAAATCAAGCGTTTCCTCACTTATATACGGAACAAGTGCATTCAGCTTGTACGGAAGTTTTGGTAGTTCAAATGCCATGATGTAATTATTTTAGATTAATACTCTTAAAACTAAAACAATGAACAATAATCTATGTTCAAATTTAGCATATTAAAACCAGAGTGAATTCAAAGTGAGGTAAGAAAAATCCTTTCAGGCAGAGCAGGTATTACTCCTTTTTCACCTGCTATTCTGAACAGTTCGAGAATAGCTTCTCTTCCAGTGGGACCAAGGTTCAGTGTATACTCATTCACAAATAGCTTAATGTGGTTATTCATAATGGTACTGTCCATCTCCCTGGCATTTCCTGCGACAAAATCATATGAAGCAAATGAATCTTTATAGGCATATTCAAGACTTCTTCGCAAGACCCGGTTTACTTTTTGCGCAATATCTTCGGGAATATTTCTGTTAATAACAATTGCTCCAAGTGGAATTGGTAAACCAGTAAGAGTTTCCCAGTACTCCCCCATATCAGCCAGTTTGTGAAGTCCTCTTCTGAAATAGGTAAATCGTGTTTCATGAATAATCAGTCCTGCATCAACTTCTTCGGCAAGAAGTGCATCCTCAATTTCAGAAAACAGAAATTCCTTTTTATTAATAACTTCAGGCCAGGCAATGCTGAAAAGAAGATTGGCAGTAGTGTACTTACCAGGTATTGCAATCCTTAGTTTTGGAAGTTCAGAAATTCCTATCCGTCGTTTACTTATAAGAAGCGGACCATTTCTGTGTCCGAGGGCGCTGCCCGCGTCAAGAATCAGGTAATCCTTTGCAACATAGGCGTAAGCATGATAACTTATTTTTGTAATATCAACTTTGGCAGTAAGCGCTTTTCTGTTTAACTCTTCAACGTCTGTAAGAAAATAATCAAACTCCAACCCCTCTGTATCAATCCGGCCATGCACCATCGCATCAAAAATGAATGTATCGTTAGGACATGGTGAAAAACCTAAAGTTAATCTCATAATACTGCTACAATGTTAAAAATACCTCAACCAGCTTTTCTGACAGATTATTAAGGGCAAGCTCAATCTTCCAATTATTTTTGTTGCGCTTTTCTACTTTATTTGAAATAGCCCTCAAAGCCAGAAAAGGAATATTTTCCCTGGAACAAATATAGAAAAAAGTTGCACCTTCCATAGTCTCAATGTCAGGATTAAATTTTTTCATCAGTTTTGCCCTGGTAGTTTCAGAGCCCGTAGCTGTATTNACAGTTATNGCCCTCACTGGTTTCANTATGTCTTTTATCGTNTCGTAAGTTATTTTGTCAGAATAAATAAAATCACCTTTGAAGGGAAATACATCCAGGTTAACCAAACCAGCTTCAGATAGTGTAAAAAATTTATCTCCATCTTCGATTCCTGAATCTGCAAAACAATCAGTAAGTGGTGTTACCACATCACCTAAGGGGAACTCATCCTTATAGCTTCCAGCAATTCCTCCGTTTATTGCAAGATCAGGCTTCCCGTTAATAGTAATCCATTCTTTAAGCGACCAGGCCGTAGATATTGAGCCCACACCTGTGACCAGCCTGTAAATTTCAAATTTGCCGGATCTTTCCTGAACAGATACCATATCACAAGCTTTATTAATGGTATCTCCTTCAGGCTTAGTGGCAGTAACATATAATATTTTAAATGACATTGTTATCTATATGATCTATTGTACTGATGGATTAGTAAATATATCGCTTTTATGAATTATAAAGATCAAAATTATTGGTTAATATTGCATAATAAATACACCTGAGTATGATATATCTGACGCGTCGTGAGAGATTCTGTGCTGCCCACAGGATGTTCAGGAAGGAGTGGTCCGATGAAGAAAATATGCAAGTTTTCGGGAAATGCTCCAATCCAAACTGGCACGGACATAATTACATTTTATGGGTGACTGTTAAAGGTGAACCTTCTGAAGAACACGGGTTTGTTATGAACATGAATATCCTGAAACAGATAATTCTTGATAATATTGTAAATAAGTTAGATCATAAAAATATTAATCTTGAGGTTGACTTTATGAAAGGAAGAATAGCAACAACCGAAAACCTGGCTATTGCTGTATGGAATGAACTTAAACCCTATGTTGAGAAAGAAGGAGCTGATCTCCACTGCGTTAAGATTGAAGAAACTGAGAATAACTCAATAGAATACTATGGCTAGGAAAATAGAAAAAGTTAATGACGGATCAAGCAAATCGGCTAAAGGTTATAATAAGATCGAGTCGTGGGATGCTCAGAATATTGAAGAACTGGCAAAAATTTACTACAGAGTTCTTGAACTAATTGGAGAAGATCCCACAAGAGAGGGTCTCGAAAAAACGCCAGTAAGAGTTGCAAAAGCTATGCATTATCTGACTAAGGGATACAATCAAAATGCCTGTGAGATAATAAATTCTGCCAAATTTAAGGAGGATTATAAACAGATGGTTATTGTAAAAGACATTGATCTCTACTCAATGTGTGAACACCATATGTTGCCATTTTATGGTAAAGCACACATTGCCTATATTCCAAACGGTTTTATCACGGGTTTAAGTAAAATAGCCAGAGTAGTTGAAGCATTCAGCAGAAGATTGCAGGTTCAGGAAAGACTTACAGTGCAAATCAGGGATTGCCTGCAGGATTGTCTTAATCCTATGGGAGTTGCTGTAGTTATTGAGGCACAGCATATGTGCATGCAGATCAGAGGTGTACAGAAACAAAACTCCGTTACGACAACCTCAGCTTTTACAGGAATATTTCTTGAAAAACTGAACACCCGGGAGGAATTTATTCACCTTATAGGAACCAGGCTTCATTAAATCCTGTTTCCCGTAGATTACGCAAATTGGCGCAGATCTGCGAAAATCTGCGCGATCAGCGGGAAAATAGTTATAATTCTATTAAACTATTTTTATATTTTTGCACGCTAAAATCGTGTCACATTAAACTAATAACTGGTGATTATGAAAGCATATGTATTCCCTGGACAGGGAGCTCAATTTATTGGAATGGGTAAAGATCTTTACGAGAAATCACCCAAAGCCAAGGATATGTTCGAAGAAGCCAATTCGGTACTCGGGTTCAGAATAACTGATACTATGTTTTCGGGTACGGATGAAGATCTTAAACAGACAAAAGTTACTCAACCTGCCATATTTCTGCATTCCACAATTCTAGCTTCTTTACTTGGCAATTCTTTCAAACCCGATATGGTTGCCGGACATTCCCTGGGAGAACTCTCAGCGCTGGTTGCAAATAAGACCCTTAATTTCAGAGACGGGCTTATTCTTGTATCAAAAAGAGCTATTGCTATGCAGAAAGCATGCGAAATGACTCCATCTACAATGGCAGCAATTCTGGGCATTGATGACAAAATTGTAGAGGAAGTTTGTGAATCTGTTACGGAAGTGGTAGTCCCGGCAAATTATAATAGTCCTGGACAAATAGTAATCTCCGGTTCAAATGAAGGTATCGACAAAGTAATTGACATACTCAAATCAAAAGGTGCAAGAAGAGCCATAAAACTATCAGTAGGAGGTGCGTTCCATTCTCCTTTAATGGAGCCTGCCCGCGTTGTACTGGAGGAAGCTATCAAAAATACTTCTTTTAATAAACCAATATGTCCTGTTTATCAGAATGTTAATGCTATTGCTTCCATTGATCCGGAAGTTATTAAATTAAATCTCATTGCCCAGCTTACATCTCCTGTACGATGGACTCAATGCATTCTCAATATGATATCGGAAGGTGCAACCTCATTTGTTGAGATTGGGCCGGGCAACGTACTTTCTGGACTGATTAAAAAGATAAATCCGGATGTTGTTACAGAAAGTGCTGCGATTGTAATGTAAATCTTAGAATAAGCTAAGTTTCATAGGCTAAGCGAAGTTTTTAACTTCGCTTTAAATAATAAGTAGTCTCAGACTACATTTTAGAAACAGCGAAGTCACAGACTTCGCTGAGCATCATTGTTGGCTGTATTATTATTTAAATAACAGCTTCACATTCTGATAAATCGACTCATTAAGGGACAATGCAACCGGACATGTTTTTACACAATGTTCAAGCAATTTCTTTTCTTTATCGGAATAATCTCTTACCGTAAAGTCGAATTCAATTCTGATCTCCCCTATTTTCCTTGGGTTTTCAGTCATGATCTTTGTAATTGTACAAGTACTTCCATCAATCGAAAATGAATGCTCCCTGGCTGATATACCCATAATGGTAAAAATACAACTACCAAGCGCAGAAGCAACCATGTCGGTTGGTGAGAAATTCTCTCCTTTTCCTTTATTATCTTCCGGTGCATCGGTCGTAATGATACTTCCCGATCTGAGATGTACAATTTCAGTTCTCAGCTCTCCAATGTATTTTGTTTCTGCTGTTTCCATAAGAAATTTATTAGTTTTTTATGTTTTTAACTGTATACCCTCATCCCAACCTTCCCCCAGGGGGAAAGGAGCAATTTCAATCTTTCCCCCCTGAGGGAAATTAAAAGGGGGTTAAAATCGCTATAAAATGTTTTGTCTTTATGGCAAATTCCATTTGCCACAAAGGCACAAAGGCGCAAAGTTAAACTAAAATATTTATAAAGGTTTAAGAATTACACCCCTGTGTTTTTTGCCATCGATCATAATTTCCAGAGGATTGTCAAATCTGACGTGCCTTATGAAATTGTCCTCATAAACAGCATTGAGCCTGTTAAGAAACTCAACATCATAATATCCCTCCTTGATGTAAGGGTTAATGGTGAAATATCCCACTCTGAATGAAGTCAGGTTTTGGAAGAAGTGTGTTCCCTGGCTAGGATCTATTCTGTAATTCTTCAGACCCGATTCGATGATAATCCTGGCAGCTGAAATCTGTGGCCACTTCACAGGAATCCCCAACCATGGATCTGTTGAGCCCCATCGTCCTGGACCAATAAGAACGTACCCTTTCCCCTGCTTTACGAACAGGGCATTGATTTTTTCTATTTCAATAGCAACGTTTTTATTATTTACTGAATTAAAAGATTCGGGTTTAATGTATACAAGATCGTTAATCCCCTTGAAAAGTCCATTCCCGAGGGCTGATTCAGAATAAATTATTGTTTCTTCAGCTTTTACATGATCGAGGTTGATGTTATGGGCCTCTTCAGTATGAACTATTGGTCTTATCTGCAAGAAGTTAAATATTTTTGGAGAACCTGCAGGAGTTTCAAGATTTGCAGCAAATTCGATCTCCACAGGATTATTCATCTCTTCCTGTCCGATTTCAAGTAATGTGCTTAAAATTTCTGCAAGAGGGAATGTTTTATGCTGAAGTATATTTGAAAATGTAATAACACGCTTCCCGGGAAAGCTTATTCCATCGCGAAGCACATTATTGTTCCTGTCATAGGTTGATGCAATATACTTAAGTGCTGCCTCATTTTCCAGATCCTTAATATCAATTCTAAGAATGTTTATGCCATCATCTGTCGAAGGGACGAAACTGTCAATATTAAGATCGAGGGCAAAGAACTCTTTCTGGGTATCTCTTAATGCTGCCTCCGGAGATGAAAGCTGAAGGATCTTTTTGGGGTATCTGGGAGAAAATCTTAGTGACAATCCACCTTCTACAATCAGTTTTCCAAGTCCGAATGCAATGTTTACAATTCCATCTTCAGCTTTTTCCGAACCAATAGGATAGTAATTTATTGATCTTGCAACACCTGAAAGAGTTGGATAATACATCTCCCCATGCCTGTTCCCGCACACTTCCTGAAGAATGATTCCCATCTTCTCCTCATCGATTACGTTCGCTGTAGCGGTCATATAGGCTTTGCTTGCTTTATAAAATACTGAAGCATAAACTTCCTTAATAGCATCAGATAACATTGTTACCATCTGTTTATTATCAGGAAGCCTTGGTATCATATAAGTTGAATAAATCCCGGCAAATGGTTGATAATGCGAATCTTCCAGTTTGCTTGATGAACGGATTGCAATTGGATAATTTCTTGAGACCGCCAGGAATGCATAAAAATCCTGGTAGACATGACCAGGCAAATCAGCACTAACAAATCTGTTAAGAATCTCATCATCAGATAGATCAGACAAACCGATTGAATAGAGATTATTCTGATCCATGAACTCGTCGAAGATATCCGTGCTTAATACCACTGTCCGGGGAATAGTAATAAGCACATCAGGAAATTTATTAAAGAGCCTGTTATTTTTAATTATGCTGTTTATGAATGCCAGTCCCCTGGCTTTTCCTCCGATTGAACCCTCTCCAATACGCGAAAATATCTGATATTCATCAAAACTCGACTTGTCAAATTTGGCAATTACTCCTCTTCCCTTGCCTAACCTGAAACTTGAGATTGCGATATACAAAAACCTGCGCATTTCATCCATTGTGTCGAAATCCTCTTTCCTGATGTACTTAAACATTTGTGCAACCGGGAAAAGAGCTCTCGCATTCAGCCATTTTGAAAAATGGTTGCGGGTAGCATGATACTCAAGGGTATTATCGGGAATTGTAAGTAGTTTCTGCTGAAGACTTTGAAGATCAGTGGCTATTGCAATCGGTTCAAGTGTAACAGGATTTCTGAATACAAATGGCCCGAATGCAAGATTCTGAATAATAAAGTTCCTTAATTCAAGAGACAGCGATTTTGAATATTTATTTATAAAACCTGCACCCAGTTCTTCAGCTGCCTTCTTATGCGTTGTACTCGAAGATTGAATCAGGAATGGTACTTTATCATCGTCCGCCATTACCACTTTACACAACTCAATACCGGCATTTTCATCATTAACATTATCTCTTTTATAGCTTATATCAGAAATAACTCCCAAAACATTATACTTATATTTTTTATACAAATCGAGTGCGTCATTAAAGTTGTTTGCCAAAAGGATCTTGGGTCTTCCACGCATCTTAAGCATTCTCTGATGCTCGTTAAGAGCTTCACGCTGGAAATCGAGTGATTGTAAAAGAACTATTCTGTATATATTTGGAAGATAAGAAGATATGTACCTGATAGAGTTTTCAACCAGTATGATTGCCTGAACGCCTATATGTTCAATATCATAATCAGCATTCATATTATCTTCAATTAATTTGATAATTGCCAGTATAAGTGATGCATCCCCCAGCCAGCAGAAAACATAATCAATAGCACTCAGATCTTCTCCTTCGAGGCGTAAAGATACCTCCCTTGAAAAATAGGTAAGAACTACAATAGGAATGTTTTCGTATTTTGCTTTAATTTTTTTTGCAAGAGCAAATACATCTGTTCCCTTAAGGCTAAGCATAGATATTACCAGATCAACATTCCCTTCAAGAAGTATTCTGAAAGCATCTTCTGCGTTATCAGTCTGGACAAATGTTGGAGGATATCGTAAATTCAAGGAAGCATACTCATTGAAGATCTGTTCGTCAATCCTGCCGTCTTCTTCCAGCATGTAATTATCATAATTGCTACATATCACCAATACTCTGTGAATGCGCTTCTGCATCAGAAGATCAAAGGATGTATCGGTAAAATCATATTGCTGAAGATCTGGTATTCCCTCAATAATATCCATCATTTCCTTTTTTAATTATTTATTGAGATTACTGCCATACCCTTTTTCCCGTCCATACGTATGAGGAGCGGTTTTTCGAACCTGATGTGACGAAAGAATTTTCCACTCTCTACAACTTGCTGCTTATTTAGTTTTCCCCAGTTTATTGTTCCATCATTTGATCCATGATTTATAGTAAAGTAACCCACGTTCATCGATGTTACGTTGTGGAAAAAGTGAGAACCGAGTGAAGCATCAACATGGAACTCAGGAAGTCCAACCTCTACAATGATCTTGGCATTAGATATCTGAGGCCACATGACCGGTATGCCCAGGAATCTGTCTCTTGTTCCCCACCTTCCGGGTCCTAAAAGAACATACCGACGATTCTGCTGAAGCATCTTTTCGTTCATCATATCTATTTCGTTTGCCATCTCGCTGGTAAACAGATTATTGAATTTATCCGGTTCAACATAAATAAAATCTGTAATATCATCAATTACTCCATTGCCCATACTCCTTTTTGTAAGCAGGACAACATCGTCGGGATTAATACTTTCAGGATCAATGGAATAACCCGCAATACTTCCGGCCAGTGGTTTTATCTGAAGCAGGTAAAATGAAGCATTACCGTCCTTGTCTTTCGTAAGGTCAACCGCAAATTCTATCTCCACAGGTGTGCCAAATGCCTCTTTAACAACGTCGAGTACAACCTTCAGAGTTGATGCCAGTGGAACATAATCATATTTTAATATGTCGGCAAAATTTATTACCCGTGGACCTGGGGCATCTAGACCAGGAATGATAGTATCATTATCCAGATTAAGTACCGAAGCCGAATGATTAAGCGTGCCATGCTTTTCAGCATGACTTATATCGAGTGTAATAAGTCCGGCATTCTCTCCTTCAAGAAGATTAAGCTCTTTTTTTGCCATGTCGACGGCATAGAAGATAACCTGTGAATTTTTGTAAAGGTCTTTATGCGAGATTATATCAAGAGATGGATATGCAGGCGAGAATCTGAAGGCTCTCTCACCTTCAACAACATAATGTCCAAGACCTACTGCCAGAACAGCAAATCCATCGGGTGGCGTCATATGTGATACAGGATAAAAATTAAAGGATTGAGCTGTTCCGCTAATATGCGGGTAAAATGCATTCTCGAATCTGTTCCCAACTACTTCCTGAATAACAACAGCCATCTTCTCCTGTTCAACTTTATAATTAATTGCTTCGAAATAGGTACGTGAGTTTTTTGAATATATTGAAGAAAATACCAATTT
>JGI20214J14112_1000045_pt1 | contig 15130 bp, 17 predicted proteins | sample WetSurMetagenome_FD_14112 | JGI IMG/M metagenome (IMG submission 14112)
AAGAACAAAACATCTTCTTAGTAAGCTCAAATTCCACTCTCACAGAGTTATCGTTTAATTCAAATAGCAGGGAATTGAGCTTTTGCGTTATTGGCGACTTGGAAACTACGGGATATGTTAATGTTAACATTCCTAAATCAATGGTAAGTGACATTTCCACTCTAAAAGTCTACTTAGACGACAAACAAATTGAATATTCTTATCAATCCCAAGGTGATGGATGGCTTCTTTACTTTATTTATCACCATAGTACTCATTTGGTAGATATCCGTTTAGGCTCACCAAATGCGCTATTACGCACTCAAATTTTAGGATTGGACTCTGTAGAGATTGCAATCTTAGCATTTATGGGTATTTTGGTTACTATCACGATTCTTCTTGCGTTTACGTTTTTTAGAAAGAAAAAACCTGTCAAAAAATAGTTCGCCTTCCACAATGCGAGCAAATATGAGTCGCATAAATAACTCACAATAGAAATTCAGGAAATACAATGAGTAAACAAACAGTAAGGCTGAGTAAGAAATTACTAAACTCGATAGCAGGAACATTATGCGACCATTTGTGCAATAGAGTTAATCAGAACGAGTGGGCAGACCGTTGTCTCCAAAAATTATAGTTTGGGGAAGGCTTAAAACCTAAACGTGCATCTCTAAAATGCAAAGAGGAATTACAATGAAGGTCATCTCTGGTCCAGCATCTAAAGAGCTCGCTGAAGCAGTTTCGGCGCAAACTGGTTATCCGAACGTTCCTGTTGTCGCCAAGATTTTCCCAGACGGAGAGTCATATGTCCGCTTAGATGGGAATGTGCATGGTGAAGACGTCGCCATCATACAGACTACTTGTCCTCCAGCTCAGGATGGACGACTTTTCCAGTTATCATTTATGGCTGACTCAGCAAAGCGTGCAGGCGCAAAAAAAGTCACAGCGGTTGTACCCTATTTAGCGTATGCTAGGCAGGACAAAATGTTCCTATCAGGTGAGGGTATAAGCGTAGAAACCATCGCGCGCATGCTGAAAGCCGCCGGAATCGATGAGCTACTAACGGTCAATATTCACTCGGAACCAACACTTGAACAGTTTCCATTTCCTGCTAAGACGCTGAGTGCCATCCCCCTCATCGCAGACTACTTCGTTAAAAAAGGCTACAAGGGCGCTTTCGCCCTCTCACCCGACAAAGGCGCTATGTACATTGCACAGCAAGCCCAAACAGTCTTTGGAGGCGACGCTGGGCACCTCAACAAAACCCGCGACCGTTACACAGGCCAAACCGTCCAAACCGCTGAAGGCTTAAGCGTCAAAGACCAGACTGTTGTCATTCTCGACGACATAATCAGCACAGGCGGCACCATTGTTGGAGCAGCAAAAATCCTTCGTGAAAACGGCGCCAAACATGTTTTCTGCGGATGTGTCCATGGATTGCTCATTGGTGACGCTGAGAAGCGGATATTAGATGCAGGTGTAGAAGAGATTGTTGGAACCGATAGTGTCCCCGGAAACATCAGTAAAGTGTCACTTGCACCTCTTATTAGTCAAGCTTTGAAAGGCGCTGTTTAGTGCCTAAGCTCTTCTTTTTACTCTCAGGCGAGAATGAGTCGCTGCCTGCCGCGGAAATTAAAGCGATTTTAGAGACNGAAGGTTACAGATACTCGAATGTGGAAGAGTTTGACCAGGTTCTGCGGGTAGAAGCCGAGCTTGAATGCGTTAAAGTTGTCCCAGTTCGCTCCGCTTACACGCGAGTTTGCGCACAGGAGCTTTTTGTATCCAACGCAAACATGAGCGACATAGCAAAAATCGTCGCTGAAACAGACTTTAAAAGCGTATTGAACCCCGGCGAAAGTTTCGTGGTCCGGATAAACCGAATAAAAAACAATGCTGACCAAGCCATAAACACCATGACTCTTGAGGTTGAACTGGGCAAACAAATCCTAGGAGCCACAGAGAGCACCAGAGTAAACCTGAAAAACCCCGATAAGACCTTCATTGGCATAATAACTGACGAGAAACTTGTTTTAGGCTTAAAACTAACCGATATAACCTCCAAAACCTTCTCAGAGAGGCGTCCACGCAAAAAACCCTTCTTTCACCCCTCAGCCATGCCTTCCAAGATGGCACGGTGCATGGTTAATTTGGCTCATGCCAAGGCTGAGTCGGTTCTGCTTGACCCTTTTTGTGGCACAGGGACATCCCTTATTGAAGCCACCTACATCGGCTGCAGAGCAGTCGGCATAGATGCACAAAAACGAATGATTTTAGGCACCAAAAAAAACCTCCGGTTTTTCAACATCGCAGCAGAAGGCCTTGTACTTGCGGATTCCCGCAAAATCCCGCTATTCAAAGTTGACGCCATCGTAACTGACCCACCATATGGGCGCTCGTCGAGCACTCTTAAATCCACCACCAAACAGCTAGTCCAAGAGGTTTTAGCTTCTTCATATGAGCTATTGGGTGTGGGGCAACGGATTTGTATCGCTTCTCCCAAAACATTAAACATAACGCGTCTTGGTGTCGAATTGGGCTTTAGACATGTTGAATCCCACTTTGCCTATGTTCATCGGAGCTTGACGCGGGAGATTGCAGTGTTTGAAAAGGTGACAGAATGAGCATACGTGTGGTGTTCTTGGGAACAAGTGGTAGTGTACCGACTCTGAAACGAAGTCTGCCAGCGGTGACGGTGCTGTGTCCCAGGGAACAGTTGATGTTTGACTGCGGTGAAAACGCCCAGCGACAAATGATGCAAGCAAAGACAAGTTTTCATAAAAAAACGAAAATCTTAATCACCCACTTACACGGAGACCATGTGCTTGGCTTGCCTGGCCTTCTGCAAACCATGGCGTTAATGGACCGCAAAGAACCCGTGCAAGTCTATGGACCAGTCGGGCTAAAAGACTTCCTAGACTGTACAAGAAAAGCCCTGAATTTTGGGTTAACATTTCCAGTAGAAATCAGCGAAATCCTATCTGAAGGCCTCGTCTGCGATACCGAAGAATACCGCATTATTGCAAAAAAAACTAACCACGCAATAGAAAGCTACGCTTTTGCGTTTGAGGAGAAACCTCGTCCAGGCAAGTTTTATCCCCAAAAGGCATTAGCGCTCGGAGTTGTAGTTGGTGAGTTGTGGTCTCGATTGCAGCGCGGTGAAGAAATTACATTAGCTGATGGCAAAGTGGTTAAGCCTGCGGATGTGATGGGACCGATGCGGGTTGGAAGAAAAATTGTTTATACAGGCGATACGAGGCCCTTTGAGGCGTTCGCAAAATTCGCTGAAGATGCTGATTTAGTTATTCATGACTGCACTTTTGATGATTCGCTCACTGAAAAGGCAGCGCTAGATGGGCATTCAACGCCAACTCAAGCGGCAACTCAAGCGAAGCTAGCAGGGGTAAAACAGCTGGTACTATCGCATATCAGTGCAAGGTACCCAAACGCTGGGTTGCTTTTGGATCAAGCAAAAAAAGTATTCCCCAATACCCTGTTGGCTGAGGATTTTATGGAACTAGAATTGCCGTTAAGCGAGTAGATGCTTTAGTTTCTGGATGCTTTCAGGTACCTTATGCATGGATTCCACTATGACGCTTTTGTCGTATCCGATTTTTTCAAGCGTTTCAGCAAACCAGTTGTAGTCTATGTTGCCGTCTTCAACCCCGAAGTGTTGGTCTTCTGAGCCATCGTTGTTACTGGCGTGAATGTGAACTATTTTGTCGGCAAGTTGGTTAAAGAAAGGCTGGATTTGTCCCTCGAGATTGGCATGTCCAAGATCCAACGTTATACCGATAGGCAAGTTAGTTTCCTTGTACATTTTTTGGAATTCTTCAGGAGTATTCATCAAGAACCAATATTTCGCAGGCAAGTTCTCCAGGGCGATGTTCATGCCGTATTCCTCAGCTTTAGCGTAGAGCTGCTCGATGCTTTGACACATCTGTTTGAAGTCAGCACCTGGATAGAATTGGCCTATTCCAGTGCGTTGCCCCGGATGAAAGACCCACATTTTTGCGTCTATTGCGTTGGCATTTGCAAGAGATTGGGTTAGGCGTTTTAGTGAAGCGTTTAGTAGAGGTTTAACTGGCGAGGCGATGTTGATGTCGGCGAAGGGTGCATGAAGGGAGTATGTTAGGTTGTATGATTTTGCGGCTTCTTTGAGGAGCGTGATGCGTTGCTTGTCGAGGTCATGAGTGCCGTCATCTAGAATTTCAATGTATTTGGTATTCATGGTGCCTAAGCGTTTTACCATGCGCTTGAAAGGTTCGCCTAGGCAGTAGAGCATTGAAACGCCGATTTTTGCTTTAGACATAAGGGTTCCTCAGTGTGAATTGGAATGTTTCTGGTAAAGAGCTACCCTGCCTAAATAACTTAGTGCAATTCAAGAAGCGTTTGAAAACATCTTCCATAAGAGCTTTAAGGCTAAGTTAGTTCCTGTTGGAGAGTGAATTGAATGGATACTTGGCGATTGCTTCCTTTAGAAACCAATAGCGCGTTTATGAATATGGCAATCGACGAGGCCATCTTAAATGCACGCGTCGCTGGGCAAGTTCTAAATACTCTACGTTTCTACCGCTGGAAGCCCTCTTCAGTGAGCATCGGCAAAAACCAGAACCCTGAGAACGAGGTTTACCTTGATGCCTGCAAAAAACTCGGCATAGATGTAGTTCGGCGTATCAGCGGTGGCGGCGCCGTCTACCACGATTTCGAGGGAGAAGTAACCTATAGTGTCGTAGCCAAAACATCCGACTTGGGCACCGCAGACATAACCACCGCCTATTACAAAATCTACGAAGCCATAACTGATGGGCTCCGTCTTTTGGGGGTTCCAGCAGACTTCAGTGGTGGAGATGCCAAAAACTGCCCAAACCTCACCGTTAATGGCAAAAAAATCTCAGGCAGCAGCCAAACCATCACTCGTGGGGTTGTCCTCCAGCATGGTACCATTTTGGGAAGTCTTGATTTACCTAAAATGTTCAAGCTCCTAAAACTTAAAGACATAAACTGCAGTGTCGCGGCGGATATTGGCAAGCGTAAAATCACCAGCATCCAAACCGAACTCGGCCACAAAATCAACCCCAACACTATTTCCAATGCCTTGATTCAAGGATTCAAGGCTATCCTTAAAATCCAGCTTGAATCAAGCGAACTCTCCGAAACCGAAAATGAAACTGCGGACACGCTATGCAAAGAAAAATACGGATTAAAAGAATGGAATTTTAGCTGCAAAACCTAAGTTTTCTCTTTATGCCACCTTACACCTTGCGCAGTGTCTTCAAGCACTATACCCATAGCTTTCAGCTGCGCCCGTATTCCATCTGCTTCTTTCCAGTTTTTTGTTCTGCGGGCTTCTTCACGTTTTTGTACTAATGCATCAATGTCAGCGGATAATGTTTCTTCAACTTCAACTTTGCCTATAACGCCTAAAACAGCATCGAACTTCATCATTAAACCACCGACGTCAGCAGCTTCAGGTTTACTTACTGAGTTAGCATCGAGCAAATTGTTGATTTCACGTACAAAATCAAACAGCGACGCCAATGCTATACCAATGTTTAAGTCATCATCCATCGAACCGCCAAAACAAGCTTCAGCCTTTGCTGTGAAAGTGGCAACTTTTCCACCGCTGTCTCTGCCATCAGCTTCATGTAGGCGTCTGACAAAATTTCGAAGCCTATCCACCGCGCCCTTTGCAGATCCCAATCCTTCAAAGGTGAAGTTGAATTGTTGCCGATAATGCGTTGACATTAACAAATATCGAATCGCAATCGGATCATTTCCCTTTGTCAATAAATCGCGGAGAGTATAAAAGTTGCCAAACCTTTTCGACATTTTCTTGCCCTCCACCTGCAAGTGCTCGTTATGCATCCAGTAGTTCACAAATTTCTTTCCTGTTGCGGCTTCGCTTTGGGCGGTTTCGTTTTCGTGGTGGGGGAACATATTGTCGACTCCGCCACAGTGGATATCAAATGTCTCGCCGAGATATTTCATGGACATAGCGCTACACTCGATGTGCCAGCCGGGTCTGCCTTTTCCCAACTCAGTTTCCCAGTAGACCTCGCCGTCCTCGACTGTCCATGCTTTCCAGAGCGCAAAGTCTTGTGCTTCCTCTTTAGCATATTCATCTTGGCTAACCCGTGCACCAGCCTTGAGTTCGCCAACTTTTATGTGAGAGAGTCTGCCGTAATCTGGAAACTTGCACACAGAGAAGTAGATTGAGCCGTCTTCACCCTTGTAAGCAACGCCTTTAGCCATCAGCGTTTTAATCAATGCAACCATTTCGGGGATGTGGTCGGTGGCTTTTGGGTAAATATCTGCGGGCTCAATGTTTAAGGCTTTTATGTCTTCAAAGAAGGCTTTGACGTAAAAATCGGTAAATTGCCTGAGCGCCACTCCCTCTTTTTGGCTACCTTTTATGGTTTTATCGTCGATATCTGTGAGGTTCATGATATGAGTTACTTTGAAGCCACGCTGAATCAACCAACGTTTAAGCAAATCCTCAAAAAGAAAAGCACGAAAATTCCCAATATGCGCAAAATCATAAACCGTAGGCCCACAAGTGTACATTTTTACTTTGTTCTCTTCTAATGGTTTAAAAGTCTCTTTTTTGCGAGTTAGTGTGTTAAAAAAGCAGATGCTTGATTGTTTGTTGATCACTTTCTCAGCCGAACAAAATACACAGCCGAAATTATTTAAGTATTCACATAAGAATGGAAAACATGTTATTTTTTTCTTGATCTGAGCGAGGTGTGACACTGTTCAGATGTCCAAGGGATTTGAACTTAGCACAAGTTTCAATTCTTTATGAGGGTTATAGCAAGGAATTGATAACTAATTTTCGTTGAGTTCTCCTTTCAGGTAGGTTCCCAAAGCCTCAACCACCTTTACCCGCAAGGTTTTACCAAGCAATTTATCATTGCTTTCTATGACAATTGGCTTGTAGGCGAAGTTGCGTCCAATCCACGAACCCTCCACTTTTCCCTTCTCATCCACAAACACTTCCCCACTCCAACCAACCCAACGAAGGTTTCGCTCAGCCGAAAGCCGCTTCGCTAACTCCGACGCAACGGTGCTTCTCAGCTTGATTTCTTCCTTCTCAACTACACATTCTTTCATTCTGGCTGCCACAGTCTTTGGTCTAGCGAAAAACTTGGAAACATTAACTATGTCAGGTTTAACTTCCTCTAGAAGTTTGAGCGTATTCTCAAAGGCTTCTTTTGTTTCGCCTGGAAAACCAACGATAACATCGGTTGCCAACGTTAACTGTGAAAATTCACCTCTAAAAGTATCCACGATTCCTCTGAACTCTGCTGCCGTATAGAATCTACGCATGTGTTGAAGCACGGTATCATCGCCGCTTTGCACTGGAAGATGCAGAAACTTGAAGACCTTCGGGTTGTCAAACGCTGTGATCAGTCGGGTTTGCATTTCAGTAACCAAGTTTGGCGTCATCATGCCGACCCTGACCCAAAAATCCCCTTGTAATTTGCCTATCTCTGACAGCAGATCTGTAAGGTCAACGTATAACTCCCTGCCATAGCTTGCTGTATCCTGTGAAGTAAGCCAAAATTCTCTAGCTCCAGCAACATAGTCACTTTTTACACGTTCCACTATTTCTTTTATGCTATAGCTTCTTAGGTGCCCACGTGCAAAAACGACGCAGCAGTAGCTGCAGCTGCCCAAGCAACCAAAGTTTATGGGAACGATGCTTATGACTGGATTGGTTGTCTGTCTTGGAAGACTCAGAAGCGGTTTCTCTTTAACTGAATCTAAATCCACCACCTTCTCGCCAGCCAAAACACGTTTGACAACGTTAACGATGTCACCACCAACCGCTGGACCAACTGCACCATCAAAATGCACTTCACGCAGTAGTCGCTCAAAACTAATCTTGGGCAAACAGCCTGAAACAATGATTTTTTTGTCTGTTGGTGCGTGTTTTAAATCATCGATAATGCGGTTCTCAGTTGGTCCTTTAACTGCGCAGGTGTTATAGATTATCAAGTCAGCTTCTGCTTCTGAGCGGGTTAATTGAAATCCTGCTTCTGATAGACAACCTGCTAAGACTTCGCCGTCAGCCGTATTGGAGGAACAGCCATAGTTTCTTATGAAGACCTGCATGACCATGGTTTATTCGCAAGTTAGTTGCTTCAACAAGGCATAAAAACGTACTCCTTACAGAGCTTGGATTGACAGATACCTGCATCAAGCATCTTTCTGACTTTATAAGTGGTGGAACGAACATGTTATAATCATATTTGCAGTATGATATATAGAAGTATAACCAAGAATACATGTTTTAGGTATTCATTCAGAAGTTACGGGAGAACCCTCTATGAAGCTAATCACTCTGTATTTACCTGAAACGTATATAAAAGCTTTGGACCAGTTGGTTGACGAACGGTTCTATCCGAATCGTGCGGAAGCCATCAGGGTCGCAATCCGGGATCTAATTAGTGCTGAAGTTTGGAGGCGTAAAGGCGTTGACTAAACATCTGCATGATGATGCTTTGAAATGTCCATTAGGTATCGATGATGTCAAGATGGAGGTTGTTCCAGAAAGCATCAACCCAACTATGGTTCTTGCTTCATCAAACATAACCCGTAAACCTAAAGGAAAAATGAAAGTCAGGATGGTTAAATCTAAAGTGACATCTAGAAAAAGCCGTTTGGAAAAAGCCACCAGTAACCTCTATGACCTTGAAGACTGCAGTGGACCAGAAAAAACCTTAAACATCGATTTCGGTCTGTATCAAATGGAAGAGTATTAAGTTACTTTTTCTTCCTTTTTAAACTGATTTTGTTTTTGGAAAAGCTATTATTTTCCAGAACGCCAATTGTTAGCCATGACCAATGTCATAGAACAAATTAGAGCCGACTTAAAAGCTACCACCGATCTAAAAACACAGCAGAGTTTTCAGCGTTTCTTCAAAGAACAAGTAAAATACTACGGCGTCAAAACAGAGACAGTCGGCAAAATCGCCAAGAAATATTGGCCTCAGGTAAAAGATTTGAGCAAACAGGCGATTTTTGGGTTATGCGAGGAGCTTTATGGCTCCGATTACACCGAGGAAGCGTTCATTGTGTCATTCTGGCTTCCAAACTATATCGAGCACCTTGAACCAAATGATTTATCAACGTTCAAACGTTGGATTGAATGTTACATCAACAACTGGGCTAAATGCGACGGATTCTGCAACCACACCGTCGGCGACCTAATCCAAAAATATCCCCAAACCATAGGGGAAATAAAGAGTTGGGCCAAAAACAAAAACCGCTGGCTCAAACGTGCCTCCGCCGTATCACTTATCGTTCCTGCAAAAAAAGGTTTGTTTCTGAAGGATGCCCTTGAAATCTGCACCACCCTGCTGGTAGATGGCGACGATATGGTGCAGAAGGGTTATGGATGGCTGCTCAAGGAGGAAAGCAGGAAGCATCAGAAAGAAATTTTTGACTATGTGGTTCGTAACCGAATGGTTATGCCGCGAACAGCCTTGCGGTATGCCATTGAGTTAATGCCTAAAGAGCTTAAAGAAGAAGCCATGAAAAAAGACTAACAGTCAAACAAAATTCAAGTTAACCTTAACTTAGACATATCCTCAACGAATATCAATTTTAAATATAATCAGCAATTACAGTTATCTTAAAGTAAAACTGTTCTGTGAGGTTAAGCGATGAAGGTTGAACTTGGAGCAAAAAATTGTCTATACCCCCTGCCCACCATATTAGTTGGTGCCCTGGTAAACGGCAAACCCAACTATATCACTATAGCCCATGTTGGCATAACTGAACCCGCCGCCGTATCGTTAGGCATGAACAAAGTCCATTACACCAACCAAGGCATAAAAACCAACAAAACCTTCAGCATCAACATACCTTCAACTGCGATGGTTAAAGAAACCGATTACTGCGGCTTGGTCTCCGGCAAAGACGAAAACAAATCAGACATGTTCAAAACGTTTTATGGACAACTAAAAACAGCCCCCATGATTGAAGAATGCAGCATAAACATGGAATGCGAACTAATCCAAACCGTTGATTTCCCAAACCACGACCTGTTCATCGGCAAAGTCGTTGCAACCCAATGCGACGAAACGATCCTCACCAACGGCGTTGTAGATTTAGGGAAGATGCAACCGATTCTGTTTGCGATGACTGATCACAGCTACTGGAGCATCGGCAAGAAACTGGCGACCGCTTGGAGCGTAGGTAAAGAATATAAAAAATAGTCGCCGCAACTTTTTTCTATCGATGAATTCAAGACCTCTCTTTCCTTAACCCTTGCGTCTGTGCAGCTAACGTTGTTTGTTGCCAACTCTGAGTTTTTCAACTTCGTTTCTTGCAGGCGGCGAAACCTTGACAGATTTGTCTAATTGAACTTTGCCGTAATTCACCGTGACTTCGCCGTCTTTGGCATCGGAATAGGATGCCGTCAATTCAGCAGCCGTCTTAACTGCTCCTTTGGTTTTTGGACCCTGCAAAAGGGTGACTGGCCCCACAACATTGGCTAACTCGAAGCAGAAGTCACTCGGCAACTTGTTGGTGCTTAAGAATTTGTTTTCTGTTTCGTTTCTGCCGACTATAAACTTGTTCTTGCCTATGCGAAAATGCCTGCCCACCCGCAGCAACGTCACATCCGCCATGGAGACTCGTTTCTTGTTTTCGAAGAGGTCGCGGAGTTTTTTAGCGTATTCTTCACATGTCAAGAGGCATCCGCCAGCTGGAGAAGGATACATGGTGATACCGTATTCTTTAGCTAACTCAAACTGAGGCTTACGAGACCTACCCTGAATACTCAACAGTCTACTTCGATCAACTAAACCTTTCTTTTCTGCAACCGTTTCAGCCAACAACTTTGCCGACAACGGACGCAAAAGCTTCCCCTTCAACCCAGCCTCTTCAGCAATTGTCTTCAATGCAGGGCCATGTTGAGACATAGGGCGTTCACCTAAAACTTCACCAGTGAAGAGAAATTCTGCGCCGATTTCTCTCGCATATTTTTTTGCCTGTTTTAAGATGAAGATTTTGCAGTCAACGCAGGGATTAAGGTTTTTACCATAACCATGTTTAGGTTTGCGTAGCATACGCAAATAATCATAATCGACAGCTACAACTTTTAGAGGCACTTTAAGTTGTTCGGCTGCTTGGGCTGCTTCGCTTGTGCCGTCTTTTTTGGGGATGCCAAACGGGGTCTTAACGTTGAAAGCTATAACTTCGATACCTTGTCTGCGGATTAGTTCTGTGGCAAGTATGCTGTCTAATCCACCTGAAAGCAAACTGATAGCTTTAACGCGAGTCATAACGGTGATATAGTTTGTCACGGCAAATAATAATTTACCTATTAACATCAATCAAAAGGCCCGAAAAAACATGGGGTAAGAATAATTTTATTTACCGCTTCATCAACTTGGAAAGGCATGATTGGAGTAGCATTAGCGATTCTTTCTGCGGCAACATCTGCCATCTCGGTTGTCCTAGTTAGGAAATGCTCCAATCGATCAAGTTCTTTCAACATTAGCTTAGCCATCACCTGGGTTGGCATGCTGTTTCTTTGGCCCTTTGCACTGTTCCTGACAGATTTTTCAGCAGCCAACCTCCCAAGCATCATTCTCTTTACCCTAAGCGGAATCCTAACCCCCGGCTTTGTAAGGTTACTATATTATCAGGGCATGAATAAGCTAGGAGCAGCAGTAAACTCTTCATTCTTCTCAGTTTATCCTCTCTACACTTCTCTCTTAGCTGTGTTTTTCTTAAGTGAATTCTTGGCACCAGGCAACTGGGCAGGTATCCTACTAGTGTTTTTCGGCGGGATTCTTGTGGAGTGGAGTACACGCGGAGCCAGCCAAAACAAACATTCAAGAAAAGACCACATCTACCCCTTGCTAGGTGGAATAGCCTTGGGTATTAGCAGCATACTTCGCAAGTCTGCCCTAAACAATTTTGATGCCCCAGTTCTTGGAGTCGCTATTGCATACACTGTTTCTCTTCTACCCTTCCTTGTAATGCTGGCATTTTCAGAGCAGACACGCAAAGAACTATCTTTGAAGCGGGATACGCGTTTGTTCTGGGTGGCTGGAATCGGACAAGCAATAACTTGGCTGCTGAGTTTTTACGCTTTAGCTTTCGAGGACGTTTCAATAATAACTCCACTTGTCTCGATAGAACCTGTGTTTATAGCGATATTTGCTTTCTTATACCTTCGAAAGATAGAGAGCGTATCCTCTAAACTGATTGTAAGCATAATTTTAACTGTGCTTGGCGTAGTGCTGGTTACCTGGAAATTCTAGTTTTCACCATACATAGAAAGACTTTTTTGGGTCGACTGTAGAATAATTTAAAAAGCAATCTGTGAATATTTCCATTAGACTTTATAGAAATCTGCTTGAGGCTAAGACGTGGACATCAGCATCTTCATCCCCGTTTACAAAGAATCTAACCAAATAGCAGGTGCTCTAAAAGAACTCGGCTCGCAGAACGTTTCGAAAGAGATTTTTGTAACCGTAGATCAGCCATCCGAGGGTTTTCTTGAGACTTTAAAAGGTCTCGAACAAGAGAATCCGGATGTCAAGTTTATAGTTAACAAGGAACGGATTGGAAAAGCAAATGCGTGTAACCAAACTGTGCAACTCTCAACGGGAAAGGTGCTGCTTTTCCTGGACTCAGACGTAGCAATCCCAAAAGACCCCGACTACATCCGAAAAATAATCATGGAAATGCAACACATAGACATATTGGACATCAAAAAGATAGTTACCAAAGACAAATCCTTCCTTTCAAAAATGACGTATTACGAGTACCTAACCTTCAACGTTAGTTCGTGGCTGGCGTCAAGGTACATGCATAAGTGTCCAGCTGTAAATGGAGCTGCCTTTGCGATTAAACGGGAAATGTTCGAGAAAGTCCATGGGTTCCGAACCGTTGTAGCTGAAGACATCGACCTTGCTACACGCGCTTTTCTGGAGGAAAGCAGCTTTGCCTACACGACTGACGTGGAAGTAAAAAATGAAGTCTACTCTGACTGGCACAAATGGTTCACTCAACGTCGAAGGTGGGCAATTGGACAAGCTCTCTGGCTCAAAGATTGGTATAAACAGCTTGCCAGACGCTTCATCAAAAAACCACAGGTATTCTTACCTAGCATCTTTTTCCTCTATCCCTCGGTTGTCGTATTTGTCTTAAGCGCGGTAATCCCAAGCATGTGGATGTACAATTCCTTCCTGGTATTTTCGTTGTTTCTCTCAGTAAAATTCAACATCGCCTTGCCCATTTTCCTGTTTTCGTTAGCCACAGCGGACTTGCTTAAAGTTATTGTGATTTCGTTGAGTGGCTTTGCCATAACAGCTGGGATTTTCTATGGATTTGGAAGAAAACTAGGTTTTAACCAAATAAAACTTCATGAACTATTCGTTTACTACTTCTTCTATTCATCCATATGGTTTATAATCATAATTGTTGGGCACATCCAAGTGATCGCTCTGGGCAAAAAAGCTGGGCCAGGTTGGAAAACCTAAGACGACTCCTTTTGTTTTCATGTGAGTTTCTGCAATGGGCTTTCTTTAGAGTTATTAGTCTGCATTTCTTTTTTGGCGTCTTTTGCGTAGTAATCTTTAGCTCAGATGTTTGGTGGATATGTTTTGATGGAAACCGATAGGTAAAATTATATTTGTAAGCATCTCATTAAAGGTGCTCTAAGTGGGTCCGTGACGCAGTACGGATAGCGTGTCAGCCTTCTAAGCTGAAAGTCATGGGTTCAAATCCCATCGGACCCGCCACAATTTTAATTTGACATCTTTTGTTATGAAGCGTAAAATTAAATTCTAACATTAAAGATCTATATTTCGAGGATTGGTTAGTTTGACCATTAACTCCATTCCTTTTGAGAGAGCTGTTGAACTGGGCAAACGTTACAGAGAAGAGCACAAGGTACGCATGTTTAGTCAATGCTGGATCTGTATAAGATCTTCTAAATGTGATCCAGAGAAAATGTGTTTCTACAAACCGCCAACCAATTATGGCTGTAAGTCCGTTAATCAATTCTACAAAGAAACACCTAAAGCCATACTCTAATAAACTGCAAATATGAAGAACTAATTTTGGAGCGTAACAAAATAATTAATAATAAATAAAAAAAACTAGTTGTTTTCGAATATTTTTAGAATCCTATTATCTATCTTCTTCATTTCTCGGTTAACGATCTTCAATCTTTCCCTCAAGGATTCTATTGTTTTTAATTTATCAGAGGTAATTGTGACAACGTTGGCGACCATTAGCGACTCATATAACTTAAGAATCTCGTGTTCTACCTCCAGCTTTTCAACACTTAACGTCTTAAACTGTTTGAGCAATCTGTTGAATTCATCTCTTGAGACTTTTTTCATTCAAATCACACTCTACTCGACTACTGTAAAGTTTGTTTGCATATTTGTATTTTTAGAAAAGATGCAATTTAGCTGGGACCGTTTATAGTGTTCTAAAGCTAGTTTTGGAGTGTTAATGGGTTGATTGATAAATTCCAACTTGGAAGCTTTGGTGGCATTTGTGGCAATAGTAGGTTTGAATATTGAAAGAGTAATTTTCTAATGTTTTTGAGGCTTTGCTAACTTCTTTGCCACAACTAGGACAATGAGGCATATTCATCCACCTTTCTCTTTACTGAAAATAGAATATTAGGATTATGAACACAGAGTAAGTAAGGTATTACGTCTCAATGGCTGTATTATGTTTTTGAATATTGAAATGTTTACTGCAACCACCACAGACATACGCTTCAAGGACAAAAAAATGATTACAAAGTGTCCTAACCGGTTTCTCTATTTCTCTGCTACAATTAGGGCACTTAGCCAAATAATCCAAATCCAATTATTGACAAAACTCAAATTAAAGATAAGAACTTGTGTGACTGCAAAAAGAAGCAACAAGTCTATTTTTGTATTTTTATTTATTTTGTTTAAATGGAATTTCTGTGAGGTGAAAATAGGTAAAGTAATGCTTGCACCTAGTTGGTAGAGATGGGGAATTGGAAGTTAGGTGCAAGCATCACACAATCTTCCCTATAGAATACGCAGATGCTATCTTCACTTAACACTTTTTGAGAAGACAACTTTACTGTTTTGCAAAGAAGAAATAGAAACCTGCCTATTCATGAAATGTCCAT
>JGI20214J14112_1000046_pt1 | contig 14689 bp, 15 predicted proteins | sample WetSurMetagenome_FD_14112 | JGI IMG/M metagenome (IMG submission 14112)
CGTGAAAAAATAAAAAATATGCTGTACTGGATTCGAGTAAATTGTTTTTTTGACACATGGATTTCCGGCTCATGTTTAGATTATCGGTTCTGTCGCATTCCGGGGGGCGCCACCGCGGCGGGGGCGGAGGTAAAAGCCGAAGCCCCTTGGAGCGTCATCAATGAGTTTTTTGATAGAACGCATAGAAATGTTATTTGTTAGACGGTGACTATCCCAAAAACAGGTATCGTTCATGGCCAGCATAAAAAAAAAGATTCATAGTAATTCAGAGTTTTCGGAGTTTATTATCCACCTTTTCAAAGAAATTACGTTTGACATCAACGAAAAGTGCCGGATGTTCAGATCTTTTCACTGCTATTGTCATTGAAATTCCCAGATCAATCGTCTTCTGGCCATCAATAACGAGGTTTGCGGGTTTCGAACTTTCCAGTTTGACTTCCAGGTTACGATCGCTGCTGATCAGGTGAGGACGGGATGATAACAGGTAGGGAGCAAGCGGAACAAGTAAAAATCCCTGTATTCGCGGGTCGACGATGGGTCCTCCTGCACTCATGGCATATGCGGTGGAACCGGTTGGGGTGCTGATTAAAAGACCATCAGCACGGAACTGTTCAGTAGTAACACCATCAANAATNATGGAAAACTTGAGCATNTTTGCCGGGCGGGAAGTCACGATTAATGCTTCATTTAAGGCGGTTCCCAGACANGTGCTGTCATTGGACAGCGTGATTCTCATCCGTTCCTCAACAGAAAATCCAGATGCCAGTGTGTGCACAAATTCCAGCGCTTCAGCGGGTTCAAGATCGGCAAGAAAACCGACCTCACCCCAGTTGATGCCAAGAACCGGAACCGGGCGGTCCATCTGCTGGATCGTGCGGAGGATGGTTCCATCGCCGCCAATAATTATTACGGCATCTGCAGACGAATATTCACCTGATCGTCCAGGAATACCGAGAGACCGTGCAGTATCCCGGTCGAATGCAACTTCCGACCCGTCTTTTTCAAGAACAGTTCTCAGTTTTTCAGCAAATACGAGTGCATCCCGGTTGTCAATCCGTGAAACAAGCAGAATTCTCATGGTAATCACCGCAGGTACTCGATCACTTTATGGTGCAGTATCCCGTTCGTTGCCACAAGACACCGCCCGATCGTTACTTCATTGGGAAAGCGTATCGATTTGCCATCGAGGTCCGTAACTTTCCCCCCCGCTTCAGTGCAGATAAGCATCCCGGCGGCAGCATCAGTTACCCTGAGCGTCCCCCGGAGATCCACAAATCCATCAATTCTGCCACACCCGATATAACAGAGTTCAAGCGCTGATGCCCCCAAGAGACGCCATCGTCGTATCTTCTGCCCAAGCTGCATCATCCGCGAGGGATCGAATTTTCTCCCGTATACACTCATGGCACATGCATCCAGCTGGGAAACATCAGATACCGTTATGGCTTTATTATCGCATTTTGCAAATTTTCCTTTTATTGCCGTGAACGTTTCGCCACTCGCAAGGTTGCGGACAAACGCTTTCTGGGTAACTCCCTTCTCAGCATATGCAATGGAAAGAGCATAGAAGGGGATACCGGCAACAGCATTGAACGTTCCATCAACAGGATCGAGAAATATGGTCCCGCCATCTCCCTTCAACTCCATCTTTCCGGCTTCTTCACTGACCAGGAGCGAGCAGAGCGGGTGCTCCTGTAAGTACGTGACAACACAGTCCTCAGCAATCTGATCTATCTTTTTTGTCGGGGTAAGATCGGCACCCATCTTTACCGTCTTACCACCCTCGGGAGTTCCTACGAGATCACGAATACTTTCTTCGACAAGCTCCGCCATCTGGTCACAGGCAGAAAGAAACTCCATACGCTCAGGACATCTCCTTTATTTACACGCTGTATTTATGTAATGCGATGAAGATAAATTACTACCGCGTTTACAATATGTGGTTATTCAAGGTGTACATGAAATGAAAGAGCAGACAGAAATAGGAAAGATCAAGGAAGGACGGTACGTTGTTATCGAAGACGAGCCATGCAGGGTGCTCGGTATTGCCACGTCAAAGCCGGGAAAACACGGTGCCGCAAAAGCCCGGATCGATGCAGTCGGCATCTTTGACGGGGTCAAGCGATCCATTGTTCAACCGGTATCGGCAAAGGCATACATCCCGGTAGTCGAGCGCAAGAGCGGTCAGGTAATCTCCATAGCCGGCAATACCGCCCAACTGATGGACATGAAGGATTTTACCAATTTTGAAATTCCCATTCCTGAAGACAGGAAAAGTATTGTTGAAGTCGGCAAAGAGATCGTCTATATTGAATCGATGGGGAAAAGAAAGATCGATTAAGATCAGTGCTGTTTTTTCAACAACAATATTTTCACGTGTCTTTTTTTTTGAGGAGGAAAAAAATCTATTTTGATTTTTTTAAATAATCTTTCTCACTACTCTAAGGTAATCCGATCACTATTACGACGACGATCAAGAATTAATATTTTCCAATATATTCCGCCGGAACCCGGATTTCAACAGAATAAGAGCTGAGCGCCTGGGTGTTGATTACAAAATAGTAATTTCGCTGACCTTCATAGAATCTTTCTTTCCAGGGACGGGGATCTGAATCCGTCCATAGGGTAGAATCAAGGCCACCGGGGGGAGAAATAGTCCGGACAATCCGGTTGGGATCATCAGCATCCATTACCTGAATATTAAACACCGGAGTGATAATGGAAAATGACCCCTGTACAAATGAATGGGAAATTCCGCTTCCTTGCTCGCCGAGAACGGTTGAAGTACCCATTTTTTGATCCTTTCCTCCCATCTTTCCTGCAGGTTCAGCAGTATACCAGAGTTCCCAGTAAGGAAACGGGATGTGCATAACCTGGGTGGTGCCACTGTATTGCCCGGAAATTGTTGCGTACGTTATCCTGCTGGTGTTTCGACCTGTACTGTCAATTCGTGTGCCATTGGGAAATGACTGGTTCAACGAAATCCCATAGGANGANGGATTAACNAATGCGACCTTCATNATATTTTTGTCCCAGGTGGGAACAGGTGTCGGAGGGGGTGTTGCCACNGAAGTCGTCGGGATCACAACNACAGACACCCCGCTCGTATCCGGAGTTACCACCGGGTACGTAGGATANGGAGTAGTCGCTTTCGGAAGACCAAGATTCAGCGGCTGTCCTGTCGCAATCGGCTTAACAACCAGTGCTACAATGAGGATGATGATCATTGCACCTGCTGCATACATGACAGCTTTTTTATCCATATTGGAACAGTAAAAAGAATTGGGTTTCCTTGCATAAATACTCGCATACAGGCTAAAAACGTGGAGAGACGAGGGCAATCCATACTTATTCCCCACCCGGCAACAAACTTTTAGCGCAGAATAAAAGTTTGACGTTTCTTTTTTCATAATTATTTGAAATTACATTGAAAAAACCTCAAAATTCAGAAAAAAAGGCAGCCTATGAGAAAAATCTATATATACTATGAGATCATTTAGTGAATTAGGGACGTTGGTATATCCAGGGTCCTCTTTCCAACTAAGGTGAATTCATGAGTTCGTTTAAAAATAATGATGAAGGGTTCACAGGCCTTGAGGCAGCGATTGTGCTTATCGCATTCGTTGTCGTTGCGGCAGTGTTCTCCTATGTCGTACTCGGCGCTGGGTTCTTTACAACCCAGAAGGCCCAGGAGACTGTGTACAAAGGTGTTGAACAATCGACTGCTAACATCCAGATGATAGGGAACGTCTATGGGATGGCATCCAACACAACTGCCGGCATTAACCAGGTCAAGTTCTCCATCGGTCTTGCCCCGGGTGCACCTTCAATTGATCTGACAAAGATGAAAATTGTCTTCTCTACTCCTGACACTACGCCGGTGATCCTCGCTCAAGGCACTACAGCAAATGGTACGACATTTACTACAATGTTAAATGGACAAACTGCAGTCGTTTCAATGAATGCAAACGATCAGGTTGAGATCGCTTTTAACACATCTGCGGCGGTTGCAGCGAATACAAAAATGAATATTGAATTGAGACCCTCTGTGGGAGCTGCATTACCATTCTCAAAGACTGCTCCTGCGACGATTTCAGCGACAAATGTTCTCTACTAATCCCTCCTTTTTTACCTTCCAGTAAAACCCTGACTGTATATTTCACAAAAATCACCGCCATTACTGTATTCCTTAAATTGCAAAATTTTGAACTGTACTTCGATGAGTGAATTCAAGTAACAGACAAAAAAGGAACGGGTTTATAAATATCATAAAGTTTCCGATTCTCAAATTCTGACTGATTTTTTATCATTAGAAACCATTATACAATTTCACTTTAAAAGATATTTAGTTCAGGAAATTTTATGCCAGGGAAAAATAATACGTCAGATGCTTTTACCGGTCTTGAAGCCGCAATTGTGCTCATTGCATTTGTTGTTGTTGCTGCGGTATTCGCTTACGTTGTACTTGGTGCCGGGTTCTTCACAACCCAGAAGGCCCAGGAAACAGTCTATAAAAGTGTCGAACAATCGACCTCAAACTTCCTGTTGATGGGGAATGTATATGGCTTATCAAATAACACGACTGCCGGAGTAAACGAAGTAAAATTCACCCTTGGTCTTGCGCCGGGTGCACCGGATACAGATTTGACAAAACTGCAGGTGGTATTTTCCACACCGAATACAGCACCGGTTATCCTGACCCAAAATGCAACTGCAACCTTTGCCACATTTTCCGCAAAAGAAGGGGGTGCAGGTCCCAGTCTCACTTCAATGACCAAGAACCAGCAGATAGAGATTAATTTTATGGTAGCGCCGGTTCCTGTCAATACTCAGGTTAATATCGAGATCAGACCTTCCGTCGGTGCTGCCTTACCCTTTTCAAAGACCACCCCGGCAACGATTACAACCACAAATGTGTTATCATAAAAGGACTTTTTTTTGCTCTGGAGAAATCCTCAATAATAAGCTAAATGCTCACAAGGGTTTCACCCCCGACGCTTCGGCTCCCTCCTAAAATGTGATACCATGTGAACAGATAATACATCACTATCCCATAAGCACAGGGATGGTTTGGGGGGACAGACACTGTACCCTCCATCATCTTACCAGCGTTTTATATTTCACAAAATAATTAAAGGAATTTTACAAAAGCCGTTTTTTAAAATAATAGGTATCTACTCAAAAACTACCATAAAAAGGTACTCTTATCAAACCCGAGATTGGTGATCCTCCTGCTGCTGCGTATGTTATTCTAAACCAGGAGGAGATAATTTGGATACTGTATCGAAATTACCGGAAGGAGATGTCTTGAGATAGATTGTCTCAATTTTCCTGATCTTTGCAATCTCTGCGATAACCAGATACATGTGTATTATAGCGAGCTCGACATCATCTTTGGACACACGCTCGTGCGATACTCGTGTTTTTTCATGGGGGTGTTCAGCCTTTGCAAAGATATACGCCATCTCTGATTCGATCAGGGATACCCCCGGATCATTTCCTGAATTCTGTTCAATATAGGAAAANATCCGGTTGAGGTATTGNTCCGGCGCNATGCTCCGTTCATGCCCTTTTTTATCCCGGTANATTTTTTCCCCNNGNGGNACAAGGGTATCGGCAACAATNACCAGNATCTTCTGNACTGCNCCAAGNGCCTGTGAATAGGACTCGGGATCAAAATACCGCATCCGCTCATTTATTTCAAGGAGCTGTTCACCNGCCCGGGGACAATTCTCCCGGATAAACTTGTCTGCAGCCAGNCGNGTATCTTCAAAGATATCTTCGGCAAAATCCCCGACCGAGAGCGATATGTTTACTTCGGTGATATAATTGTGGATAGCAGTTTTAAGACGTTCAAAATCATTGACCAGCTCATGGTGNTTATTCAGGATCTGTATTTTCTGGCTTTCGTTTGCCCCTATTTTTGTAACAGATTCGATTTTGGTTGAATTGATATAGGATTCGAGGTGGGGAAGACCGATGGAGTGAGGCCTGCGCGTCTTTTCGTCCCGTATCACCGGCCNGTCACTTGTATAATATTTTTTGCAGGAACCCAGTTCATCCGGATCGAATACCACAGGATAGCCCATAATTTCATAATCCAGCCATTTCTGGGCGTCAGAATCATGCAACATGCGGGCCAGTCGTTTGGCTTTCATTAAAATCTGCGATATGGGCAACTGGTTGATTTCCAAATCTCCAAGAATAACAACGGATAATTCTTTTGCCATTCTCAGGTTCGAATTCTGATAATCGTCCATAACCATTGGTGGTTCTTCTCCCATGTTAGAAATCTTAATTTCTATAAATACGTTCTCATCATCAGGGACTATAACTCTATGGTTGCATCACCCACGGGTCGCAGGCTGACTATCGTTTATCTGTCCTGAAAACGCGAACGTCGATACCCCGCTTTCCCAATCGGTTCTTCATGAGAGGATCGCATCAGGCAGCAGGAATACATTCCAACGGATTGAAAAAAGATGAAAAAGCCGCTGGTCCACGATCAATCCTATGAGAAGGGAGTTTGATTATTGATGCAAAGTTTGGAGAGGTAAATGGTAGTATTCTCTGTTCGGGGTACCATTGGATATTCTTGCAACCGTTTGCCATGAAAACGGTAATGCGTGATTGTACGAGAACCAAACCTTTTTTTATCCTTTAAAAATCCTCACGGTTGCACGGTGATGATGAGATCAGAGAAAATCGTTTAATTATCACCAGCACCTATACAACTGTACCGGATGATTCGGTTTTTCTTTTTGTTACTGTCATATCGGAGGAATACCAGAAGAATGAAAAAACAGGGAGTTTGTCTCACAATCAGCCTTTATTCAGAGTTAAATTTTTTTGTTTTTCTGCTTTAACCAGTAAATATTGCTATTTACGTAACACAATATTTAATAATCATGAATGTAATATAACAAATAGATACATCATGGCGGTAAACCAGTCTCAGGTCGACCATATTATTACTGCCGCATCAGAAGATGATCCGGAAGTCAAGCTCCAGAACCTCGAGCGGGAGGTGGATCTCATCAAAACCTCCATTAAACGCCTTTTAATGGACATCCGGGAACGGATGAATGAACTGGAGAATCCGTTTACCCTTGCATCTTCCGGCACTGCCGGTGCTCCGGCAGGTCCTTCGGCAGCGGTAACAGAGGCAGAAGAAGCTCAAAAATCTGCACTGGAAGCACGGGAAGCTGCACTGGAAGCACGCGAATCCCGTCTTGAGGCAACAAAAGTAAAAATGGAAACCGACAATAAAAAAGAGCTGGTGCAGGGTAAATCTGAAGCAGTGAATCTGCCTGTTGAAGACAGCAGAAAAATGCTGGATGAACAGATGCTCGCTATCCTGAGATCCCAGGCAGGGGCACCCCAGAAAACTGGTTTTACCGCTACGGCCCCCCCTGCTCAGACAAACGAGAAACTCAGGCTCCAGAAGGTCTACAAACTCTTCAAGTGGACGCACCAGGCAGTGAAAAAGGTCGGCCATGACCGGCTGGAGATTACGTTGGAGTCTTACCGGGCGATGGGATATATAACCAAAGAATCCTGCGATGAGATTCGTGAGATCTCACGCCTGATGCCGGCAAACCTGGGAGAAGAGCATGAAGTTGGTCCTGATGAGTTTGTCTCNGAACTCTACACGCTGAACAGGATTCTTTCCCCGGACGATACTTCACTTGANCGCGACATGATTGAAGTGATGATGGAACAGCGTCAGAACATGCCCGCCGTCAAGACCGGAAATGACGGGGAAAGAATTGACCTTCCCCGGGTCTCCCTGCTCGAGAAAAAGTCTTCGATGCACAAAGAAAAAGATGAAGAATGGATGAATTTACCCGACAGGATCTAACCAGATGTCATCCGAGACTATTACTACTGCATTGTTCCTGATCACCGCGGTGGTCGCATCGGCAGTACTTATTAACGCAGTGTATCCGGTCATCCAGAATATGGCAGGAACATTTTCTTCCTCTACCCATGAATCTGATGTCAGGATCCGTACTGATTTTAAAATTATTGCCACCTTTGCAAGTGGTGAGACGGTTCAGGTCTGGATGAAAAATATTGGAAGTGAACAGATATCACTCGCAGAAATTCAACGTTCTGATGTCTTTTGTGGTCCGGTCGGCAATTTTGATCATCTTGTCTATCATGATGTGGAACCCGGCACTCTGGCAAAAGGTGAATGGACCGAAGAATTTGGAGCAGGTTATGATCTGAACTCGAATAGTTACTGGGATTCTGGTGAAACACTGAAAGTAACAGCGAGAATGAAAACACCGGTCCCATCGGGAAACAAGGTCTATTTCCAGTTTGCACTTCCCAATGGTATCTGGCGATCGAATGAATTTACGGCGAGCTGATGTACTGTGGCTGTTGCCGGGATTATCGCTGCGGCGGTGGGAGTAATGCTCCTTATTGTTGTGGGGTATGTAGTGGTGGGAGCTACTATTACGACAGCTGAAACGGTCACGAATGCCCAAAAAGACGTTACTCTCCAGAATGAGATGCGTCTGGGGACGGCTATTGTCATAACCGACCCAGTACACTCCAGCTCAAATATTACATCGAATATTACCAACACCGGTACCGAAATCATCAGCGATTTCAGACATATGGATGTGATTGTGTATGACACAGGATCCTATGATTATCAGGTCTGCACCTATGATTCCGGCGGCAATCCCGGTACCTGGGATGTTGCGAACCGTTACCAGGATTTTATTCATCCTTCTGAACTTGACCCCGGGGAAAAATACCAGATACGGATTGCCACCATGGGGTCCTCACCCTCCTGGTTCCAGATAACGACAGGAAACGGGGTTTATGCTTCAGCATATGTGTAACAAGGGAGGTTTTAAAAGTGGCTAACATTTCCGATCTGATGGGCGGCGAAGACCGGCGGATTATTTCAACCGGCAACAGTGAACTGGATAAAAAAATAGCCGATGGTCTCCCCCTTGAATCCCTCACCCTTATTGAAGGTGAAAACGATACCGGGAAAAGTGTACTCACCCAGCAGATCATCTGGGGTGCCATGAAGCAGGGTATGTCAGTAGATCTCTTCACTACCGAGAACACCAGCAAGAGTTTTATCAAGCAGATGGAGTCAATGAGTCTCGATATCTCGGAATATTTTGCCTGGGGCTACCTCAAAATCTTCCCCCTCCATGTAGTGGGTTTTGAATGGAAAAAAGAGGAGATGGCAGGTATTCTTGCACGCCTTATCAGCCATATAGAAAAAAGCAAGTCCCAGGTCATAATTGTCGATTCACTTACGCTTTTTACCGAGTATGCGGCAACGGACCATATCCTCACCTTCTTTACAAACTGCAAATCGCTTGTCGATCATGGCAAGACAATCCTGATCACCCTGCATACGTATGCGTTTGAGGAAGACACCCTCGTACGGATACGGTCAATATGCGATGCCCACCTGAACATGAAAAAAGCTCTCGTCGGGAGCAAATATGTCATGGTGATGGAGGTTATCAAAGTCCGTGGTGCACATAAAACGACCGGAAACGTTGTCAGTTTCGAAGTCCATCCCGGATATGGTATGAAAGTCATCCCGATGAGTTTTGCGAAGGTCTGATATGGGTACGCTGTCTGTTGCTGTAAATCTCCCGTTCAAACAGGAGATCATTGATTCGCATGTGGATTTTTATAATGATATTGAATCAAGTCCACTCTATAAAATGCTCCCGGCAAACGCCAAGGAATATGTCAAAGCCAGTCCCCATCTCCTTGAATACCTTCATACGTTCCCGGTAAACACGTATGGAATTCCCCTGTTCCTCTCGGAATTGAAAAAAGATCTCCGCACCATGGAAAGCCCCAATATCATTTATCCGGTGAACGATACCACCTTTGTTCACATTCTCCCGGACCCGGATGATGTAAGGAACTTTTACATTCCCATCGAACCCTCATTCCTCCACAACGTGAACCAGCTGCTCCCGGAAATTGAGACGAAACTTATTAACCTGATCGACGGGCTCGAAGATGACCCGATCAGCGACAAGGAACGGGCTGAAGTGATAAAAAAGATGCTCGCTTCTGTGTCAGTCATCCTGCCAAAAGGTATGGCTCACGCACAGCTTCAGGGAAGTGCTGCCAGCCAGCAGGATATCAAATCAAAGATCACGACATTTCTGAACACCGACTTCACTGCACAGAAAAAAATGAAAGATACCAAAGTGAAGCACCAGGTTCCCCTCACTCCTGAGGGCAAGGTGATCCTCACCGATGAGGAATACCGGGCTATCGAGTACCTGCTGATACGGGATAAGATTGATATGGGGGTGCTCAAACCGTTCCTTTCCGATCCCTATATCGAAGATATTTCCTGTGATGGTGTTGGTCCGATCTTCATTGAACATAAGATTTTCAAAGGTCTCAAATCGGTCATAGAGTTCAAAGTCTCGAGTGAACTGGATGAATTTGTCGTTAAGGTAGCAGAAAGGATCAAGCGTCCTATCACGTACAGGAGTCCTATCGTTGATGCCACCCTGCCTGATGGCTCCCGTATCAATATCGTGTATGGAACTGCTATCAGCAGGCATGGGAGTAATTTCAGCATCCGTAAAGTAAACGAAGTACCGTTAAGCATCCTCAACATTATCGACAGTAATGGTCTTGACTACCTGGCAGCAGCATATATCTGGATCTGCGTCGAGTACGGGATGTCGCTTTTCGTTTCCGGAGAAACCGCAAGCGGAAAGACCACTCTCCTGAATGCAATCACGGGCTTTATTCCTCCCGAAAATAAAATTGTTACCATCGAGGATACACCGGAACTGAACGTGCCGCACCGGAACTGGATCCGGGAAGTGGCGCTTGCCAAGGGTAAAGGGGAGGGAACGGGCGGTTCAGCTGCCGGCGGGGAAGTGACCATGTTTGACCTGCTCAAGGCCGCCCTGCGTCAGCGCCCCAACCAGATTCTCGTCGGTGAAATCCGTGGTGTTGAAGGAGCCGTGGCGTTTGGTGCCATGCAGACCGGTCACCCGGTGATGAGTACATTCCATGCAGCTTCTGTTGAAAAACTCATCCAGCGTCTCTGTGGAGATCCGATCAATATTCCTAAAACCTATGTAGATAACCTCAACCTGGTGATAATCCAGAGTGCCGTCAAACGACCCGATGGTCAGTTAGTCAGACGGATGATCAGCTGTAACGAACTTGTTGGTTTCAATGCCGAAACGCAGGGTTTCACCTTTGTCGAGATGTTCACCTGGGAACCTATCACGGATACGTTCATATGGTCCGGAAAGGGCAGCTCCTACCTGCTTGAAAATAAGATCGCCACCATGCTCGGGATGCCCGATAGCAAAAAATCAGAGATCTACCTGGAAGTGGAAAAGCGGGCAAAAATTCTTGAGCGGCTTCACAAAGCAGGGTACACAAAATTCTGGGACTTGTTTACCATGATGACGAAGATCAAGAAACAGGGGCTCTTAAAGATTGGTTCCTGACATGGTTGATACCCCGCCGGACATTGACAAAAAAGCAGAAGGCCGTGCAATCCCGTTTGCCTCTCACCTGAAGCGATTGAAAGAAAAAATCGCAGAGGTCACTGAAGACCGGAAAATGGGGGCTGACCTCCTCTTTTTAAACACCTATATGGCATCGCTGGCCATTGCAAATGCGTCCAGGCCGGAGATCTTTGCCTATGCGTCAAACCGGAAGGAGTACATCTCTGCGAAGTATATCACCAAAGTGGACATGTATGTAAAAAAATGGAATTACAGTTATTCCGAAGCTCTGGGGATAGTGGCGGACAGAACGCACAATGTCATCTTAAGAAGCATGCTGAACCGGTACGCAAATGCAATCGATTCCGGTGTCCCTGATGATGATTTCTTAAAAAATGAACTGTCTACGGTCAGAAGCGTGTACCGAAGCCAGGTCGAGCAGGGACTCGAGATGCTCAAAAAATGGGGAGATGCGTATATTGCAATGCTCCTTTCGGGGACGGTTATCTGTGTTACCATCATGATCTCCATCGCCATCTATTCCCCCCAGGGTCTGGATGCGACCCTGAACATGGCCTACGCAATTGTTCTCACGATCTGTGTCTTTGGCAATGTGCTTATGTACACATCAGTGCCGGATGACCCGAAATCCCATGGTCTCACGGACAGGACTTCGAAGGAACAGCAGACAATACATGCCATGGAAAGGATTATTGTGCCCCTGGTCCTGGGAGCGTTCATCGTGATGACCCTGCTCGGGATTAATGCCGGCCTGATATTTATGATGGTGGGGATTCTCATGGCGCCCCTTGGTATCATCGGGTTTATTGATGACAGTAATATCACCCTCCGTGACAACGATTTTTCCACCTTTATACGGAGTCTGGGATCGATCATGGGAGGCCAGGGCACCACAGCCGTCCACGCTCTTGCAACTATTGATAAAAAATCTCTCACTGCGCTCGAACCTCTGGTAAACTCCGTCTATTCCCAGATGAACCTTGGTCTTGATAACAAACAGATCTGGGATAAATTCATCGGTGAATCGGGGAGCAATCTCATTTACAAATATCTCAACATCTACCTTGATACCGTTATTATGGGGGGTCCGCCGGAACCTATCGGTACTGTAGTGGGATCTTCGGTACTCGAACAGACACTCCTGCGGGAGAAAAAAGATATGCACGCCCGCAGTTTTATCGTACTCCTCGCCCCCATGCATATGGCGATGGTAGGGATCTTCGTGGTCCTTTTCCGCATAATGTTAACCCTGACCGGCTCTGTTTCGGCAATGATGGGAAAATTTGCGGCAGCGAATGCTGCATCGGCAGGTGCGAGTGCCGGGGGGGTCTCCGCGGGCAGTGCCCTTGGGGGAATGTCGATGTTCACCAACTTCCCCGAAAAAGAGATGGGCAACTTTGTCGTAATCTCTCTCACGATCATTACCTTATCCAATATTGTCGCGGCACGGATTGTNGGGGGAGGGGATCGGTATATGTTTTATTTCTATACCGCCCTATTCTGTACACTTACCGGACTCATACTCCTGATTGCGCCCATTGGAGTGAANATATTCTTCAGTCCTGAGGGCCTCTCCAATATGGGAAAAACAGGTGCCGGAGCATTAGGGATGTATCTCATATGAAGGAAAGTCTGCGGAGGGTTATCCTCTTTGCGGTGATTGTTATCACCGGATCAGTCATGATCCTGTTCGACGTACCCCTCATCCTTATGATCCCCCTTATCCTTGCCGTAGGGTTTGTTATTCTTCTGCTTCTTGGAGCGATAACAATTGCTGATTTTAAATCCGTTTTCACGAGGAAAAAATTAAAAAATCCCAAAAAAATTTCCCTGATACAGCGACTGGACGGGATGAAATTTTTTGAAAAAAAATCAGCACCACCGGATAAGAAACCACCATCTCCTGCTAAATCAGCGGGAACACCAAAAAGCGGGCCACAAAATGCCGGAAACAAAACCGGTACGGTTTCCCATCTGCGTTTATTGTTCACCTCACTCGGTTCGCTGCGAACAGTTCTCAAAGAGCGCAGCAAACATGCAAAAAAAGTGGAGCACATTGACGAGCTGCTCGATAAAGCAGTCAGTGAGAAGGTGAAAAGCTCTGCACTCGCCAGTGCCGGTAAAGGGGCTGATACAAAAATTCCCCCCCCCGGCACCAGCAGTGGACCGGGCCTGAAGGACCAGGAAAAAAACCAGGATCCTTTCCTGTCCCTTTCCGGCGATGAATTTGACGCAAGTCTTCTTGACGGTCTGGACGACCAGGAAACCCCCGTGTCACCGTCTCCCGGTCAGATCCCCGGTTCGGGCGCCCCGGCACCAGGATCAGCGGTGATAGTCAGCCAGCCTGAAATCCCGACACCTTCGCTGGATATCAGTTCAGAAGCGGATGATATTCTCAAGGATAATAAGGAAGGTCTGGAAGAATTCAGTGGTCTTGAAGGCGGGGAATCCATGGACCAGGACTTTTCCGGTCTGGATGCAATAAATCTTGATGACATTGATCTTGACGCCGAGATTGAAGAAGAGACCCCGTCAGCCACCGAGAGTTCTCCATCGCCAGCGGAAAAACCCGCCCCGGCGGTGAATGCAGCTTGGATCGCTTCTGACGCTCCCAAAGGAGCGGATCTGCCGGGAGACGAGATCGCCACCCAGGATGATATGTCCTCATTTGCAAAAGGTGCATCCGGAAGCGATGCAGACCTGTTAAGTTCACTCGCATCGGATGTCAAACATGTAACAAAAGAAAAAAATACCAGCCTGCTGAGAGATTTAAAAGATTTCAAAGCCCCTGCTACTGACATTGAGAATGAATTGAACCTGATACATGATACAATGAAGGCTGTCCCGAATCCCCGTAAAAAAGCGATCCCGTCACCAAAGAAAACGAAATAATCCTGATACCTATGTTACTATTGCAGGAAAGAACACAAAAAAAGAGTAAGGATCACCCCTGAGGACGTATGAAAGAAGTTCCGGTAAAAATCCAGCACAACAACGAGTGGATTGTCGTCAAACTGGGCATCGCGGATGACCTGATTGCAATTCCTGCCCCTGTCAATAAAGAGATCCTTTTCAAGACGGTAACTGATATTGCCGAAAAGAAAAATGTACTCATTATCACCGTAAAAACCGATACAGAAACCGTCTACAAAATTCTGTCCGTTGAAAAAGTCCTGCAGGTA
>JGI20214J14112_1000047_pt1 | contig 14632 bp, 11 predicted proteins | sample WetSurMetagenome_FD_14112 | JGI IMG/M metagenome (IMG submission 14112)
CACGTGCTTGAGAAGGGAGGCAAAGTCATCTACCTCTCCCCTCTCAGAGCGTTGGCAAGTGAAAAGTTCGAGGACTTCCAAAAGTACGCTTCAATCCGTAAGGTTGATGGCAGAAAGGTTTCTGTTGGCATGAGCACAGGGGATTTTGACAGCGCCGACAACTGGTTGGAACGCTATGACATTATAGTTACGACCAACGAGAAAGCTGATTCGTTGCTTCGTCACCGCGCCAAATGGATGGACAGCATATCTCTGGTTATCGCCGACGAAATTCATCTCTTAAACGAGGCAGAACGCGGGCCTACATTGGAGATTGTGCTGGCAAGACTCCTGCAGGTAAACCCCCATATCCAAATTCTGGCTCTCAGTGCAACCATAAACAATGTCGACGAAATTGCTGGGTGGTTAAATGCGAAGTACGTTGTTACCGAGTGGCGTCCCATAAGCCTCAAAGAAGGTATCATGCTAAAGGAAGAAATCCAATACAAAGATGGTGAGGCAAGGAAAATCGAGCCTGAAACCCATCTGCCCGTGGTGAATCTAGTTTTAAACACGTTGCGAAATGGTGGGCAAGCCTTAATTTTTGCTTCGACACGAAAGAATGCTGTTTCGGCGGCAAAAACGGTTGCTAGCCATATGGACAAGGTGTTGGTGCCTAAAAGCGGTTCCAAACTGGTTAAGCGTTCATTGGAGGAACAGACGAGGGGCGTTTTGGAGAAGGAGGCAAAGAAGATTTTGGACGCTGGCGAGCATACTCAGCTTAGCGAGGAACTTGCAGATTTAGTTCGTTGTGGTACAGCCTACCATCATGCAGGCTTGTCTGGTGCCCACCGCAAAGTCATAGAGGATGCGTTCAAGGAGCGGAAAATCAAAGTTTTAACTGCCACACCAACTTTAGCTTGGGGTGTTAATTTGCCTGCCCGTACAGTTATAATCCAAGACTACCGACGTTTCGAAGCCGGTTTGGGTAACTACCCCATAAGCGTGCTCGACTACAAGCAGATGGCTGGACGCGCAGGTCGACCAAAATACGACAAATTTGGCGAATCTGTCCTGATTGCCAAAACTGCCGACGAAGCCGACTATCTGATGGAAAGCTATGTGCTGGCTAAACCCGAGCGGATTTGGTCTAGATTGGCAGTGGAGAAAGTTATTCGTGCCCATGTTTTAGCGACGATTGCCTCTGATTTTGCCCATACAGAACAGGGTATTTACGAGTTTTTCGGCAAAACCTTCTACGCTTACCAGTACGACGTAAAAGCTATCCAAAATGTCATCAACAGAATTCTACGTTTTCTGCACGATGAAGAGATGATTTACGTTGTTGGCGATAGTATATTGGCTACCAAGTTTGGCAAACGGATAAGCGAACTCTACATCGATCCTTTATCTGGTGTAATAATCAGAGATGCCCTGCAAAGGAAACTACCCCTATTGACCGAGTTCAGCCTGCTGCATTTAGTTGCTCATACACCCGACATGGGACCAATCATGCGTCCTTACCAGCGGGAAATGGACAACCTCGTAGTGCAAACTGAAGACCACAAACAAGAACTCTTCGTTGAAGTCCCCGACCAATGGAGCGACCATATAGGCTATGCTGACTTTCTGGGTGAAGTCAAAACTGCGATGGTTATGAATAATTGGATTGAGGAGTTGCCGGAGGAAAAGATCATTGAACGGTTTAACGTGCAACCGGGCGACCTTTATCGAACCATCGAGACTGCCAAGTGGCTTCTGCACGCCATAGACGAGCTTTCGCCAGCCGTGGGGACAAAAAACAAAGAAGTCTCAGCACTTAGCCACGAGTTGGTGGAGCGGGTTTCAAAAGGCATAAAACGTGAACTGTTACCCATCGTGGCATTGGAGGGTGTGGGCAGAGTCAGAGGTCGTATAATCTTTAACGCAGGCTACCAAACCATCGAAGACCTCAAACACGCTCCCGTCGAAGAACTCACTAACCTGCCATCTGTAGGTCCAAGGTTAGCTAAGAAAATCAAAGAGCAAGTCGGCGGTTTCGTAAAAAAAGAAACATGGGAAAATCTAGGGAAAGCACCAGATGAAGCTGCCCAGAAAGGCTTGTTTGACTTCTAAGCTCCCTTCGCGAATTTTTCCGCTTGCTTAACTGCTGTTCCCAAATAGTTTTTGGGGTTTAGGGCTTTGTCGATTTCTTTCTCTGAGAGTTTGTTACTGACGAGCTTGTCTTCTTGGAGAGTTTGCTTGAATGGTTTCTTTTCAACTGCGCTTTTTATGGTGAGTTGCCTTAGTAGTTCATGTGCTTCCTGTCGGTTTACACCCTTCCTTGCAAGTGTCATCATTACGGATTCCGACATGGCGCGTCCCTGAGTTAACGAGAGGTTCTGTAGCATGCGTTCGCTGTCTACGCGCAGGTTTCTGACAATATTGCACATGAGGTTCAAGATGTAGTCGAGCAGTATTGACGATTCTGGGAGAATGAACCGTTCCGCAGAGGACTGGGTTAGGTCGCGTTCATGCCAAGTAACCATATCCTCTAGCGCTGGAATGCTGAGGCTTCGGACTATTCGAGCCAAACCACAGACACGTTCGCATATCTCGGGGTTCTGCTTGTGTGGCATAGTGGAGCTGCCAACCTGTTTTTTAGCTTCAAAGGATTCGAATAATTCGCCAATTTCGGGTCGCTGAAGCTCACGGATTTCAGTTGCGAAATTTTCAAGCGAAGAAGCAACCATACCGTAAATGCAAACGAGTTCTGCATAGCGGTCGCGTTGGACAATCTGCGTTGAAATCTCTGCAGCCGACAAACCTAAGCGTGTCATGACGAGCTCTTGGATTCGCTCAGAGTGTTCACCTAAGCCTGCTTGAGTTCCGACGGCGCCACTAACCTTCCCCGTTAAAACACGCTTTTTACAGTCTTCTAAACGTTCGAGATGCCTGTTTACCTCATAACCCCAGACTGCGAATTTGAAGCCCAAAGTAATCGGCAAAGCGTGTTGACCATGGGTCCGTCCGATCATGACAGTGTCTTTGTGTTTGGAGGATTGTTTCTGCAAAATTTCCTTATACTCTGTTAGCCTTTTCTCAAGAACCGCTATTGCATCTTTAAGCTGAAGCGCATTAGCTGTGTCGACGATGTCGTAGCTCGTTGCGCCCAAATGTACGTAGGCACCGCTTTCCCCACAGACTTCCGTGAGTGCACGTACCAATGAGGCGATATCATGTTTAATCTCCTTCTCGATCGCTTTCACACGTTCAACCTTGACGTATTTGGTGGATGCCATTGAAGCGATTTTTTCCGCATCTTTCTTTGAGATGTTTCCGACTTCAGCATGAGCTAAAGCCAAAGCCGCTTCAACATCGAGCAGTTTCTGTGTGCGCGTTTCTTCGTCGAAGATTTTAAGCATTTCAGGCGTTCCATACCGCCCAGTGTCTATGGGTAAGATTGGCAAGTTAGCTTTCCTCAACGTCTAAGGTATGCGGATTAAAGATTAATGTTTTGTGAAGAAAAATGATTTACAGAAATTATTTAACCTAAATGACTCTTGTGTTGTAAGAAAATTAATGTTTAACCACACACACTAGCAGAGTATTAAACATATTTTGGCGGGTGGAAGGAATGAAAGTTACAGTTGCAGTATTAGATAAAAACGGCAACGGCGCTGTTGAAACAGTTCTTGACGTATTGAATTCGTTTGACGTTGGTTCGCCCTCGCATTTTGGGTTAGTTACTCCTAAGAAAAGTCTTTTCGAAAAGAACGTTGAAATCATAAAAAAACAGGGCTTGGAATCATCAACTGCTGCAGGGTACGTGACTTCAAAGCCTAAATCAAACAGTGATTATGAATATCTTCAATTGGATGAGGCTGCGCTTCTCTTTGAAGGCAGAGTTTACTCGACCGTACCGAAAACAGCTGTATTGGAACAGACTGTGAAATCGCCCCTTCACTGCGAAGCCACACTTCAAACGTTAATAGAGCAAGCAGATGGAGACTATTCATTCTTGATGCTGAAGGACAGTTGGGTTGCTATTGCAAGGGACCCTGTTGGGGTTCAACCTCTATATTTCGGCGAAAACAGAGACATCGCCGCTTTTGCCACAAACCGCAAAGCCCTCTGGAAACTCGGAATAGAAACCCCCACCTCTTTTCCACCAGGAAACCTTACCTTCGTTGACAAAGAAGGCTTCAAATTTAAGCATGTAAAAACCCTGACTTTCAAAGAACCCAAACCCATAACAATAGATGATGCCGCCAGAACGCTCAAATCTCTCCTTGAACAATCCATCCAGCGTCGTGTGCACGGGTTAAAGGAAGTTTCAGTCGCATTTTCGGGAGGTTTGGATAGCAGCTTAGTGGCTTTCTTGGCAAACAAAAGCGGGGTTAAAGTTAATCTGTTCCACGTAAGCTTGGAGAATCAATCAGAATCCGAAGACGCCATTCAAGCTGCGGAAGCGTTGAATTTGCCTTTGCAGGTGGATTTATTTAAGGAATCTGACGTAGAAACGGTTTTGCCTAAGATTGTCGAGCTAATCGAGGAACCAGATCCGGTTAAAACAAGCATTGGTGTGCCATTCTACTGGGTGGCAGAGAAAGCGGCGGAAGCAGGTTTTAAAGTCATGTTGGCTGGGCAGGGTGCTGATGAGTTGTTTGGAGGCTACCAACGCTACGTTAAAGAGTATTGCAGCAAGGGCGAAGAAGTCTCAAAAACCATGTTTAGTGATGTGCTTGGGCTTTATGAGAGTAATCTTGAACGAGACCTGAAGATCACTGGGTTTTTTGATGTCGAGTTGCGTTTGCCTTTCGGCGCCTTTGACCTTGCCGAATACGCTTTGACTCTGCCTTTGGACTGCAAATTCGAGCAGAAACCTGACACCTTAAGAAAGCTAGTTTTGAGAAGACTCGCGCTGAATGTCGGAGTGCCTAAGTCCATAGCGGATAAACCGAAAAAAGCCGTGCAATACTCCACAGGAATCAACGATGCAATGAGGCGCATAGCCAAGAGACAACAAAAAACAGTCAACCAGTACATAGCTGAGCTTTTTCAAGGATCCAAAAACAACCCTTGACCCTCATCTGACATTTGCTCTTTTGGGCATATGTATCTTTTAAGGATTGAAAGAACAACAACAGTTTAGAAAAAAACTTGTTGTTGTTCTTCTAACCTTGATTTCCTTGGTAGCCTGCCAACGGTTTAGATAACCTTTTTTGTGTTGACTCAGCAAAGCCTTAAAATGTTTAATCTCTACGTTAGGATTTGGGTGCCTACATGAGAGTTATAGCTGACCTGCACATCCACGGCAGATACAGCCGAGCAACAAGCGAACAAATGAGCATACCCCAAATCGCAAAATACGCAAAAATCAAAGGATTAAACCTTGTTGGCACCGGCGACTTCACCCATCCTAAATGGCAAAAAGAAATCAAAGAAACACTCACACCTGAAGCTGACTCGGGACTTTTCAAGTTAGCCAATGCTGATTCTCCTGTTCGATTTATGCTACAAACTGAGGTCTGCACAATCTTCGACTATAAAGGTGAATCAAAAAAGGTGCATCATGTAATACTTACTCCGTGGTTTGAGACTGCCGAACAAATCAATGAGCGCCTTCAGAGCTTCGGCAGTTTGAGCTCAGATGGACGACCTATTCTGAATGTTTCAGCACCCCAACTGGTCGAGCAAGTGATGGAGGTTTGCGGCGACAACATGGTTTTTCCAGCGCATGCCTGGACGCCATGGTTCAGCGTTTTTGGAGCGTTTAGCGGCTTTGACACAGTTGACGACTGCTACCAAGACATGACCAAACACATTCGTGCCTTGGAAACTGGTTTGTCGTCTGATCCAGCCATGAATTGGCGCCTCAGTAAACTCGACAGGTACACTCTTGTTTCGAACAGTGACTGCCACAGTTTTTGGCCTTGGCGAATAGGTCGAGAAGCCAACGTGTTTGAGCTGGAAAAATTAACTTACAACGGCATAACCGACGCCATTGTCGCCAATGATTCTTCCCATTTCAAGTTCACCATAGAAACGGACCCCGCCTATGGCAAATACCACTGGACGGGGCACCGAAACTGCAAAGTATCCCTCTCACCTAAAGAAGCTATAAAATTCGGCAACGTTTGTCCAGTTTGCCGTAGAAAACTCACCAAGGGCGTTGAACAACGTGTCGAAGAACTAGCGGATAGGCCAGTCGAGTTTAAGCGCGAGGGCACCCCGGGGTTTTTGCGTTTGCTTCCGCTCTCCGAAATCATTGCTACGGTGCTTGGGACTGATTCGCCTTCTACACAAGCGGTTTGGAAAAAATATAATTTGCTGGTTGAAAAATTCGGGGACGAGTATTCGGTATTGACGTCTGCGCCTCTGGATGCGTTGGTTCAGGTTGTTGATGCACCCACTGCTCAAGCAATAATTAAGGTAAGGGACGGCTCCGCCAAAGTTACGCCTGGATATGACGGCGTTTATGGGCAGCTGGTTTTGGGTGTCGATGCACCGCTGCCAGTCAAGCTTAAACCCAAGCTGGTTCTGCCAGTTGTTAAACAGAAAAGTATTAATGATTTCTGGTAAACCCAAAATGGTTTAATTCAACACAATTCTAGATGATTCTTAGGAACCGATGACTTTGAAGGATCTTCTCACTAAAATCAATAATGTTGCCACTCAAAAGTTTGGGGCAGAATACTCTGAGACACGAGCCCAAAAAATCGTCAAAACCTCACTGACTCTAAAGGAGGAACGCGTGGAAGCCGCCAAGCAAGGCATTGAAAACGGTGTTGCCATCCGCGTATTGGTTAACGGTGCATGGGGCTTTGCTTCTGTGGGCTCATTTGACAGCTCTATTTTGGATGATGCAGTTTCGGATGCCTGCAGGATGGCGAAGCTGGCAAGCGAGAGATTAAAGATACCCATTAAGCTTGCAGCCGCCAAAGTAATTGAAGACCGGGTAGTTGCTAAGCCTAAAAAGAATCCAGCGAACATAATTATGGAAGATAAAATAAAAACTGCTGCTGAAGTGAACAAAGCAATCTTGGGTTTCGATGGACGAATTAAGAGTTGTTCAGTGGATTACGTGGATTTAATGGGGAGTAGCTTTTTTGTAAACAGCGAAGGCACAAACGTTGAACAAGATAAACTATATGTTTGGGCAAGAATCACCGCTTCCGCCCAGAGTGAAGGCGTTTTCACTTCTAGCCGAGAGGAAATTGGTTCCACCGCAGGCTACGAACTCTTCGATGAACAAACCCCCGAGGTTTTAGGCGTGAAGGTTGCCAAACTAGCAATTGAGCAGTTAAACGCTAAATCTCCAAGGGGAGGAAAGTTCCCGGTTGTTCTGGGTCCTAACGTAGTAGGAGCTTTTGTGCATGAAGCGTTTGGACATTTAGCTGAGGCAGATTTGGCGCTTTCAGGTGGAATACTAGCAGACAAATGCGGCAAGAAAATCGGCTCAAATTTGGTTACTTTCTATGATGATGGTACAGTGGAGGGCGCGTTTGGTGCATTCAAGTACGACGACGAAGGCATTCCATCCAGTAAAACATTGCTCATAAAAGATGGAGTTGTAACTGGTCTGATGCATAACCGTGAAACTGCGCAAAAATTAAACTCTCAGCCAACAGGAAATGCGCGAGCAGAAGATTTTCGCGTAGAACCAATCATTCGAATGCGTTGTACATACATGGCGCCTAGAGATCGAACTTTTGAAGAACTGATCGAAAATGTCAAATCAGGCTATTATTTTAAGAGTTTTAGGGGTGGGCAAGCAAACCTTGACGGAACCTTCCAAGTTGGTATCCAAGAAGGTTATGAAATAGCAAACGGCGAATTGGGTGCACCCGTCCGCAATGCCTCAATAAGCGGAAACACCCTTGAAACGCTGCATAAGGTCAATGCCGTCGGCAAAGATTTTCTGTTGGATCCTGGGCGATGTGGGAAGGGGCAAATAGCTTTTATCAGTGATGGTGGTCCACACATTAAAATTAGCGAGGTGGTTGTTGGTGGCAGTGCTTGAAAAAAACACCATGATAAACGCCGCAGAACGTGCGGTGGAGGCAGCCTTAAAGATGGGTGCTCAAGAGGCGGAAGCCTATTCCTACGAGGGGCAAGCCACAAACATCGGTATAGAACTTGGACAAATCAGCAAGACAAACCGGATAATCGACCGAGGCTTGGGTTTAAGAGTAGCAGCCAATAAGGCAATCGGTTTTGCCTACACAAACATCCTCGATGACAAGAAGGCTATGGAGAACGTTGTTATTGGCGCGCTCAGTGCTGCGAGGGCAAGCAAACCCGACCCAGACTGGAAGGGACTGCCGCAAAAGAAACCCTACTCCCAGACCGCAAAGACCTTTGATAAAAAAATTGTAGCTCTAACCCCTGAAGAATTGGTTAATGTTGCTGCAGAGATGTTGGATGCTGCTGGTCAAGTGGATAAACGAGTGCTTGCCATAGAAGGGGGCGTAGGAGCAGGATACGTTTCAGTTGCCATCGCCAACTCAAACGATATAACAGGCTTTGATCGAGGAACGATAGTAGAGTGCAGTTTGGCGACATTGGCTAAGGAAGGTTCAACTGTGGCGCCTATGTGTTTTGAATTTAATGCCGCAAGAAACTTTAGCCTTAACCCCAGTTGGGTCGGCAGAGAAGCAGCAAAGATGTCGATTTCAGCATTAAAAACTAAGTCTGTTGAAACAAAATCGGGCAAAGTCATCCTGACCCAGTTTGCTCTCCAAGAACTCTTAACTCACACAGTAATCAACGCTATAAGAGCTGACAGTGTTCAGAGAGGGCAATCGCCTTTTAAGGGGAAAATCGGGGAAAAAGTCGCTTCAGAGAACCTCACCATCTTTGACGATGGACTACTTGCTGGCGGGTTACGCACGGCAGCCTTTGACGGTGAAGGAGTGCCACATCAAAAAACACCTGTCATAGAAAAGGGCGTTCTGCGTAGTTTCCTCTACGACAACTATTCAGCTAAAAAAGAGGGCACTGAGAGCACTGGTAACGCATCAAGAGCAGGGTATCTCTCTACCCCCAGCATAGACACCACAAACTTCCACATAATTCCCGGAAAAAAAACCCAAGATGAAATGCTAAGCGAAGTCGACGATGGCTTAATAGTCTATTATTTGCAGGGTGCCCATAGTAGCAATCCTGTAAGCGGTGAATTCTCGGTGGTAGCAACTCCAGCTTGGAAGATAAAGGATGGAGAAATCACTCATTGTTCACGGGGTGTAATGTTGGCAGGCAACATATTTGAGTTGCTTAAAAACATCAGCGTAGTCGGCGGTAACGAAAGGCAGATGGGTTCTTTGATTGCTCCATGGATTGAGGTTGAGAATGTCCGTGTGATTGGACAGTAAACCTTCAATCGCATGGCTATAGTTCTTTCTTTAGCAGTATTAGGCCCAGAAACTCTTTGAGTATTCGCCTAAAACGCCCTCGTATATGCGTTTAGTCTGTTGAGCGATTTTTTCCCAATCATACTTCTCCTGTACACGTTTGTATGCGTTTTCGCGGAGTTGTTTAGCATAGTACCCGTCAAGCAAGACCTTTGTTATGCCCCAAGCCAGTGAATCAGGGTTGTTCGGGTAAACCTTCACTCCCGTAACGTCGTGTTCGATGATTTCTGATAAGCCGCCGGTGTCAGATGCAACCACTGGGCTTTGCGCGGCCATAGCTTCCAAAGCCACTATTCCGAAGGGTTCAAAAAGTGAAGGCACAACCGACACATCAGAGCATCTCTGCAACTTAAGAAGAGACGGCTCATCTAGAAAACCTTGGAACAATACTTTATGCTCAAGACCCATGCTGCGTACTATGTTTAGTAATTGTTCTTTCATGTAACCACTGCCGACGATTATGAATTTGGCGTTGACTTTGCTAAGGATTTTTGGGACAGCGTTAATCAACACATGGATGCCTTTCTCATAGACCAGGCGCCCGACGAAGAGCACGATTTTTTCTTCAGGCAACGCAAACTTGCTCCTGTACTCCTTTAGGTCTTCATTGCCATCGTAGTTGTGGGTGTTTACTCCGTTTGGAACCATAACTAACTTGTCGCTTGGCAGTCCGAAAACGTATTTTACGTGTGAAATCATGTAGTTGCTGCAGCAGATTACCTTCCACGCCTCGTAGGTTAACCAAGCTTCAGTCTCATGAATCATATTTTCAGTCGTGGTGTGCAATCCGTCTCTCCTGCCCATTTCAGTGGAGTGCATTGTTGCCAGAAGGGGTTTTCTAAAGACATGCTTAAGTCCGATGCCTGCGTTTGCGACAAGCCAGTCGTGGGCATGGAAAACATCGATTTTGTCAGATATTTTCCGTGTTAAAGCAGCGGTTTCCTTTTGCATGTTCATGTTCATTAAGTAAACCCATGTTGCAAAGTCGGGTGCTGGGTTTTTGTATGAGTCAACTCGGTAGACTTCCACACCGTCGATTACTTCATGGGCGGGTGCGCCTGGGAAGTCACAAGTTACCACGTATACTTTGATGTCTTGTTTAGCTAAATGTTTGGATAAAAAATAGATGTGGGGTGAGATGCCACCGATTACTCTTGGCGGGTACTCCCAACTGAGCATCATAACGGTTAGGTCATGTTTCATTCTTTTTTGCCTCCGCCATTTTGCCGTACATTTTTTGGAATTCTTTGCCTAAAGAATCAGAATCCGATGAAATAACAGTTATTTTTTCTTTGGGTACATCGTATATTCTAACTATCTCCTCTTTCATCCACTCGGATTTTACGCTTATCCTTGAAGCTTCATAGAATCCGAGCCATTCAATGCTTTTTATCGCCATGTTGTACGAAGCGTTCGCATTGGGGGAACGCTGGTCCTCTATGCTTTCAATCGAGAAGACAAACGGGAGGTCCAGAGCATTTTTTAGGGTAACGGCTGCTGGAATAAAGTGCCAATCGAAAACGTCTATGAGATCAATGTGTTTGTGGGCTTCATAGTAAATGTTCGTCGCCGCCCGTTCAACTTCTTGATTTAAAGTCAATACCCAGGTTAAAACGCCTATGTGGGTACGCACTGGGTTGGCTACTCTGAAGGTTTTTACGCCGCTGGCTTCTTGGGTTTGACCAGTTGCAGAGTCGTCGTAAGTTACAACGTTAACGTCAACTTTGTTGCTGGCAAGTTGACCTGAGAGGGCGCTAACGTAACCAGAGAGTTGACCTACCACCCTTGGCGGATACTCCCAGGAAAAAATAATGACACGCATGTTTCCACTACGTAAAAAGTGAACAGACCTTAATTATGCCTCTTCCATTAAGATAATACCTTTTTTTGCCTTCGTTGTCATAGAAGCTTTCAGCAAAGCCCTCAGACTTGTACTGGTCTAGTATGCTTTCGATTTCGCTTGGGTCTTTCTGCAGAAGCCGTGCCACTTCTTCGCCTCGACGCGCTAAATCGGCGGCGGTAGCGCACAAGTTGTGCAGTGTTTGCAGAACCTTATCTGGAAACGGAAGCTCTTCTCTCATGTTTGATGCACCATGTCATCAAAGAGTACGGCGACTTATCTTATAAACGCATGTGAGATGGGTTTTCTTAGAAAAGCTGGGTTGCATCCTGCACTTCCTTGCTTTCCGCTATGTACCTTTTTTTTGTGGCGTCAACCATTGCTTTTCTAAGTTTCTCGCCTTTTTCCCCTGAAGAATCGATGGTTTTGATTTGTGATGCTAATTTCCTGTCTTTAAGTGAGCTTTGGGCCCAACTTTCAAAGTCGCCGTTGCCTACATGGAACTCTATAGCTTTGGAGTCTACTTCTGTTAGTGCTTTGATAAAGCCTTTGAGACTCCAAGCCATCGTGCCAGTGTAGTGCTCTTTGCCAACGCCTGTGTAAAACAGAAATGGTTCATTTGCCGTTAAGAGGGAAATTCTCAATCGGGCTTCAAAATCGTTAAGCAATGTTTGTGCAGCCACGAAAGCATCCATTGGAGACTCGTATGGGCTAAAGTAGGAATGTACTTCTCCTGGACCGCCTCCTGCAGTGAACATGTAGTAGAGATGGTCGCTTGTTTGGAAGTCACGCCACAACCTCAGAAACTCTTTGTCGTCTGCTTCTTTAATCAAAGGCTCCAACCTGCGTAGAGTAGTGAAGTATGCCCACTGCATAACGTTGCCCAACCACCCTGACTGGTCACGTTTGATATCTGCCCACGAAACTGTACCTTCGGCTTCTGGAACATCAATCTCTCCTACTGAAGCATGTTTATCCACCACCTCGGATGGAGTAGCCATTTGCAAATGTTCAAACTTTAGAATCTCATCTGGAAGGTGTTGCAGGAAGCTGTGGATTCCTGTTTCAGGCCAATGATGCTCACCAAAAGTTTCATAGTCTGGGAAGATGTTAATGCATTCACCCTTGGCGTCGGCAAGCCACCGAGCATATTTATCTGCAGTTAGCGGCCATTCTGGCCACCATCGTGCTGAAAACCTGAACCCTATGTCATCAGTCAACTTGTAATTCCTTAGGAGCACCCGGATTTTCTTAGTGCCTTTTGGTGTGTAGATGTAGTTTGGGGATTTTTCACCAAGAATCTTTTCCACACCCTCAGTGTAGATGCCCTTATAACCGATGTTTTCAACGGTTTTTGCGATGGTGTTGTTGTAGAGTAACTCGGTGTTTTCGAATACTTGAGGCGTGTAGCCTATGAGGTCTTTAATGGTTTGTTTGTGCATTGCAACTTGTTCGATGAATTCTTCTTTTTCTGGGTAGAGGCTGGAGATAGAGTGATAGTAGGTTTGGTCAAGAAACTCCACGCGCCCCGAGGCAGCCATTTGACGAAAGCTCTCCAGCAGATCTTTCTCGAACATATCGCATTGCTCAAGGAAAACGCCTGAAACACTAAAAGAGAACTTGGCTTGTTTGCGGCTATGCTTGTGTCGGTCTACTACGTCGAGGATTATCTGGTTTGAAGGGTAGTAGCATTTGCGTGCGGCTCGCCTAAAAATTTCCGAGTCAACTTCGTTGTCAAAGTAGTAGTTGAAAAGCTCGTTTTTGGGTAGACGCCTAAATACTTTGCCTTCCCAAAACAGATTTCTCCTTAGTCTGTGTGGCTGGTGGACTTCAAACACGAACACAACATCAGTCATGACTCATAAGCCTCTAACAAACCATATCAGACCTTACAGGTATTTCTAACTTATCTTTGGGCTTTCTCTAAGATCTGCATTTTAATGATTTTAGTCAAAGGAAAAAAGCCAGGTCTGATCAGTATCTACCTATCTTTGCAAGTCAGATTATGGAAAAATTTTATATAAAAAGCCGTTGACTACCAAGGTATGACACCCAATAAAAACAGTAGGGTACCATCCAAGCGCAAATCCAACAGGATCCTGTTTCTTGCAATAGGCATTATTGCTATAATTCTAATCGGCGTTGGGGCATACATTATGTTCGGGCAATCAGCAAACCAACCAGCTAACCCGACACCAACTCCTACATCTACTCCAGCACCGACTTCGTCAACATCGCCTTCGGCTACACCTACCGATCCCCATTATGTCAACCCGACAAAAGTTCTGCTTCAAACCAGCGCTGGAAATATAACTCTCGAGTTGAGAACTGATAAACCGATCACCACAGCAAATTTCATCAATATCGTTAATCACGGATGGTACGATGGTACAACCTTTCATCGAGTCATCGCGGGCTTCATGATTCAAGGCGGCCAAATTAGCCAGTCCATTTCAGCCATCGCAGACGAGATAGGTAGCGATAACCACAACACTGCGTACACGATAACCATGGCGAAAACTAGCCAACCTAATTCTGCAACTAGCGAATTCTTCATAAACGCCGTTGATAACAGCAAAATCACGTACCAAGACGGCTCTACCTTCGATGGAACCTATTCGGTCTTTGGAAGAGTGGTAGCAGGACAAAGTGTCGTCGATTCAATATCTAACGCCCAAGTTTCAGCCGATCCATATAGCCATGAAATGAGCGTGCCAGTACATCCAGTCAGCATCATAAAAGCCACAATAATATCTTGAGCGATCTCTTTAAAATCAACTTTTTATTTTTCTTTTTAAAAAAAACTTTAAATCGCCATATTAACAAGAATTTTTGCAATAGGCATAATAGATATAATTCTAATTGGTATTTGGTCATAATTTATGTCAGGACAATCATCAAATCAACCCGAAACTAAAGTTCTACTTCACACAAGCATGGGCGATATAACAATTGCTCTTCGCAATGATATGCCGATAACCACTGGAAACTTCAAAAACCTCGTGCAAAAGGGAACTTACAACGGCACAATCTTCCACCGTGTAATCCCTGGCTTCATGATTCAAGGCGGAGATCCAACAGGGACCGGATATGGAGACCCATCAATACCTGAAATCCGAGACGAATTCACAAAAACCAACCGCAACGACAGAGGCACCATATCAATGGCAAACGCGGGTCCAAACACAGGAAGCAGCCAATTCTTCATCAATCAGGTGAACAACAACTTTTTAGATAGCAAGCACCCTGCCTTTGGAAAAGTCATCGCCGGAATGGATGTGGTCGACAAAATCGCCAAAGTACCAAGAAACCAATGTGACAAACCATTAACAAATGTAACAATAGTTAGCGCGTCAATCTTGCCTTAAATAAAAATAGAATTTTAGAAATTTACTACTTTTTCTTTTCTTCTGCAGGT
>JGI20214J14112_1000048_pt1 | contig 14522 bp, 19 predicted proteins | sample WetSurMetagenome_FD_14112 | JGI IMG/M metagenome (IMG submission 14112)
GACGCTCCCTCAACCACAACCGGAGGACATGTCTCATTCACAATGCGTGATGGCAATCTCACCGTGCGGTGTATGGCGTACGAACCCACAAAAAATTTCCGGCAGATCATCCGCCAGCTTGTTCCGGGCGATGAAGTTATCGCATTCGGGAGTTTCAAGAAAGGGAGTATCAATCTTGAAAAAATCAACATTGTTTCACTTGCACATCCGGTGACCTCACGCCCACCAATCTGCACTACCTGTAATAAACGCATGACAAGCGACGGTACCGGGAAAGGCTACAAGTGTAAAAAGTGCGGCGCACATGCAAAAGAACAGGAGATTAAGGAAATTTCAAGGACGCTAAAACCGGGATGGTATGAAGTACCGCCAACTGCACGGAGACACCTGGCAAAACCTCTGTGCCGGGGCGAACCGGAATATTGATACATTCATTGGCATCCGAAAGGTTGCTCCTGTTGACGAAGGCAAAACCTTCCCACAACAAAGCGTATCTACCTCCGCGGCATTCTTTCCTGAAAACCGATGCGTGAATTCCTGCGCATAGAAAAGGGAGGAATACAATCAGAGGACGACGGGCAACAACAATACGGGATGAAGCACAGATCTGCGCCAAACGGATGGGATTCCACTGGCTGGTAAACACCGATCCAGCGATATCATTCGATGGGCTGATATACCGCACCGCTGCGGTTGTCGCGGTGATGCTGAAAAAAGTCCGGTACGCCATCAGTGATGACTGCATCATTGAACAAAAATTCCCGGATGAAGTAAATGCCCTCCGGGCACTTCCTCTTCCGGGGTACGTGCTCCGCGAGCTCTGGATCAGGACGCAGAATGAGAGGGCCTGGCGCCGGTTCTACATCCTGCCGGAAACGACCGCGGAAATTGAGTTCAATACTGCAGAAAATTACCGGAACACCCACTTCCGGGAGAAGGACTGGGAAAAGGCCCCTTACCGGCTCGATATTCCTTTACCGCTCCTTGCTAAAAACCAAGCTGAAAAGAGGGATGAAGTCAAATAACCCCGTAAAATGCTCCGTTTGGCAAACGGACGATGGTCGTTTTTTTCGCACGGGATATTGTGTCCACGCGCTTGGAAAATACTGATTAAAACCGGTAATTTGTGAAAAAGGCCAATTATAACCATTTTTAACCCTGCAATTTAGCGGGCCGCAAACATCCCCCTTTTTGGAGGGGGGTATAGCACGGTCAAAGTGAAAAGAACACCGTTTTTCAGGAAATCNCCCATAAGGNGTCTATTTTCGTTTTAAGCCTCATTCTTCGATTATTTTGATCTCGTCGGCCGTCAATCCGTATAACCCATATACCAGCGAATCGATCTGCCGGTCAGTCGACTCGATCTCCTGTGTGATGAGTCGCTTTTCCTGATCTGTCTTTGCATGACTTATGTGTTTTTGCAGTTCCAGCATTTCAGTCACGAGCGTGGCCATTCGGTCATGCCGGATTTTGTCATTCGGATTGTCGAAATCGATAGTGTAGATGGGGATCTTACCAAGATATTGAAAAATAAGCTGATAACCTCCATGAATTTGTGTACAATAATTGGAGATTAAGAACCATCCGAGTTTTGAGTTTAAGATTCCTAACAGAAGTAAATTTTTTTGGGGAAGTATAAACGTAGCATTGTTCGAATAAACGATTCCCTGATCATCGAAAGTGAATGCTGGTTTCGCTTGAACAAGTAAATAAATTAATTTTGGTTTTTCAAATTCTGAATAATAATCACAGGCCCGGAGCTCCCACCAGAAATCCCCTTTATCAAATCTTTTTTCAGCTGATTCGGCATACGGCTCAAGATGGTGAGCAATCGCCGGATAATTTTCTTTCAGCCATTTCCATTTGTTTTTCGCAACGCCCGATTGAGTATGTGTCCACCCTTTCGGTATTAAAATAATATTCTTACCACTTCTGGGGGGATGATATCGCTTGATATCTTTACTAAATACAAATGGTTTGATCAAGTCCTCACTCTTTGGATCTTCTTCAATCAATTTCTCCTTTGTTTGATCATCAATCACAAAGGCTTTGTTCAACCCGGTTTTTATCCCGTAATAGACCGCTCCCATCACATACTCTTCCAACGGGGTCCCCACGCTCTGCAGCTTCTTCAGCAGATTCTCTTTCCGCGTATCGCTTAGCGTCCACCCGCCATCTGTGAGTGTTCTTTGATCAATTGGGTGCTTTCGTGCGTTAACATAACCGGCAAGGTCAGGGACATCAACAGTCTCAACGGTTGAAACACAGAATTCTTTATTCGGTTTGTTGTTCGATACCCGGAGGATACACGGATACGTGTTCGCGGTTTTGAAAACCGTCAGATCACAAAGGTTCACGATCTCCTCGATCTGCTTCGTTAGCAAAAATTTCCGCAAGGGGCGTGCATCGTTAATTCGGAGAAATGTTTCCGGAATAACAAACGCAAGCGACCCCTTGGGACGAAGTAGCTGAAAGCCCTTTTCGATGAAATAACCATAAATCCCGGCACCTTTTGCGTAAACATCGTAATGTGTCTGAAAGTACTCGTCCCGTGCTTTTATGGTAAAAGGCTTGTAAGAGGGGGGCGCTCCGATAATCGCATCGAAGCCCAGATTATCGAAGACATGCGGAAATGCCTGCTGCCATGAAAAAGCATTAACCTTGTGGCGTTCCTCTGCATTGAATGGATGCTCCTGCTGGCCCGAAAAGTAGTCCATTGCTATCAGGGCGTTGCCGCACCGGATCGAACTTTTCAGGCACAAACAGATTTCCCGCAAACGGTCTGATAAAATATTTCCTGATCCTGAAAACCTGCACTCCTCAATGAATGAAAGCAGAAGGATAAAACGAGCCACACTGACTGATTCGGGATCGATGTCGGTGCCATAAACTGATTGGCGTGACAATTCCCGCAGTAATTCTACTCTTTTTTCCAGAGGATCCGTATCTTGGATCTGATGATGGGCAAGGTACCGGTACGCAGCAAGTAAAAATATCCCAGAACCACACGCGGGATCAAGTATCCGGATCCCCGTTCCACGTTCTGATTCCGGTTCCCTGATCAGATCGCCAATCGCTTCCTTTACGACATAAGCGACTACTGCCTCGTTCGGGACGTTAACGCTTCCCGTATAGAGCACCGCAGACTTTGCGGCACGCGTTACGCGGAATCCCTCGGTGATATGAATCCTTGTCCCCAATAAGTGTTCGAAGACTACAGCAAGGTGCCCAATTGGGAGTGTGGACATGGGCACGGGAAATTTCTCCGAATCCATTAATCGGATAACTTCTCGAAGCTCATCATCGGGAACAGCGGGAAGGGGGTTGGGGCCGTCTGGCCCTTTCTCGAAGAGGATATTCGGGCTGAGCCCGGCATCTGAGCACGAACGCGCCATGCGTCGGCTGATACCTTCACTTCCAGCAAGAAGGGCAAGTGTTCCGGGCTCTACAAACCCGCAATCCTGTCCGGTTCTAAGGAAGAGGACCTGGAGAATTGATGAAAGAATTGTATAATTCAGGTCGTGATCAGTAATCGCGTGGCAATCCTGAACCAGCCGGCGGGCGAGGAGATCCTGTAAGGGTTCAAGTGTCTGAAGAAAAACCTCGGCCTGATTGGATGAAGATATTGATGCAATGGTATCTGATCTTTTAGATTCCGGCATTTGGATAATAATTGGTTCGGGTACGGATAATTTTGTTGAAGTATGGTTATTGAATTGGAGTAATTTCTCTGGTACTTGAACAATTGGCACCTGGAGAAGACCATGAATTATGAACAGTTTTGAACGATGTACCTTCCATTTTTCTGCGTGGGTTTGTAAGGGATGAACTAAAAATTAACGGAAACAGGAATAATCTTGTGATACACTGTTAAGCCTTAGAAAAACAAGAGTATGACAACAACCGGAGGGTTATATATCACACTGCAATGCGATGAGCCGGTTACCCAGCTGAAGGTAAAACCGAAGATGACCGTGAATGAGCTGGTCATTGCGATGGGAAAAGCCGGTGCGTATAATGGCGGGGCACTGTCAAGAGCGGCAACCATTTATGAACAGATGCTGCGCGATAAACAGGCAACAAAATTCTTCGGACTTGCCGGCGCGATGGTACCTGCCGGTATGGGCGGGATCGTTTCCGATCTCGTGAAAGCCGGGCATATCGATGTGCTTGTATCGACCGGCGCAAATCTTACCCATGACATAATCGAGGCGATCGGGTGCCGGCACTTCCACGGTACTGCGTTTTGCAATGACATTGAGCTCCGGCATGACGAAATCAACCGTATTTACGATGTTTACCTCCCCAACGAAGCTTTTGAGCACTTTGAGGATTTCATGCAGAACGTCTTTAACAAACTCGAACCCGGTAGCACAATCTCGATTTCCGGGCTTCTCAATCACATCGGAAACAACCTGAAATCCGGCATCCTCCATACCGCTGCGAAAAAAAATATCCCCGTTTACTGTCCCGCAGTCCAGGATTCGATGGTCGGTCTCCAATACTGGCTTTTCTCTCAGACAAATACGGTAACGGTCGATGCATTCGCTGATATGCCGGCCCTCATGGATACCTGCTTCACCACAAAAAAAGCCAGATATGCCGGCCCTCATGGATACCTGCTTCACCACAAAAAAAGCCGGGGCACTCCTGGTTGGCGGCGGTGTGCCGAAAAACTTCATTCTCCAGAGCATGCTGATGACTCCCAACGGTTTTAACTATGCAGTCCAGCTTACCGGGGACCGCCCGGATCTCGGCGGACTCTCCGGTGCTACCCTTGATGAAGCCCGCTCGTGGGGAAAGATCACGGCAGAGGCACAGGCAGTTACCGTGTATGGCGACGCGACAATAACCCTCCCTATACTAGTCGCAGCAGTTCTGGAGCGGTTGTAATATGACTGAACTGATTCTTGCGCTCGATGTACCTGAAAAGAAGAAGGCGCTTGCTATTGCACATGCATGCGCACCATATCTTGATGGTATTAAACTCGGTTACCCGCTTATTCTCTCATGCGGACTTTCTATAGCGCGGGAGCTTGAGGAAGAAGATCTCCCGCTTATCGCTGATTTCAAGGTAGCCGACATCCCGAATACGAACCGGCTGATCGCAGAGCAGGTATTTGATGCAGGGTTCTCATCCATCATCTGCCACGGATTTACCGGAAAAGACGCCGTGCAGGCTTGTGTCGATATCTCTTCTGATTACGGGGCTGCGTGTTTCGTTGTAGCAGAGATGAGCCACCCGGGCGCTACAGAATTCTTCCAGGGAGGGACCGCGGAGCGTATCGCTCATCTTGCGATGGAGTGTGGGGCAGATGGTATCATAGCTCCTGCTACCCGTCCTGACCGGGTAACCGTGCTGCGAAATATCGTTGGCAACCGGAAGATCCTCTCACCAGGTATCGGTGCTCAGGGCGGGGATGCCGATGCGGTCGCCAGACTCGTTGACGGAATTATTGTGGGTCGCGCGATCTATGAGGCAGACAACCCGGGCAACGCGGCAATGGGTTTTGGCCGAGTTCGTTCGGCGTAACAATATATAAATAACCTCCATTCTGTGACCAGATCCGGGTATGCGCGGCTGATTATCCAGATATTGACCGTTCATTGAACTAAAAGGTTCTAAATATTTATTAAGGACTTGTACAATGTTATAGTATGGATTGGACTGCAGAACAACGAACATTGGCTCAAAAATACAAGCGTCTGGACGATATTCCGGAAAAGGAGCGTAAATACAAGTGCCACACCTGTCACCTTATCGTGGAGGAAAAACCGTGCCCGAAATATGTGTCCTCTTGACCACTGCCACTGCACCCATGAGATCATCTCGGGTATTGAGTACTGCCCCCTATGCGGGAAACCCGTCTGCCCTGACTGCGGTTCTCATGATGTCACCCAGATAAGCAGGGTAACCGGCTATCTTCAGGATGTCTCCGGCTGGAACGCCAGTAAACAGCAGGAACTCAAGGACCGCATGCGATATTCCGTTGCATGAGATACCATTTCGATACAAATACTCTTTTTATCCGCGGGAAATTCCGTGCTGCAAGTACCGGAATCGCCGGGGGTATCCGCCCGGTAACAACCCTCATGAACCATACCGTTCCTGCCGGTTGGATCCATGAGGATCCCGAAAAGATGCTGGAATTCATTGCAGCCGGTGCTGGCATTAACCGGGAATTTTTTGGGCTTCTCACTGCAGTGCCTGTTCAGGAATGCTGCATAACCCAGTATGATTATATTACGGTATTCATCACTGCCGGTGTCCGACGCGAACCTCCGGCGAATGCCGGCACAATTAACATTATTGTATGCAGCAACGAGGGGATGGGAGACGCGGCGCTGCTCGAAACGATCATGGTTGCCACGGAGGCAAAAGCCGAGGCATTGCAGGCAATGAGTCTCCCGCTCACCGGTACTCCCACTGATGCCGTAATAGCAGGGTGTGAGGGAGAGATACGACACCAGTATGCCGGGAGAAGCACGGATGCTGGTCAGCGTATTCGCGAAGCAGTACTTCATGGCATACCGGAAGCCATCAGACGTCACGATTCGGCAGATCCGTCTGCCCACCCATCATTTTTTATTTTCAGCCGCTTCAAGGGGGAGCACTGGGTAGCATTCTCACCGCATGACTGCCCATACTTTCCCTGCCACTTTCCCGGCCAGCGGTGCGATTTTTGTTATTGCCCGTTCTACCCCTGCGAGGACGAGAATCTCGGGCAGTGGATGGAAAGTTCAAATGGGGGAAGGGTATGGAACTGTGCCAAGTGTACGCTCCTGCATGAACCTGAAATTGCAAATTACCTTAATGAATTTCCCTTATCGTCACATACTGAACTTATACGCTTGCGCGATAGAAAAAAAGAATGAAAAATTTACTCTTTTTTACTCTTTAATTCCAAGCGCGGAAAGGAGCTCAGGTAACGGAATACCATGAGCTTCAGCTGCCTCGCGGATAGTTTCGCCCCGGGCGATCGCGCATCCGACACAGCCCATACCAAACTTGAAGAGTACTTCAGAAGATTCTGGTTTCGCTTTTAATAGATCATAAATCGTGCTGTCAGCGGTAATTTCAACCATGTTCTCTTAGTCACTGTTGTAAAACATAAACTTCACGATTGCGGCGGTTTACTTTCACCATGCACACTTCGCAATATATACGCATGATCAGAACCGATGAGTACCTGGAGATGTATGAATGGACTTTTCCGAAGCAGCAAAAAGAATCTCCCGAAAGTTTTCAGAGAAAGGAACAGAGGTCGATCCAACGAAGATCGAGAGCAAACTCCGCCGTCTGGTCAATGAGTTCGGTGTACAACCCTCCGAGGCGGAACGCAGTGTAACGAATGAACTTGCAAAAGAGTTCAACCTTCCCACTGCGGGAACAGGCAGTGGTGGAAAGAGCGGCAGTGCGGCTGAACAGAAAAAGATCGCGGACGTGACACCCGGTGAATGGGTAACCATTGAAGGTAAGGTTGTCGCACTCTCCACACCTGCATCGCCATCAATTGCCCAGAGTGGGATTATTGCAGATGATTCCGGGGGCATGCGGTTCGTGGCATGGGCAAAGTCGAATGCACCTGAGATGACCAGGGGCTTGTGGTACCATATAGAATCAGCGGTTGTAGACGAGTTCAAAGGTATCGCAAGCCTGAAGATACACTCTGGCACGACGGTAAAAGAGAGTGCAACCGATGGAGCCCTTATCCCAAGTACAGTTCCGATTGTTAATCTTCATACTGGTGTTGGTAGTGTTCGCGCAAAGGTGATCCAGGAGTGGGATGCTTCCCATGAGAGGATGCTCCAGTCCGGTCTATTGGGGGATGAGACGGGGACTATCAAATTTGTGATGTGGAAGGAAGCGGGACGGGATAAACTCACGGTGGGCTCTGTCTACAACATTTTCTATGCTATGGTAGACGAATTCAACGGCCGACTGTCACTCAACCTGAACACAGCAACCCTCATGCAGGACGATGGTGACATATCGGTAAGCGGGGGGAATGTTGCTGTCAGGGGTGCCATCGTACATATCGCACCTGGTTCCGGGATTATCAAGCGCTGCCCGGTAGAAGGGTGTAATCGTGCCCTGTCACGTCAGAATTATTGTCCTGTCCATGAAATCCAGCCAAAATTCGTTTATGATTTACGGATTAAAGGGTGGCTCGATGATGGTGAAAAAACACATAATATCCTGCTCCAGCGCGAAGTCGTGGAATCTCTTACGGAATAACACTCGGTGCAGCGCAGGAGATTGCTGAGAACAACCCGCTTGGAATGGATGAAGTATTCCTCAGGATGCGCGATGCGGTACTCGGGCGCTATATAATCTGCGAGGGCAGGGAGATCGATAACCGTATATTGGTGAACACCTGTGAGCGTCTGACATATCAGAGCGGAGAACACACAGCACTCCTAAACAGGGCAGGGGGTGCGTCATGAGTACAAACCCAAAGGAGACAGGACGTAAGGAAGGTGCGTTCGAACGCGAGCCGGCACGACGGGTTTTTGCGGCGGAGCTTCGTGAGTGCCGGTACCAGTTCAAGGATGGCGATGATGAGAAGAGTCCGACATTTGTGCTGCTCCCGACGGGAGAGCGCTGTAACAGGATATTTCTTGTTGGTACATTGACCGAAAAGCAGCGTCAGGGAGACCAGAACATTTTCTACCGTGGAAGAGTTGTTGACCCTTCAGGAACATTCTTTGTAATGGCAGGTAGTTACCAACCGGAGGCGATGCAACAAATCGCAAAAATCGACACACCGGCATTTGTCTCTGTTATCGGAAAACCCAACCTGTACCAGACACCTGACGGAGCATTCCTCGTTTCCGTCAGGGTGGAATCAATTACAATCGTTGATAAGGAGACCCGCGATCTCTGGGTAATGGATACCGCTGCACGAACGCTTGACCGGATTAGTGTGTTCAAAACAGGCGTGGGACCAGATGTTGAAAAAGCAAAAGAACAATATCCGACTATTGACGTTGCTGTGTTCCGGAAAACTGCGTACGATGCACTGGCACAGATTAAGATATAATCAATTTTTTTACTAAATCAAAAGGAAACTTTATTTCATTGTGTACTAATCACTCTCCGATCTCTATGGAGCCAAAAGAGTTGAGTATACTTATCAAGGACATTGACACGAAAGTGCTCAAAGATGAGGCAAAGAAACTGGGCCTGAAACTAGGGCGTTGTCCCACAAAAATAAGCATTGCAAAAATGCTACCAAGGGAAACACTGGAAAGACTCGCAAAAAAGTGATCATTGTTTCTTTATCAGGGATGGTGTGTCTGCGCTTCCCACCGCTCCAGCACTTCAGGACCTTCCACAAAAATAAGACGGTGTTTGCGTGCATAGAGTTTTGCATCTTCTTTTGACAGAGCATAGCCGGATTCATCATCCAGCATCTCGCAGATGGTGATTGCCGGAGTGATACCGGCCATCTGTGCCATCGCGATTGAAAGCTCGGTCTGCCCTTTCCGTTGGTCAAGAAGCCCATCCGCAGCCCGCAGGAGTGCCATGTGTCCCGGGGTACGAAAGACCTCGTGGAAGTTCACAGAGCCGCCGTTGAGTGCCCGTTTTACTTGCTCGGCAATCGCATTGACAGTAAGCGTCCTGTCCCGGTCAGTGATGCCGGTGAACGTATTCCGGTGGTTTACCCAGAGAGAGAAGGAGGAGTGATTCTTTCTGTCATAGGGAATGTCCCCCTCCCGTTCTGCCACCGATATTGCCCTGAGGGCATCGCTTGCAAAAGGCAGTCCAAGGCGCAGGGCTGCAGTCGGGTGTACCGCAGTGCAGATCAAGCCACCGCCATCTTTGCGCATCTGCACAATATGGCGTGGAGTAACCGCATCAGACCTGATTGCAAAATCCGTCTCTCCTTCACGGTCGTCAAAATCGTAAAGCAGGATAAATTTTCCTTCCCTCAAGGCTGCCAGAGCATCGTCAATCACTACCCCACCTCGACAGTCACCGTATCTGTATCCCCTACACCAAGTTTCCTGCGCAGCGCAACCGGAGCGATCACTTCAATGATGTCTTCGGGATAGTGTGTCCTTCCGGGTACGACAATGCCACAGGGTATGGTACCAATTCGGCACGGAAGGCACTTTGCATCACCAAACGTTCTGCCGTCAGTTGAGAAGCCCTTGATCCGGATCCAGTTGAGATTATCAATCTTTTTGCGTATCGGGAGACTTGAGCTGGGAAGACGTATATTGAGGGTTCCCGGGTATGGTTCAAACCCAAGATGCACATTGAACTGTTGCTTGTAGGGTTCCAGGCTCATGTAATATTTGCCCTCGCCAATTCCACTTACAACCGTACCGGAAAGGACATATCCATTGTTACGTTCAGAAAAAATCCGGCAGTACTCCTGATACTCATTATGGAGCTCTGCTTCACCAGTTCTGGTAACCGTAACATGCTGACCATCAGCGGCAATCGTCCGCATAATGAATCCCTGGGATTCAAGACCTTTTAACCTGCGGGAGGCTGTCTGCTGGCTGATTGAAAGCATATCGCCTATAGTCTGGGATGAGACAAAAACCGGGCTCTTGCAGCCACCCTGTAATGCAATCGCCTTGAGACACTGGAGATCTTCAGCGGGTATCATGCTTATCAAAATTGAGGTGCTTATTATTTATGGGTTGCTCTCCGGACATCCCTCCGTCGTGATTCGTTTTCTGTCGAATGCACGTTCGTTAATTATTTAATACTCCGGGTTCTTTGTAATGAGCATGAAATCCGGATTGCGGAACCAGCTTGCCGAAAAAATGGCAGGTGAGATTACGCTGTCGGACTCACCGGGGCACGCACTGAAAAAGTGGCGCATGAACTTCGAGATCGCACCAGGTATCCTCGCGGATCGTCTCGGGGTCTCACCCTCAGTCATCAGCGATTATGAGAGTGGCAGAAGAAAAAGCCCTGGCACCGCAGTTGTCGGCAAAATCGTCGACACGCTCCTTCCATGGATGAGGAAAATGAGGGGAAACACATTCAGAAATTTTCAACCATGCTCTTTTCCAATGTCGAAGATGATGTGATCTACGATATTCATGAATATGCTACCGCCATCCCTCTCAAAGATTTCTCTGATGCGATCGGGTGCTCGCTGCTTTGTGGTTCCATTGAACAGGTCCTTTTTGGTTATACTGTAGTGAACAGCCTGAATGCCATCATGCAATTCTCATCAGAGGAGTTCAATCGCATCTACGGGTGGAGCACAGAAAGAGCGGTGGTCTTCACCAATGTTTCAACGGGAAAATCCCCGATGGTTGCGATTCGCGTTACTCCCTTCAAACCCAGATGTGTGGTACTACAGGGACTTGATATTGCTGACGTTCACCCAATAGTGGAGAAGATGGCAGAACGGGACCGGATCACCGTGATGTGCACGATGATGGATATTGACAAAATTGTGAGTACCTTGAGGGATAAAGAATGGTAGGCATCATTACCTACGGTGTGTATATACCGAGATACAGAATCAAAGTCGAAGAGATTGCAAAAGTGTGGGGTGCAAACGCTGCAGATATATCCGGGGGATTGGGCGTTTTTGAGAAATCGGTCCCTGACCTGGATGAGGACGCTGCAACGATTGCAGTCGAAGCAGCGCGTAATGCTCTTCTCAGAAGAAAGATCGACCCAAAGGATATCGGGGCCGTGTATGTAGGCAGTGAGTCCCACCCTTACGCGGTAAAACCTACAGCATGTACAGTTGGGGAAGCGATAGGTGCAACACCAAACATGACCGCGGCGGATTATGAGTTTGCGTGCAAAGCAGGTACAGCTGCAATCCAGACCTGTATGGGCCTCGTTAAAAGTGAGATGATCACGTACGGTCTTGCAATCGGCTCTGACGTGTCGCAAGGCGCACCAAGCGATGCCCTCGAGTATACCGCAGCAGCAGGAGGAGCCGCATTCCTGATCGGGCGGGATGATCCCATTGCAACCATCCATCATACCTGTTCGTTCACGACAGATACACCAGACTTCTGGCGACGTGAAGGAGAGGACTATCCCCGCCATGGGGGGAGATTTACCGGAGAACCGGGTTATTTCAAGCACGTCGAAGGAGCCAGCAGTTTATTATTCAGACAGACCGGCAAGAGCCCGAAAGATTTCACCTATGCAGTCTTTCACCAGCCGAATGCAAAGTTTCCGCAGAAGGTCGCAAAGAATCTGGGGTTCACCTCTGAACAGATTGCACCGGGCCTTGTCGTGCCCACGCTCGGTAATACCTATTCAGGAGCATCCCCCATTGGCCTTGCTGCAACACTCGATATCGCAAAGCCGGGAGACACGATATTTGTCTGTTCGTTCGGCTCCGGTGCGGGGAGTGATGCTTTTGACATTGAGGTTACGGATGCAATCATCGATGGAAAATTCCAGCGCGACGCTGCACCAGGTGTTGAACAGCTATTGAAAAATCCCATCTACCTTGACTATGCCCGGTATGCCGTACATAAGGGGAAGATCGTGATGCAGTTATGAGAGACGTTGCAGTAATCGGTGTAGGGTGCACGACTTTTGGTGAAAAGTGGTCGAGTGGGTTTCGTGAGCTCTTTGTTGAAGCGGGTGCGCTTGCTCTTGAGGATGCGCAGCTTTCCGGAGAAAAGATCGATGCAATGTATATAGGCAACATGAGCGCAGGGCGGTTTATCGAACAGGAGCATATCGGTGCTTTAATTGCTGATTATGCCGGGCTGGCAACGCACCACATCCCGTCGACAAGGGTCGAAGCTGCGTGCGCTTCAGGAGGGCTTGCGTTCCGTCAGGCTGTGATTGCTGTTGCAAGCGGGATGGAAGACATTGTTGTCGCGGCGGGCGTCGAAAAAATGACCGATGTCGAGCCTGGCGCCAGCACCGATACACTGACCGGAGCAGCTGACCGTGAGTGGGAGGGGTTTGTGGGCGCAACGTTTCCCGGGCTCTATGCGATGATAGCTACGGATTACATGCACCGGTATCCCCTGACACGGGAGCAGCTTGCGCAGGTTGCTGTAAAAAACCATTACAACGGGGCGAGGAATCCGATTGCACAGTACCAGCAGGAGATCACCATTGAGACTGTTCTGAAATCCACGATGGTTGCCGAACCCCTGCGGCTCTTTGACTGCTCCCCGATAACCGATGGCGCTGCTGCAGTAATCGTGGCACCATTTGACCGGGCCAGGGAGTTTACCGATACACCCATTAAGGTTCTTGCGAGTGCTCAGGCAAGTGACACAATCACTCTTCATGACCGGCGTGATATATCGACACTTGATGCAACGGTAGCTGCAGGTAAGAAGGCATTCAAACTGGCGAAGCTTACCCACAAGGATATCGACATGGTGGAAGTACACGATTGTTTCTCAATTGCGGAGATTTGTGCAATTGAAGACCTCGGATTCTGCAGGAAAGGAGAGGCAGGGAAATTTACCGCTGATGGTGAAACTGCCCTGAGTGGAAAGATCCCGGTCAACACGAGCGGAGGGCTAAAAGCCTGTGGGCACCCCGTTGGCGCAACCGGGATCAAGCAGGTATACGAAATTGTTCAGCAACTCCGGAACGAGGCGGGGAAGCGCCAGATCGATAACGCGAAGATCGGCATGACCCATAATGTGGGAGGTACCGGAGCAACAGTTGCCGTTCACATTCTCGGGAGGGTCTGATATGTCGGTCGCACGATTCTGGAGAAAGATACCCCAGCGGTATAATATGATTGGGACAAAGTGCGAAACCTGTCAACGGCATTTTTTCCCCCCGCGTACCTTCTGTCCTGACTGCCGCCGGAGTGGCAGGATTATTGATTATAAGTTTGCGGGATTTGGCACGATTGTCACATATACCGTAATCCATACAGCGAATGAACAATTTGAGGCATTCACCCCGTATGTGCTTGCAATAGTGAAGCTCGATGAGGGACCACGCATGACAGCACAAATTGTCTGCAGCCCTGATGATGCAAAGATTGGTATGCGGGTAAAAAGCGTGTTCCGCCGAATCGCCACTGATGGTGAAAGCGGAATAATACACTACGGCACTAAATTTGTACCATCAGAGTAAATTCTATCTTTTTTTACTGTTCAAAAACACTTATCAGTTCTGAGTGTTTGCAGGTTACACAATCCGTTTTATTCTTATAGCGAGTAATCATGAGCACATTTCAGGTGGGGTCGAATCCTTCCTGTCCATTTCTCGCATCGGGTTGCAAAAAGCCTGATGAAATGTTTTACGGGAGGGGATTTACAGGAAAGATAAATGGTAGCCGGAATTCCCAAAGGGTTTCATCCCTCCCCCACTCTCACATCATATACCACATGCCACTGACCAGGTGAGTACGACCGCACTACCCGCTCAGCACTAATTTCCCCACCCAGTTCGTGTATGAAGTCATTGTGCTCACCCTCTCTTGACACAAGTGAGTAATAGTGGATTATCCCTCCTGGTTTGCAAAGCCGGAAACCATCGAAAAGGAACGCATTGCCAGAGAGAGGGAGATTCATGACAATCCGGTCAAATTGCC
>JGI20214J14112_1000051_pt1 | contig 14176 bp, 11 predicted proteins | sample WetSurMetagenome_FD_14112 | JGI IMG/M metagenome (IMG submission 14112)
TCCATTTTCGGTTCATTCTGCACATACGCCATGTGTATTGCCCGAATCCCGATCCGGCATCGAGAACCGATGCTTCTCCCGGAAATTGAAGTGCAATCTTCCGTATAGCTTTTTTCACATGCCAGGTACGAAGCAGCAGAAGATCAAGCAGGAAATAAAGGGTTTTTCTCAAAAACGGAGATCCTTCAAAGAACCTTCCGAGTGATCTCTTTATAGGTTCGTACTGCATATATTTCAGGATTTCAGCAACTTGTCTATTTTATCGATATAGTCGAGGCTATCATCAATGTGAAAGGCTATATCAGGCACAATACGGAGTTGAGACCTCACTTTTTGTCCAAGGTCAAATCTGATCTTTGAAGAGTGCTCCTGAATTGCCTTCAGAATGTCTTCCTGGTTTGTTGCAGGGAAGATACTTATATAGACTTTTGCAAATGAAAGATCGGGGCTGACCCTGACCCGGGTAATAGATACCAGCTTACCATGAGCAAATTCATTTCCTCTTTTCAGAAAGATGTCGGCCAGTTCTTTCTGAATTAACCTCGATACTTTTTTCTGTCTTGTGGATTCCATGGCCAGTTTTATTTATTCGGGCAAAGGTAGTAAAAAAGGCTCAACGGCGCAATGGCACAACGGTGCAATGGTTTAAAGAATCAATTGATTTGCCTTTGTGCCTTTAAGCCTTTGCGCCTTTGCGCCTTTTTCTTAGCTTTGCGCAGAACTTTATATTAGGAGAAAATGGACACGGTTGTAAGCGGTATCAGATCGACTGGAAATCTGCATCTTGGAAATTATTTCGGAGCAATTAAGAACTTCCTCAAAATGCAGACGGAAAACAATTGCTATTTTTTTATTGCTGATTACCATGCGCTTACAACTCATCCAAATCCCGGGGACCTTCACGGGGCTATCAAGCAGGTCCTGGCAGAATACCTGGCATGCGGCATCGATCCGGAAACAGCCACGGTTTTTATTCAGAGCGATGTTCCGGAAGTCTCGGAACTTTACCTTCTTCTGAATATGAATGCGTACGTTGGTGAGCTTGAAAGAACCTCTTCATTCAAGGAGAAAATACGAAAACACCCCGACAATATTAATGCTGCATTATTGACTTACCCTGTACTTATGGCAGCAGATATAATAATACACAAAGCAAATAAAGTACCCGTAGGTAAAGATCAGGAGCAGCATCTCGAAATGACGCGCAGATTTGCCAGAAGATTCAACACCATGTATCAGGTAGACTACTTTCCTGAACCTGATGCTTATAATTTTGGCCAGCAGCTTGTTAAAATACCAGGTCTTGACGGAACAGGTAAAATGGGTAAAAGTGAAGGTAACGGAGTATTTCTGGCTGATACTCCACAGGAGATAAGGAAGAAAGTAATGAGAGCTGTTACCGATACAGGTCCAACTGCTCCTGGTCAGGAGCCCTCCGAAGCTGTAAAAAACCTGTTTACTTTAATGGAGGTAGTTTCTGATAAGGATACTGTAATGTTTTTCAAAGATAAATATGCCTCCTGCGACATACGGTACGGAGATATGAAAAAGCAGCTTGCAGAGGATATTATTAAGGTTACGGAACCGATACGGCTCAGGATCAACGATATGCTGTCGGATAATAAATATCTTGCAAAAGTTGTTTCTGAGGGTGCCATTAAGGCAAGGGCCAGCGCATCAAAAACTGTGAAAGAGGTAAGGGAAATAATAGGATACCGCCCATTTTAATATAAAAAAGCCAGGGTTTTGACCTGGCTGCCCTGATTGGTCAGGGATATGATTGAGATTGTCTGTGTTATAATCATTATTCAAATTGTGTGCCAAACAGATCAGGTTCATAAGGAATCTTGACTGTTCAGTGTTAAATGGGCAACTGGCACGTGAATAATCTTTTATTTGCTAATTTTGACGATAACTACTAATTGTCAGTCAGTGGGAAAAAGGATTGCTATTGCATCGGTGATACTGCTCATTGCAGGTCTTGCATTAATTGGTTATTTCCTCCAGCAGGGCAGAAAGAGTTTATTCACTGATCCTTATAAAGTGATTTCTCCCGATGCATGTGTGATTATTGAGACGGTCGATCTGAAAAGCTTCATGAATTCTCTTACAACAGGCCGTGGATTATTTGGAGAATTGGGTAAGGTGAAGGAACTTGCAAGGTTTAACGGGGAGCTTAAATATATTGCTGACCTTCTTAATAAACCAAATTTCTCGAAATTATTTACAGAAGGAGTGGCGACCATTTCATTTCATCCGGGTAAACCTGGTGGGATAAATCCTATGCTTTCAATGCCTGTACCAGGCGATATAAAGGCCCGGCACATCAGGGATATGCTGAGTTCAGCCGGGATTAGTCTGACAGCAATTACTAAAATAAACGGGAATCCTGTTATTGAAGTGCCTGTCAATGCATACGGGCGGAAAGACACCGCTTTCATAACTCTCATTTCCGGACTAATGGTTTGCACAGATTCGAGAGAGCTGTTGAAAGGAGCCGGAATCCAGGCAATAAAATTGAATGACGTCAGAAATGCACCAGGATTTAAAAGAGTATTGCTGGCATCGGGAAAGAATGTGGATAAAATATTTGTAATATTTCCCAATCTTCCGGGGCTGCTCACCCCTTTGTTGATTCCCCGGCAGAAAGGTTTATCTGATAACATCGGCAGACTTGCAGGAACTGCCGCAGGAGATATATATATAAGTGAAGATGGCCTTGTTCTTAGTGGTTATACAGAATGCCCCGATTCATCTACTCTGCTTTATAAATACAAAATGCTTCCTTCGAGGGATTTTCATACTTATAAGATCCTGCCCTCATCAACAGCTCTTTTCGAAACCATAATTCTCCCTTCATTAAATCTTAATGATCTGTCAGATACTTCAGTAACTCAGGAGGCCAGGGACCTTGCCACCAGGATAAGACCATATACCGGAGAAGAGATAACAAGGGCGATAATAGACATCAAAGGAAGACCAGTATCGGAAAATACTTTGATTATTTATGAACTGAATAACAGAGAGCAGGTTGAACAGCTTTTTCTTGATTCCCCCGGCGCTAAAAATGAGATCCTCTATTTTGAACCTGACGATCAGGTTAAAATACCTGTTTACAGGACATCTTTCAGAGGTCTGATCAGGGTTCTACTGCCGGGATTCACCTCCGATTTTAATGAAACATACTTTGCATTTTATGATAAATTCATGATTGCAGGAAACTCTTATGCTACTGTTTCAAGACTTTTGTATGACAATATCCTAAACAAGACTCTCGTTAATGACCTGACTTATCGTGATTTCGAAAATACCCTTCCAAGCCGTGCCGGCTATTACTTTTATTGTATCCCGTCGCATGTCATTGATTACCTGTCAGCCTTTTTGAATGAGAATATAATCAATGCGCTTAGGTCGAATAAACGCCCGCTAAATAAAATTCAGGCAGTGGGCTACCAGTTTGCTTCCAGTAATGGCATGATTTATAACAGTATGTCGATCAAATTTAAAGAAGTAGCCCGGGAAGAATCGACAACAGAATGGGAAACATTACTCGATACGACTGCCTGTATAAAGCCATTCTTTTTTACTAATCATACAACCGGGGCAAAAGAAATATTTATTCAGGATATGAAGAACAATACTTATCTGATAAATACAGCCGGTCGGGTCTTGTGGAAAGTGCCACTTAATGAAAGGATTATCGGGTCAGTTTATATGATAGATTATTTCAGGAACGGAAAATATCAGTTATTGTTTTCCGGGAGGAATTATATACATATTCTCGATAGAAATGGCAACTATGTTGAAAGGTATCCTGTTAAGCTCCGGTCGCCTGCAACAAACCCGATGGCAATGTTCGACTACGATAACAACCTCAGTTACAGGATATTTATTGCCGGTGAAGACAAGATGATTTATTCGTACGATAAAACTGGTAATGTTGTGAAGGGTTGGAAACCCTTCAGGACTACAGGAATAGTAAAAGCCGAAATAAATTATTTTAAAGTTTCAGGAAAGGATTATATTGTGGCTGCTGACGAAAATTCAGTCTATTTTCTCGACCGGAGTGGAAATAAAAGACTAAGCCTTGCGGAACCTGTTACCAAAGCTGCCGGATCACCAATACGTCTGACCATGGGGTCAGAGCCTTTTGTAGTATGTTCATCTCCCGATGGGACAATACAGCAGGTATATTTCGACGGCAGTGTGAAGAAATATAGTATCAGGAAATTTTCAGACGAACATACCTTCGACATTTTTGACGTAGATGGGGATGGTTTTGGTGAATATATTTTTATTGATAAAGGTATATTGTATCTTTATAACCATAACCGATCAGAAATATTCTCACGCGAATTTGGCTCAGTAGATCTTGGCGGACCAATTAACTTTATCTTCACTGCTGCCGACAGGAAAATAGGAGTGTTTGATGTGAATAAGAATCTGATTTATCTGATCGGGAAAGACGGGAAAACGATGAATGGATTTCCTCTCAGAGGTGCATCTATGTTCTCAATCGGGAAATTGTCTGATAAAAGCGGTTGGCATCTTATTGTGGGCGGCACAGACAGGTTCCTTTATAATTATAAGATTGACACAGAAATTAAATGAATATGATTATGGTAAAAAGATTATTTCTGTACACTTCAGTAATCGCAGTTCTATCCTTAGCGGGTTGTGTAAATGAGACTTACGATATGAGGATGCTCTCGAAGCAGGCTCATCTTTCACCCACTCTCGCATTATCTGCCGTCAATGGTGATGTCTCATTCAGTGATATGGTAAAGACGAGTGATACTGTGATATTTGATCAGAATAAACTGGTAATACTGGTTTTTAAAAAGGACTCTGTTGTCGATTTGAAACTATCAGATTTTGCCAAGGCAACAATTCAGAAGACTGCAACGATTGACCCCAGCACCTATGACCTTAACCTCGGAGATGTTCTTGATCACATCAGCGGAGCGATCAGATTTTATAATCCATCAATAAAATTCAATTATACAAACTCATTTGCCGATCCCGTAAAAATTAATTTAAATGTCACTGCAAAAGGAAAAAGCAGCTCAATTATCCTTGCTCTTGCTCCGTTTACCCTGGCAAAACCCAATCTTCCGACACAACAGGAAATTACATCATCATTTGTGATAGATAAATCCAACTCAAACCTGCCTGATCTGATCTCAATTCCTCCTTCATCGATTGACTATTCCGGTACAGCAACAATTACCTCTACTGTAAAAGACAATGGGGCTGAAAATTATGCACTAGGATCCAACCGGCTCCTGGGATCGCTTGAAATTGATATACCTATGGATTTGTCGCTGAATAATCTGCAGTTTAAGGATACAGTAAATAATTTTATAAAAAGTGATAATGGTGACAACCCACTGGATCCTGCTGATTTTCAGTTGTTACGTATTAAAGTCGCCGCAAAAAACGGTTTCCCTCTTGGAGCTGCTCTTAAAATGAGTCTGTATGATTCGGTTTCTAAAACCATCAAGAGTACGGTCGAAGCAACCGGTCTTCTTAATCCTGCCCCGGTTGATGCAAACGGCAAAGCCAATGGTGTTACAGAAACCTCCACTACAATTGAATTTAACAATGTATTTTTCAGCAATGTAAATAAAGCAGATAAAATTATTTTCACAATAACACTTAACACTACGGGAACCGTACCTCAGGAAGTCAAAATCTATTCCGATTACAGGATCAGTTTTAATGCAGCCCTGGTTGTTAAGCCAGAAATAAATTTTAATTGAAAATTCATACGTAACTTTTATGAGCGGGAAAATAAAATATATTCTGATATTCTTACTGACAGTTTTTTTTGTCAGGGTATCAGCACAAAACAGCCAGGTCTTATACTTTATGAATCTGCCTCAGAACCATCTGTTGAATCCTGCATTAAGACCCTCCAACTCAGTGTACATCGGATTGCCGGTCATGTCGGGGTTCAATATTAATGTAAACAACAATTTTGTGAATTTTTCTGATGTATTCCTGAAGGGTCAGCCCAAAGATTCAATAATATCATTTCTTCATCCAAGTTATAACGTTGATAAATTTTTGGCTAAAATTAAAGACAGGAACTATTTTGAGCCAGAATTATTGATTCAGCTTTTAGGGATAGGATTTTCAGTAGGTAAGGATACTTATATTTTTCTTGATATAAATGACAGGATTGAAGGAAATTTTGTATTACCGAAAGATCTTTTCCGGCTTGCTTTGAAAGGGAATGAAGAATTCAAGGGGAGTAAGATAGATCTGTCATCGCTGAGAGCAGATATAAAATATTTCCGCGAGTTTGGAGCAGGTTTTTCAAGAAACTTTACAGATAAACTCAGAGTTGGTATTAAGGGGAAGCTGTTATTCGGAATTGCCACGGCAACAATGGATAATAAATCCTTAGGGATAACTGTAAATGAGGATTATAGTCATACGCTCGATGCCAATATGACTGTTAACATGAGTGGTCCTGTTACAGTCAGTATGGATTCGAAACATAATATCAGCAGCGTTGATTTTGATGATAATACTTTTAATACCACCAGCGGGATAATTGATTTTTTTTCGGGGAAGAAGAACATGGGTCTGGGAGTGGATATAGGTGCTACATATGATCTTACCGACAGGATAGTTTTTTCCGGGTCGATTACCGACCTTGGCTTTATCAGATGGAAAAAGAATGTTACCAACCTGAAAGCCGATAACAAATTTGAATTCAGCGGTTTAAATATGAAGGATGTTGTTAATGGCACAAAAACCATAGATGAAGTCGGACAGGATATGCTTGATTCCCTGAAAAATGCCTTTGTTGTGTCAAACACCAAAACACCGTTCACGACTTATCTTCCATTTGGTGTTTCACTTGGAGGCAGTTTCAATGTTACGAAGAAGATCTCTGTGGGTTTATTGTCGTATACCAGGATAATAGGCAAACAAATTCGTGAAGCTTTGAGCTTGTCGGCAAATGTAAATCTTGGCAATGCTTTTTCAACCTCTCTCAGCTATACAGCTGAAAATTATCAGTACGATAATCTCGGCGCAGGATTAGCTTTCAGAGCCGGAATAACTCAGTTTTATATTGTCACCGACAGGATTCCGGTAATGTGGAATATAATTAAAGGTGAAAAGACAACTCACGATCTTATCGGCAGTGGGACACATAAAAGTACTTATAACGTCCCTATTCCGGCAAAATGGAATTCATTTAACTTAAGATTAGGGATGAACCTGGTATTCGGGAACAGGCAAAAGGAAAAGAATGATAAGCCAATGCTTATAATCGAATGATTCTGATTCGTTATTTATTGATATGCATAATTGGCTATTTGATAGTCAGATCTTTCGTTAAGTTCGGGGAGGAGAAATCATCAGTTGATAAGAGTGAGCAGGCGAAAAAGGACAAGGTGCCTCAAAAGAAAGTTTCGAAGGAGATAGGTGAGTATGTCGATTATGAGGAGGTTAAAAAATGAAGTCTCTCAGGTTTTTGCCTGAGATCTGAGTTTCTTGGCGAGCGAATTTGCGAATATAAAATCATTAAGTAATTCGCAGTCAGAATTGAGAATGTCGTTTTTACTACCTTCCCAGCATTTTATCCCCTCGCTGATAAAAACAACTTTTTCCCCGATCTCCATAACGGAATTCATATCGTGAGTGTTCACTATAGTTGTCATCGAATATTCTTCAGTAAGTTCTTTAATCAGTGCATCAATAAGGATAGCTGTAATTGGGTCCAGCCCGGAATTGGGTTCATCACAAAAAAGATATTTTGGATTCAGTGCAATAGCCCTGGCAATAGCGACTCTTTTCTTCATTCCGCCCGATAATTCTGAAGGATACAGATTGTTGGCATTGATAATATCAACCCTCTTAAGACAAAAATTCACTCTGTCAATTTTTTCATCAGCCGGGCTATCCGTAAACATATCAAGGGGGAAGCGTACATTCTGTTCAACTGTGAGTGAGTCAAAAAGTGCACTACCCTGGAAAAGCATTCCCATTTCACTTCTTATGACTTTTTTCCCGGCGAAATCGAGTTTATTGAATAATGTGTTTTCATACCAGATCTCTCCGCTATCTATCTCGTGCAAGCCAACAATCGATTTAAGAAGAACTGTCTTGCCCGACCCGCTTCTTCCGATAATCAGGTTGGTTTTTCCGGTTTCAAATTTTATGGAGATATTGTCCAGAACAGCTTTCCCGTTGAAAGATTTATTTAGATTTTTAACTTGTATCATGACAGCAGAAGTTGAGTAAGTATTACGTTAAAGAGTAATATTAATACACTGCTGTACACCACAGCTTTTGTACTGGCACGTCCAACTTCGAGAGAGCCACCATCAACATAATATCCCTGATAAGCTGAAACACTTGTTATTATAAATGCAAAGAATACTGTTTTAATGAGCGAATAAACTATATAATATGGTATGAATGCATATTGAATTCCATAAATAAAGTTTTCTGTGGTAATTACCCCTGCAAGGGTACCGGCTATTCCTCCTCCGAAAATCCCAACAATGATTGCAATAAGAGTAAGTATCGGATTAAAGATAAGTGTAGCAATTATTTTTGGAAGGATGAGGTAAGAAGCTGAATTGACTCCCATTATCTCAAGAGCATCTATTTGTTCCGTTACTCTCATTGTCCCAATTTCGGCAGCAATATTGGAGCCTACTTTTCCGGCGAGAATAAGAGCGGCAATTGTTGAAGAAAACTCAAGGATCATAGAATCGCGGCAACCAAGGCCAATAAGGTATTTAGGATAAATCGGGTTTTCAGTATTATATGCTGTCTGTAATGTAATAACAGCTCCCATAAAAAAGGAGATGATAGCAATAATACCTATTGAATTAAGCCCCAGGTTAACAAATTCACTCATTGTCTGCTTGAAGTAGAGAGAGGGTTTTTCCGGTTTGGAAAATACTTTCTTGAGGAGCAGGACATAACGTCCCAATTGTGTAAGAAATTTCATCATTCGTTTAAAAATAGGACTTTCAAAATTACTAATAATTATGGTATTTCCGTTAATATGGATTTTCAAACCTGTGTGCGTAATAAATTATATATTTGCATAAAGATTGTAATATATATTTCTTATGGATAACAGGTTTGTTATTATTATGGCAGGAGGAGTGGGAAGTCGTTTCTGGCCTCTTAGCCGCCGTGAAAAACCGAAACAATTTCTTGATATTATTGGCAGCGGGGAGACCCTGATTCAACAGACATACAGACGTTTTAAGAATACTTGTCCCGAGGAAAATATTTTTGTGGTAACAAATGCCGAACATAAAGATCTTGTAATCGAACAATTGGGAATTGATCCATCGCGTGTGCTTGGTGAACCATTTCGGAGGAATACGGCACCATGCCTGGCGTATGGAACATTCAGGATTCTGAAAGAAAATCCCAATGCTGTGATAACTGTAACTCCGGCTGATCACCTTATTGTTAAAGAAGACAAGTTCTGTGATGTAATACAAACATGCTTCAACTTTGCTGAAGGGAATGATGCACTTATTACTCTTGGTATTAAACCCGACAGACCCGAAACCGGATATGGTTACATTCAGGCTGATCAAAAGAAGGCAGTCAAAGGATTAGGGAATCTTCTTAAGGTTAAGACATTTACTGAAAAACCTGATATTGATCTTGCGAGAGTTTTCATTGAGAGCGGTGATTTTTACTGGAACTCAGGAATCTTCATCTGGAATATAAAATCAATACTTGCAGCATTTGAAAAACATATGCCTGATATGTATACCGTGTTTGATGAAGGCAGAGATATTTTTGGTACCAAACAGGAAAAGGCTTTTATAGGGAAGACTTATGCTGAATGCAGGAGTATTTCAATAGACTACGGGATAATGGAAAAAGCCGATAATGTGTACGTTATGTGCACAGATATTGGATGGTCTGACCTTGGAACCTGGAGTTCATTATATGAGCATTCAGAAGTGGATAAAGAAGGAAATTCACTGATCAGGGGAGAAATATTTCCATATGATTGCAGAGGCAATATATTTAATATTTCCCAGGGGAAAGTGGCTGTAATACAGGGGTTAGAAGACTTCATTGTTGTGGATTCAGATAATGTGCTTCTTATTGTCAGGAAGGAAGAGGAACAGAACATCAAGCAATATCTCGAGGATGTTAAGAAAGCAACGAATGAAAAATATACATAGCGGCCCCCAACCCTCCTTTTCTGGGGGCAAAAATATTAATAAAAAAAGCCGTCTCTAAAAGACGGCTTCTTTTTATATATACTTCTAATATTCCCAAAGGTCGTGTTCGAAGTTGAATAATTCATTCTTAATACGTTCGGCTTCATAAAGAGCAGATTTACCTATCTGGTACTCTGCTATTACCCTGTCGTTGTAGACATTGGATTCCCCAACAATAACACCCTCGAACCGTCTTTGGAGGAACAGATCATCAAAAGATATTCTCTGAGCATCGTTATTACTTGTGAATACCTCTTTTTTGGCGAGAGCATCTCTCACGTCGTCAAATTTGATCCAGAATAATCCAATCTTCTTTGCTCTTCCAACCTGTTCATCATATCCCATATAAATAGGTTGAATAGCTATAATTCTAACATCGAGTCTTGAGAGTTTCTTGTCGAAGTACCATTCTTCATACAGGAGGAGTTCTTTAACCTCTTCCGGTTTCGCTTCCTGTTTTACAACTGAATCCCTGGTTGCTCCGGCAGCATTTAACTGAACTGATACATGCTTATCGACTGCTCCCAATTTTAACTGTATATCACCATAGGTAGTTGGTACGGTCAGATTCTGGGGATCGAAAGCTGTAAGCTTGCCAGCTTTGATCTCGTCAAGAATGATATTAATAAAGCTTTGCCTGCCATCGAGAGTTGTTGTTGTCGGATAGTACAAAGACTGATTCATCTTCTCACGAAGGTCAATCATGCGGTATATCCTTCTTGACCAGATCACATCGGCTTCCCTGAGATAGGGATAAGTTATTTTGTTAGCATCCGGAATTGATTTCTGGTAAATATCACCAAAACTCTGGGCATTCAGGATGCCGGAAAGGGAGAGGGCGATAATTCCAAAAAGTACTTTCTTATTCATGATGGTACGTTTATTTTGATACTAATTTATCTTCAATACAATGGCATTAAGATCTCTTGTTTTGTTATCGGGACCGACTGCTTTTATATCCTTTATCATGAGGTTCTTTCCTCTTGTGAGGCCATTAAGGGCATTTTTCTGTTTCGGAGTAAGATTACTCGATGTACACGATTCCTCAATATCCATTCCTTTGTCGGTATAAAAAATTGTAAAACCGGTAACCGTGTAATTCAGTTCAAAGTCGAAATCGGGCATGATGGCGAATACGCCTTGCTGAACGAGAGCATCAGCTCTTGAAATGCTACCGGTACTTTTTCCGCCAAATACTGCAATAGGATTAGGTATTGATTTGACCCTGAATGGATAAGGAGCATATTGTATTGGTTTACCATTTATATCAGCGGTAACAATTATCTGAACATCCTGGCCAACAGCATTAGGTTTAATAGACCATGCGCCTTTGAAATACTCGCCTTTGGAGTTCTTAACTTTTTCGGTGGTTACAGCGCCATTAACAACTTTGATCTTAAGCTTATCGGGACTTATTCCCGGAACAGAAACATCAATAGGGTTTGCAATATTTGCATACATAACGTTCATTGCGGTGGGAGAAACGATAACATTAGGTTCCCCTACAACATATGAGTCACTGAATGGATAACTTTTTGTTGAACCATCAGGAGCTTTCAGAGAGATTATTCCACCCCATTTTTTAGGTCCTACCGAGGTAGCACGAACCTTATATATTCCTTTACCTGCCTCATCTCGTAAAAGTTTGGTATCGCCTACGGTATATTCAGGGAACTGTGTAGTATCTGTAGCTGAGATAAAAACACGTGCTTCGTAATCGCTACCGACAGTTACATAGTTTGAAGTGACAGGTATAACAGTTGCACCAAGTTTGGTAAACTTAAATGAGGAAGCATCGATCTGGGAATACAGATAATTAAGAACTTCAGTTTCCCCGTTTCTGACATTGACCTGATATTCTGAAAGGATGCAAATTACAGCAACGAGTGGTAATGTCTGAAAGTTGACATTCTCCCATCTTTCTTTTACACCATCTGCATTAATAGCATCGTCGGTGCTAAGGCTTTTCTTCAATGCATCCTCTGCCGTCGGATTTTTACCATCGAGTGTTGTGATAAGAAACTGCCTGTATTCACTGAGCAGAGCTTTCAGATCGTTGGCTTTCCCATTTTCATTTGCCCCTATAAGGATTTCAGATGGAACATTGGTATCGTCAATTCTTTTAACTTCTTCAATAATAACTTCATTTCCTTTAACTGCAGGTGTTTCGGGATCTTTTTCAGCTTTTTTAATAATTTCTATTTTAAGTCCCTGTATAAAATTGAACGCTTCATCAGCCCTCTCTTTAACCTGGTATGCTGCTGTTTTATATTTGCCGGCTTTCGCAGGGTTTTCGGAAGCTGCCCTATCGAAATCTTTATAAATAACTTCGTTTTTGAGGGTGTAGTTTGCTATTGTCTGAGTAAGACCTTTGTCAACTTTTTTAAATGCTTCAACAGCCTCCTTCGATACGTTAAGTGCAAGCATGGCGGTAAGCACCAGGTACATCATACCGATCATTTTTTGCCGCGGAGATAGCTTTTCGTGAGCCATTTTGTAGGTTAGTTTAGTTGGATAAAAAAGCCACGTTATTTAACATTCATAGCTGATAGCATATTCCCATAGACATTATTCAAAGCTGAAAGGTTATCGTTGAGCTTAGTTATCTGTTCGCGGTACTTTTTAGTATCTCCGGCCGATTCCGAAAGATCTTTCATTAATCCCTGGATTCCCTTATAAAGTGAGTCAGATTCTTTAAGATGATCGTCTGCTCCCTTACGCTGAAGTTCATATACTGCATTTAAAGCAGACAGGTTTTTGTTGAGAGATTCGAGCTGTTGCTGATATGATTTACCACCAACTTCAATAACTGATAATGAATCTGCCATATTACGGTATGTAGAACCGGTATCATTAATCAGTTTAGTTGTTGACTGGTAAGAATCTGATAATTTACCGAGCGATTCATTTGCAGAATTAATTGTATTCATATACTTTGAAGAAGCTGCGGAAACATCTCCCATAGCATTCATATTCGCGGTTGTTTCACTGAGTTTTTTCATTCCCACACCAAGCTTCTGGAATAAATCGGGTGATATTTCAGCTTTCTCAAGCATCTCATCGAACTTAGCTAAGGCAACTGAGCCGGCGCCNCCTCCATAACCTCCTCCTCCGCCACCGGAGATGCCATGATATTTTCCTCCCTGAGAGGCTATTTCAGGTGTTTCGTCTTCCGGAATTCCTGCAAGTTCAGGATATACCAACGACCAGTCAACTTCTTCGTGTAATGGTTCAAATGCAGAAAAGAAGAATATCACTGCTTCGGTAAGAAGTCCAATAGTAAGCATGGTCCCTGCCAGAGGCCAGTGTTGTATTTTAAACAATGCACCAATTATAACTACTGAAGCACCTAAACCATATAGTTTAGCGATGAAATTTTTCCACCCGCTGCTTTGTACTAATTCTGCTAGGCTCATTTTACCTGATTATTTTAAGGTTATTTCAAATATTTTAATTTACTCCGATATAAGATCTGACATTACGGAAACCTACATATGATTTTGTAGAGTCTTGATATTCATAATCCCTGGCACTGGTCTGCAGAAAATATGCTATATCTTTCCACGATCCGCCACGTATTACTTTTCTTTTCAAAACCGGAGGATCCTGAGGCCTGGCATTATATTCATAGTTTGGCTGCAGATCGTGCTGGAAGATGTAAGCGGATGGAGAGTATGCACAGCATGTCCATTCGGCTACGTTTCCTGACATATCATACAATCCGTATTCATTCGGCTCATATGATCCGACTTTTCCTGCATATACATTTCCATCGTCGATATAGTTACCACGCAATGGTTTGAAGTTGGCAAGGAAGCAACCTTTGTAGTTACGTGTATATGGTCCACCCCATGGATACATCGAAAGATCGAGACCCCCTCTGGCGGCATATTCCCATTCAGTTTCGAGTGGAAGCCTGTATTCATGTACATCAGAGATACCGTCTT
>JGI20214J14112_1000052_pt1 | contig 14071 bp, 24 predicted proteins | sample WetSurMetagenome_FD_14112 | JGI IMG/M metagenome (IMG submission 14112)
TGATGGGAACGGTCGTAGTCGCACGTAATTACCTGCACTACATCCGTAAATACAAGCGGTATGAAAAACGCAGCTCGAAACTTCACGCCCACAACCCTCCCTGTATTCAGGTTAAGGTTGGAGACATGGTGAAGATCGCTGAGTGCAGACCGCTATCGAAGAGTACTACCTTCGTCGTCGTGGAGGTGCTGCAGCCATGAAGGCAAAGCAGTCTACCATTCCTCGCGCACTTGCCACAGGGACCAGGCTTGCCTGTGCTGATAATACCGGTGCCAGGACAGTACAGATCATTTCTGTCTTTGGCTACCACGGTGTCAGGCGCCGTCAGCCTAAGCTGGGCCTTGGGGATCTCTGCACAGCAAGCGTCCAGAAGGGTACCCCTGATATGCGCCGCAAGCTTGTGCGTGCTGTCATCATCCGTCAGAAAAAAGAGATGCGCAGGCCGAATGGCATGCGGGTATCCTTCGATGACAACGCAGTTGTTGTACGGAGATCAAGGGTCCGATAGCCCGCGAGGTAGCGGAACGGTTCCCCAAGCTCGGCTCCATGGCAACGATCATTGTGTGAGGTAAGAAGAATGGTACGAATAGAAAGTGAACAGCCAAGAAAGCAGAGAAAGGCGCGTTACCAGGCACCTTCACACGTGAAGACCAAATACCTCAACGCCCCGCTTTCCGCGGCGCTCAAAGAAAAATACAAGAAAAAGACGCTGCGTGTAATTAAGGGTGATACCGTTAAGGTAACCCGCGGAGATTTCGTTGGCAATGAGGGACTTGTAGATGCAGTCGATACCAAGAAGTCAAAAATTGTTGTCCATGGTGTTTCCTCCACGAAAGCTGATGGAACCGAAGTTCCCCGGAATATCGATGCATCAAATGTGCAGCTCACCAAACTGAATCTCACTGACAAACGCCGTGTGGAAAAATTAGGGGAGGCAGAATAATGTCGGATCATCTGAAGCGGTTAAACGCCCCGGACTCGTGGCACATTGCAAAGAAAACCACGAAATTCATTACGAAAACAGCACCCGGACCGCACAACGCAAATGCAATGCCGATTGCCGTCTGGCTCCGAGATCATATGGGCCTTGCACGGAATTTAAAAGAAGTCAAGCAGATCCTCCATCAGAATGATGTAATTATCAATGGAAGACCCTGCCGTGACGCAAAAGTTGGTATTGGAATTTTTGATATTATCTCATTACCGAAGATCAACAAATTCTACCGNATCCTGCGTGACAAGAACGGNCGTCATGTGTCNATTGAGATTGATGCCGAGGCAGCAAAAACCCGTCTGTGTAAGGTTAAAAACAAGACCATTGTCTCAGGTGGTAAGGTTCAGCTCAACATGAGGGATGGAGCCAACCTGCTTGCTGACAACACCTACAAAGCCGGTGACTCGGTAATTCTCTCGCTCGAACCTGAAACCAGGTTCAAAATTATTGACCACTTCCCGTTTGCCATTGGTAACATGGCCATGGTTATCGGGGGTCGTCACTCAGGAAATGTTGCACGAATCATTGATATCGTCAAGATGCCAGGGAGCGTCCCCAATAAGATTATTTTAGAGGATGAAACGACAAAGACACGGTTTGACACGATTGCGCCCTATATTTACATGGTCGGAAAACAGACATCCGCGATAGCGTCCTGGGGGCATGAACAATGACGTCAATGCGCGATATCTATATCGACAAGGTGGTTGTTCACATGGGTGTCGGCGAGAGCGGGGAAAAACTCGTAAAAGCTGAAAATATCATGAAGACAATCACCAAACAGACACCTATCAGGAGCATTGCAAGGATGACCCAACCGGCATTCTCCATAAGGAAAGGTGCCCCGATTGGATGCAAGGTCACGCTCCGTGGCAAATCAGCCCGGGATTTTTTCTCGACATCAATTGGGATCATCAACAAAACTGTCTTTGAGAGCCAGTTTGACAAGAGCGGGAATATCTCATTTGGAATAGAAGAACATACTGATTTTCCCGGTATGTCCTACGACCCACAGGTTGGTATCTTTGGTATGGATGTCAATGTGGTGCTTGAACGCAAAGGCATACGGATCACCCGCCGACGCATGGAGCAGAAAAAACTCCCGGCAAAACAGCGCGTGAAAAAGGAGGATGCGATTGCATTTCTCAAAGAGCAATATATGGTAGAGGTGCGCTAATGGCTGGAGAACAGAAGAAGATCTATGGTCGCGGTGCGAACGAATGCAAGATGTGCGGGCGTAAACAGGGGCTTGTGCGCAGATATCATATTATGTTCTGCAGGCAGTGCTTCCGCGAGTGGGCCCGGAAAATCGGATTCAAAAAAATGAGCTGAAGGTGAATGCACAATGACACGAAGTAATCCAATAGCAGACGGAATGTGTTCCCTGAAAAATGCCGGTGACACAGGTAAGTCCGTGTGCATCATCGAACCAGCAAGCAAACTTCTCGGTGCAATGCTCCGTATTATGCAGGACGCCGGTTACATCAGCAGCTTTGAGTTCATCGATGATGGCAGGGGTGGACAGCTGAAGGTTCACCTCACGGGCAAAATTAACCGGTGTGGTGCAATAACCCCGCGGTTTTCGGTACAGATGGATGAGATGGAATACTGGGAGAAGCAGTACCTGCCCGGAAAGAATTTCGGGCTGCTGATACTTTCGACTTCGCGCGGTGTAATTTCACACGAACAGGCGAGGAAAGAGGGTATTGGTGGCGAACTGCTCGGGTATGTTTATTAAAAGGTGCGAGATTATGTCAGCAGTCAGAATAGTTAAGATTCCCGAGGGTGTTAAAGCCCGTCTGGATGGCTCGCAGCTCGAAGTGAAAGGGCCAAAAGGGCAGCTTTCACGAAACATGCGGTTCCCCCAGGTGATCGTAACCTGCGAAGGGAACGAGGTCACCATCTCAACCGAATCCAATAGAAAAGAGATGACAGCGATGGTTGGGACACTGGAGGCGCATACCAAAAACATGTGCCGGGGTGTGAGTGAAGGGTTTGAGTACCATATGAAAATGGTCTACAGCCACTTCCCGATCCAGCTCAAACTTCAGGGCAACCGGCTTGAGATTGCAAACTTCCTTGGTGAGAAGAAGGCGCGTTACGCACGGATTGAACCGGGTGTTACAGCAAAGATAGCAAATGATGAAGTTGTGCTCACGGGAATCGACCGCGAACTGGTCGGAACCTCGGCAGCAAACATTGAGCATGCTACCCACATCCGTAACCGCGATCCCAGGGTCTTCCAGGATGGCATCTATATTGTGCAGAGGGGCTGAAGATCGATGACCACTGAAATAAAACGGTTAATCCGGGTGCGTGTAGAAAAGGGTGCAACCTTCAAGCGTGACGGATATGGTAAGAAGAAGCAGCTCTCTGACTCCTGGAGAAAGCCCCGGGGGCAGCACAATAAGCAGAGAGAGCAGAAAAAGGCAAAAGGAGCTCTCCCCAAAGCCCGGATTCGGAAGCCCGATTGCAGTACGCGGGATGCACCCCAGCGGGTTTTTTGAGGTATTGATCTCTTCGGTAAAGGAACTTGAGGGTATTAATCCAAAGACTCATGCGATCCGGATAGGCGCAACAGTCGGTGAACGTACACGTGTCGGACTCCAGGAAAAGGCACTTGCGGCAGGGTTCAAAGTGCTGAATGCCCGCACGGTAAAGACCGGATCAGAACAGGAAAAGGCCAAAAAACCGGCAAAGGTGGCGGACAAAAAGAAGAGCGAAGAAAAGAAGAAGGAAGAAAAGAAACCTGCTCCGTCCAAAGCCAAAGCACCGGAAGCACCCGTCAAGAAAGATACCAAGAAGGCAAAGAAAACGCCAGAAGCAGAAGAGAAAAAGGCTCCGGTAAAAGAGAAGAAAACGGCAAAACCGAAAGCGGAACCAGCGGAAAAAACACCTGAAGAAACTAAAAAAGCCGCTCCTCCCAAAACAACAAAGAAAACTGCCAAGCCAAAGACGGATGCATCTGCTGAGGACAAACCAAAGGCAGCTCCAAAACCCAAGGCAAAAAAGAAGACCGAGTCAGAGGTGAAGAAGAATGAGTGATGTTGCCAGCCAGAAACGCATCGCCGCCGCAGTCTTAAAATGTGGTGTCAACCGTGTCTGGTTTGACCCGGACCGTATATCGGATATCGAAAATGCAATCTCACGTGAAGATTTAAGAGGGCTGATCACTGATGGCGCAATCAAGGCACATCAGAAGAAAGGTGTAAGCCGCGGCAGGGCCCGTGCCCGGATCGCAAAGCGGTCATATGGACACCGTAAGGGTGCGGGAAAAAGAAAAGGTGCGGCAGGAGCCCGCAATCCAAGCAAAACGGCCTGGGTCCAGAAGATCCGTGCTATACGAAAAGTGCTCGTTGAACTCCGCGATGCAGGTACGATTGACCGGCATTTGTACCGCATAATGTACCGGAAAGCGGCCGGCGGTCAGTTCAGGAGCGTTGCGCACATGAAGGCACAGATGGAGATCCTCGCAGGGAGGATGAAATAACATGGCTACAGGATCACGGTATTTTGTTCCCTTCAGAAGACGAAGAGAGGGCAAGACCGATTACTACAAGCGGACCAGGCTCGTCGTAGCAGATGCACCACGAATGGTTGTGCGTAAGACTAACCGGCATATCATTATCCAACTCGTTACAGCAGAGATGGATGGGGACCGCACACTCGTCGCAGCAAATTCTGCCGAGCTGGAAACATACGGGTACACGGGATCGACATCCAATACACCGGCAGCCTATCTGACCGGCATGCTCTTTGCCGTAAAAGCGAAAAAAGCAGATTACGGCAGGGCTATTCTGGATATCGGGCTCAATCGCGCAACTCCCGGTGCACGGGTCTTCGCCGCACTGAAAGGTGCTGTTGAAGCAGGACTTGATGTACCTCATGGGGAGAAGATCCTTCCCTCCGACGAACGTGCCAAGGGTGCACATATCGCTGCATATAACAAAAAAGCCAGTGAAATTGTTACAAATGTCGAACAGGTGGCAGACGCCATAAAAAAGGAGCTGGTGTAAATGGCTTATGAAAGAGAAGAGTGGCGCCCGGTCACCGGTCTTGGCAAACTCGTCGCCTCGGGAGAGATCAAAAGTATTGACCAGGTTCTTGAGAGCGGAAGACCGATCAAGGAACCCCAGATCGTCGATATGTTCCTTCCCGATCTGGAAGATGAAGTTCTTGATATTGCCATGATGCAGCGGATGACCGACTCAGGTCGCCGCGTTCAGTTCCGTGCCGTTGTTATTGTTGGCAACCGGAACGGGTATATCGGATTTGGTCAGGGTAAGGACGTGCAGGTAGGTAATGCGATCAAGAAGGCGATCGTAAAAGCAAAAATGAATCTTATTAAGGTGCGGCGCGGCTGCGGCAGCTGGGAATGCGGGTGTGACGCAACTCATTCGATTCCAATGCAGGTTCAGGGAACTGCAGGCAGCGTCCGGGTCACCCTTAAACCCGCACCCCAGGGTATCGGCCTTGTTACCGGGGATATCAGTAAGAAAGTGCTTGAGCTCGCAGGAATCAAGGACGTGTGGACGTTCGCACGCGGACAGACGCGTACTACTATCAACTTTGCAAAGGCTACCTTCAACGCCCTCAATGAAACCAATATGATCAGGACAGGGAGGTTGCCATAAATGTTCGCAGTTGTTCAGGTCCGTGGTGTCGTAAAAACGCGCCGGGACATCAAGGACACACTCAAGATGCTGCGTCTTCATCACATCAACCATTGTGTACTCGTGGCGGACACACCGGAAAACCTCGGCATGATCCGCAAGGTAAAGGATTATGTTGCCTATGGCGAAGCGGATGCCTCCACTATTGAGACACTGCTGCTGACCCGCGGCAGGGTCATTGGTGATGCACCGTTAACTGATGAGTACATCAGATCGAACTCGACATACAGCAGCATCTCTCAATTTGCACAGGCGCTTGCGGGTGGCGAAACAAAACTCCGCGATATTCCGGGTCTCAAACCCGTATTACGCCTTCACCCGCCACGCAAGGGATACAAAACTACCAAACGCACTTTCCCCCAGGGAGGAGCGCTTGGCTATTATGGTCAGGAGATCAATACTCTCCTTTATAAGATGAGGTGATGCAGGATGCCAACCAACAAACGTTCAAAGTTCCGTGGATCGCGGACATGTGGTGGCGGCACCCACAAAAACCGGCGGGGTGCAGGCAACCGCGGCGGTCGCGGTCGCGCCGGCATTAACGCCCACCACTTTGTCAAGTGGTATAAAGAGATGGGAGGACCGGTCTTTGGAAAGGATGGTTTCTCGAATAGTTCCCGGATAACCGTAACGGTAATGGATGTCGGGATTATCGACCAGATAGTGCCATCGCTCCTGGCGCAGGGTATTGCAAAAGATGAAGGGGGTGTCATCGTGATCAACACTGCTGATATGGGCATCGAAAAGGTGCTGGGCAGTGGCAAAGTCACAAAAAAGCTGAACATCACCTCGCAGGCATTCTCTGAATCGGCAAGGGTAAAGATTGAAAAAATGGGTGGAAAGGCACTCGTCGCCTGACCAGCCCCGTAATTTTTTGGTGAAACAATGGGAAACCTGCTGGATCGAATGGAACCCCTGCTCGCTGCGATGCCCGCAGTGAGGAGTCCCGAAGGACATGTCCATTTCAAGAATAAACTGATCTGGACTGTTGCAATATTGATTCTGTATTTTGCCCTGACGAACATTCCGCTTTTTGGCATGGCACCCCAGTCCACGGATTTATTCGCTGCCTGGCGTGCACTTCTTGCAGGTGCAAGTGGTTCAATCGTTCAACTGGGGATCGGACCAATCGTTACAGCATCCATCGTGCTCCAGCTGCTGAAAGGAGCAGATATCCTCCACATTGATACAAGCGAGACGCGCGGGCAGGTCATGTACATGGGACTCCAGAAGGTCCTTGTCATGGTCATGATTGTCATTGAAGCTGCTCCGAGCCTTGTGGGGGGATTCATTCAGCCCGACCCGGTAATCGCCCAGCAATTCTTTGGCGGTAACCTCTTTGCAGTATCTTTCCTTATCTTCATCCAGATCTGTATGGGGGCCTCCTCATCTTCTTCATGGATGAAGTAGTCACAAAATGGGGTATTGGTTCGGGGGTCGGTCTCTTTATCATTGCCGGAATATCCCAGGCATTGGTGAACGGTTTTATTCAGTGGGCGGCAGTTGCCGATCCATATCCGGTCGGTTTTTTCCCCCGCCTCGTTGCAATCGGGCTGGATGGGGCAAGTTATCTTACCTACTTTAGCAAGGATATGCTTGCATTTGTTACCACAATTGCAATTTTCCTGGTCATTGTCTATGTCGAATCTACGCGCATCGAGATCCCGCTTGCTCACGCCCAGGTGCGGGGTGCACGGGCACGTTTCCCGGTCAAACTCATCTACGCCAGTGTCCTGCCGATGATTCTCGTCCGGGTGTTACAGGCCAACATCCAGATGATTGGTTTGTTCCTCTCCAATGTCGGCATTACCATTCTCGGGAAATTTGTAGGTACGGAACCAATTAACGGAATAATGTATTACCTGAACCCGATAAACGGTCCGAGTCAATGGATGTGGTGGTCATATGATCTCCTGCATCCCCCATGGGAGATTCTATTACGTCTCGGAGTTGATATCACATTCATGGTGGTCGGAGGTGCGATCTTCGCGCTCTTCTGGATCAAAACTGCCGGGCTCGATTCAAAAGATGTGGCCCGGCAAATCCAGTTATCGGGCATGTCCATTCCCGGCTACCGCAGGAACCCGCAGGTACTTGAAAAGTATCTTGACCGGTATATCCCCCGTGTCACGGTCATCGGTGGTGTCTTTATTGGTGTGCTCAGTGTCATTGCAAACCTCTTTGGTGTCATCGGTGGTGTGAGCGGAACTGGACTGCTCCTGACGGTAAGCATCACGTACCGTCTCTATGAGGAAATCGCAAGCCAGCAAATCATGGAGATGTACCCGTTCATGCGGACATTCTTTGGTAAAGAGTGAAGACGTGGAAGGGACCAGGATGGAAGGAAAAAAGGTCATCATAACCGGAGTACCGGGCGTCGGAAAGACGACGGTCGTCAACGAGGCGTTAAAGAAAATCAAAGAAGAAGGTGTCGAGTACAAATCCATTAATTTCGGCACCTTTATGTTTGAGGTTGCCATGAACGACAAAATCGTTCAGGACCGGGACCAGATGCGCACGCTGGACCGTGCAGTCCAGAAACGACTGCAGCAGCGTGCTGCACAGGCGATAGGACAGGTCCCGGGCAACGTGCTGATCGATACACATGCATCGGTAAAGACGCCGAAAGGATACTTTGCGGGACTTCCCGAATGGGTGCTGCGCGAGATTATGCCTGACAGTATCATACTCGTTGAAACGGATGAAGATCAGATTCTCATGCGGCGTTTAACAGATGAAACGCGGTCCCGGGACAAAGAGGGTGCACGATCGATAGCAGAACACCAGCAGTTCAATCGCTCTATTGCTGCTGCCTATGCGATGCTAACCGGCTGCACGGTAAAAATTGTGACAAACGCTGATTTCCTCCTCGAACGGGCTGCAGAGGATATGGCAGCCGTGCTCAGGTGAATATATGGATTTTGGAAAGGTTTGGGATAAATACGGTATTTACATTGCATTGGGCTTTATGATGCTCATGATGTTTTCTTACAGCGTCGAGTGGCTGAAGGTGGGAATCGGGCAGGGAATCGATGGTATATTCTCACCCTTGATAGAGTCGTTTAAAATACCCTTTTATGTCCTTATTCTGATCCTTTCTGCATTTACGGGATTGTATTCCTCTGTTATCCAGAAATATACGATAGATTACGAGAAGATGACAGAGACCCAGGAACGGATGAAGGAGTTCCAGAAGGAGTATCGCGAGGCGCAACTCTCCCAGGATGAGAAAAAGATCAAGAAAATGGATGCAAAAAAAGACCGGGTTATGAAAGAACAGCTGGAAATGTCCCAGAACCAGTTCAAGCCGATGGCATATATCCTTGTCCTGACCGTACCGATCTTTTTCTGGCTGCTCTTCAGGCTCAATCAGGTAACATCAACCATCACGTTTCCCTATATCGGATCCATCGGCCTGCATAATGCAGCGCTCTGGGTTATCCCGGCATGGATGATCTGGTATATGATCTGTTCCATCACCTTAAGCCAGGTGATAAGGAAATCCCTGAACATCGGGGGTCTTTGATGAGGATTACCGTGAGCGGGCTGCCCGGTAGCGGGACAACCTCACTCTCACGGTACCTCTCAGAACACCACGGTTTTTCATTAATCTCTGCCGGGGAAGTCTTCCGCCAGCTTGCACAGGAACACAACATGGGACTGGCAGAGTTCGGGCGCCTGGCTCAGGAAGACCCGGCATTTGACAAAATGATTGATGACCGGCAAAAAGAGATCGCACAGCAGCGGGACAATATCATCGTTGAAGGCCGGCTTTCCGGCTGGATGGTCAGGGACGCGGATATCAGGATCTGGCTCTTTGCACCGATTGGTTGCCGGGTAAAACGGATTGTCTTCCGGGATCAGATAGCGGATGATAAGACTGCAGAACGGATCACCATTGAGCGGGAAGAGTGCGAAGCGGGAAGGTATCGAACGTATTATAATATTGACATCAATGATCTCTCAATCTATCAGGTTATCCTGAACTCTGAGCACTGGAGTGTTGAAGGACTCGGCTCAATTATTGATACGGCAATCGTGCAGCTCAAATCTCATGAAACCCGGTAATTTTTTACTCTGCATACAACAGAATAGTAAAACGTTCTCGAAAAAGCATCTCTTTTTTTTAAACAGGGATACCGATGCAAAAATCCTTTAGCAAGTACCAGGGAATGTGATTACTGTGGAAGATGATATAACAATCCAGCTTGTTCAAACATGGGATGATGAGGATATCGCAAACCTGTACCGTGCAGGCGGGTGGTGGAAGGAGGAGTATGATCAGAAGGAGCTACCCCGTCTTATCCAGGGGAGTTTCCTGTTTGCTGTTGCCGTTGATAAAAGAACCGGACATGCTATTGGCATGGGCAGAGTCATATCTGACGGGGTTTCTGATGGATATATCCAGGACCTTGTTGTACTACCGGAATACCGGAAAACGGGAATCGGAGCCAGGATCGTTTCGACATTAGTAAAAAAATGCGTTGAAAGGGGAATTTCCTGGATTGGTCTTATAGCAGAACCAGATACTGAAAAATTTTACCTGCCCTTTGGATTTCACCCCATGGAAAGACATGTTCCGCTGAAATTCCGGAGTGATTAAGTGATGCTTACCCAGGAAAATTTCAAACCCGTTGCCCTTTCGGATCGGGCTTTTTTCGAGCGGCACTATGCCCACTATCCGCAGACGCACAGTGATAATACCTTCACGAACATGGTCTGCTGGAATCACTACGCACACTACCAGTATGCCTATGTACAAAAAAATCTCATCATCGCAAGCACAATTGATGATGTCACCCGGTTCCGTCCCCCTATCGGTCCAAGGGATCCCGCTCTCCTCCGATCGCTGATCCGGCTGGCATCGGATATGAGTGACAATGAACCGATTGTGCTGATAGATCCTGACACCGCCAGCTGGATGCGGGAAATCTGTCCTGGCATAAACCTTGTTCCTGACCGTAATCATTTTGAATACGTGTACCGCTCTGCAGACCTTGCTGAGCTTCCAGGGAAGAATTATCTGACTATCCGTCGCCAGATAAGCAAGTTCCGTCGCAACTGCACCAGCTCGGTTGAACCGATTACCCGGGAAAACTGGGAGGAGGTAAAACGATTCCTGATCGAATGGTGCGAATGGAAAGGGTGTGAAAACGATAAGGTCCTCGCACATGAAAAGGAAGCGGTTTTTTATGCTATCGATCACTTTGATGAATTGGCGATTAAGGGAATGATCATACGGGTCTTTTCAAAAATCGGTGCGATGTCCCTTTTTGAACACCTCAATGCGGATACCGCGTTGGTACATTTCGAAAAAGGACTGCCTGATTGCGAAGGGATCTATAAAGTGATCAATGCTGAAACCGCAACATTTCTGTCAAAAAAATACTCCTATCTTAACCGGGAAAGCGATCTTGGTATTCCCGGGCTCCGTGAGGCAAAAATGCGGTACCATCCCCATCACATGGTTGAAGTTTATTCTCTGAAACGTGATTCATAAAAAATGGTGAAGATTACCCGTTACGCCAAGGATCAGGCGCTGCCTCATTTAACGGGGTATCTTTCAACACTTTAAAGGGTATTGGTTGATCGGAAAGGCACGATCATCCTCATCATACCTGTGCTTTATGTGATGCAAAAAATCTTGATACTCAAAAATGTTATACTGCTGCAATATACGCCATGATACCTGATGCAATAATATTGACAGCGATGGCAGCCACCAGCATACCAAGGACTTTTCCCATGATATCGGTTACAACATCTCCTAATATGCGCTGGATATTCTCCGAATAGTAGAGAACGAGCCATGTGGCGATGAGGGAAAGGGTGATAGCAATGAACGGGACAAGAAGGCCATAATCCTTTGAAAGAAGCATTACCGTGGTAATGGCACCCGGACCGCACAGAAGCGGTGTTCCGATGACCACCCCCGCAGCTGTTTTTGAATGCTCTTTACAATGACCTATCTCAATACCAAGTGCTTCCTGAATCCCGAGAAGGAACAGAAGAATACCCCCGGCAATCTGGAAGCTGGCCATATTGAGCCTGAAGATATCAAAGATCATCTTATTGAAAATTAAGAAGAGGTACATCAGTCCCCCAGCAACTGCTACTGCGATGAACGCCTGTTTATGAATTTCTGCCGGGGTCTGGCCTTTGGTCATTGCCGCAAAGATAGGAACAGAAAGAAGCGGGTCAAGGATGATGAACAGGGCAGCAAAAGCATAGATGATTTCGGAAAGTATCTCCTGCATAGTCTGAATTATGATATAGGCTCTGATTGCGGATAAAATTGCGGGATCGCGGTAGTGGATTTCATTCGCTGCCATGAAGCCCTTCTTAAACGATAAAGTAAATGATGAGGATAGCAGCAGTTGAGATAGCACCAGCGGCAGAAACCAGACGGGCTTTGGTATCGGTCACGAGAACCCACGAGGCAAGACAGAAAAAGATGTAGGGAATAAGGGTAGTGATGACAGAAATTGTTGCGAGCTGGTCAAAATGATTCGAAAAGAGCAGGAGAATTGCACTAATTGCACTGCCTGCAATTAACGCAACTGCTGGTGTACCCCGCGGGGTCAAATCCCGGATTTTCGGAATGGAAAACCGGGCTGACATGGATTGGAGAATGCGGGATGTCCCGATTATATAGGCGTTGATAGCGGACAGCATCGCAACAATTCCAATTAGTGCCACAAAAGCTCCCGAACGTTCAAAGACGATTGCGGCTGCAGTGGCAATTGGAGCAGGTGAGGCAGCAAGCGCTTCTACCCCAACACTGCCAATAAGCGCAACATTGAGCAGAAGATAGACAGACACCACAATTCCCATGACAATGATGAGCGCTCGCCGGATGAGTTTTGGGTCCCGTGTCTCATCAACCGGGATCGCGCTGATCTCAAAACCGGTAAACGGCCAGTAGACAATAATGATTGTGGCGAGGAAACCGGTGACGGTGACCGGTGTCTGCGGGACAAAATTATCAACATTAATCGAAGGAATAAGCAGAACCGCGATAATCACAAGAGGAATAATCTTGAGAGTAGTAAGAATATTTTCAGTTAATCCCGAAAGAGAGATACCACTGATGTTAAGCCAGCAGAAAGCACCAATAATGGCAATCTCGATGAGCAGCACGTTTGAAATACCGAAATAGGATAAGTACTGACCTATCCCTGCTGCAATCGTCGAGATGCCGAATACCGAAGAGATGAGGTACAGAATGATGAGCGGTACAGCAAACCGGTTCCCGAATACCGAACTGAAGAGCGAAAAAAAACTACTGGATGATGAAAAACTGAAAGACACATATGCAAGGGAAAGGAGAACACAGGATGCAGACATCGCAACAATCAACCATGCAAGCAGCGACCAGGGTCCGCTGAGTTTTGCAGCCACTCCGGGAACAACGAAGATCCCGGAACCAATAGTCCCTCCTACCCCGAGGCTGACGAGTTCAAACAATCCCAGCGATCGTTTGTACGTACCTGCCTCTGTCATATTTCCTCTTTCATATTTGCATTAAACCAAATTTATAATAGCCGGTAATCTCCATTGTCTGCTATACCTTTCTCTTCGAAAAAAAGATGTTGATGAAGGGCTTAAGGAAGGTGGGAATTTCTTATGGTAAAAGCAGCAACACCATCAAAAAAGAGCAGTGCGACCAAAAAACCGGTTGCAGCAAAAAAGAAAGTCGCAGCAAAAAAGAGTGCAGCGCCATCAAAAAAGAAAAGTGTCACTCTGATGAGATACAAATGCAGGGTCTGCGGGTACGTCTATTCACCACTTCGCGGGGAGCCGCATAATGGTATTCCTACCGGTACTGCATTTGAGGATCTTCCTGATACCTATCTCTGCCCGGTCTGTGGATTTCAGGGTAAAGGCAAGGTTGGCAAGTGGGGCTTTGATGAATGGCGCCCGACACGCTATATCTGTTCCATGTGTGATTACATCTATGATGAAAAACGCGGGGAACCTCATCGTGGAATCAAAGCCGGGACAAAATTTGAAGATCTTCCTGAAGATTATGTCTGTCCTGTCTGTGCAACCGATCCAAAAATCGTTTTACGGTATGGGAATGTTCTCAAGCAGGGTTTCTCCCCTCTGTATGAATAATTCATCCCCCCCCATTTTTTTAATCATACAATGAGAGTGGCGTGACCTTTTTTAAAGAATTATTTTCTCCCGGATTCAAGAGTCTTTTTGCCTGGTTTCCAATTCTGATATCTGATTCATAAACTCACCGGCAGTTTATTTTACAAAAAAACTCAAATTATCGACTCTGTAGAAGTGCTCAATTACAAGCTATACGCTTAAGGGGGTTTCATCTCCGCCGCTGTGGCTCCCCCCGATGCGATAACCCCCGAACAGGTGCTACGTCATCATCACCAAGCGCAGGGGC
>JGI20214J14112_1000055_pt1 | contig 13950 bp, 12 predicted proteins | sample WetSurMetagenome_FD_14112 | JGI IMG/M metagenome (IMG submission 14112)
TTCTTGGATCTTTTAGTGATTCAACTATTAAATCAGGCTTTTCAACAGCAAGCTCTTGACGGGAGTAAACACCTGTTGTAACGGCGATACAGCCCATTTCTGCGGCTTTAGCAGCTTGAACGCCGAACAGTGAATCTTCCAAAACTACGCTTCTTTGAGGGCTACTTTCTAGCTGTGAAGCGGTTTTTAAGAAAATTTCTGGATCCGGTTTTGAATGGGAAACCGCCTCAACTGTTAGAATCGTGTCAAAATAGTCCGCTATACCGTTAATTTGAAGCAAGTGCATGATAACGGAGCGGTTATTCATAGACGCTAAACCCACCTTTACCCTGCCTCGCAACACTTCTAAAAGTTCTCTTGCGCCCTCAAACAAAGCCACCTCGGTGGCTAATTCGATTTGCACTTTGCTTTTCCGCTCAACAAGTTGCTTTACAATTTTCTCGTCAACTCGTCTATTTGCTGCTTGAAGGATTTCACGGAAGGTTTCAGATGCACCGATGCCGATTCTGCGTTCAATATATTGAGTGGGGACTTCGAGATTAATTTCTTTAAGTGCTTTTTGGAATGAAACCACGATGGCTTTTCGTGTATCGGCGAGTGTTCCGTCCCAATCGAAGATTACAGCTTCAAACATTATTCTTTCGCTATGTGAGGTTTAATTTCTCTCGGATAGCTTGGCTTTTTTTGGTGGCTTCTTCTATGGCGCGTATCATGGCGGGTCGAATCTGCGATTGCTCGATTTGGTAGATGGCTTCAATGGTTGTTCCGCCTGGCGTGGTGGTCATGTCTTTGATTTTTGCTGGGTCCTCGTTTAGGTCGATGACGAGTTTACCTGTTCCCATAACAGTTTGGGCGGCGCATTTTAAAGCGATGTTTCTTGGCAGCCCAACCTTCAACCCGGCGTAGGTTAAGGCTTCGATAATGATTGACATGTAGCCTGGTCCACTGCCACTGACTGCTGTGATGGCATCCATGTATTTCTCGTCCACTTCATCGCAGACACCCATCATGTTCAGAAGAGTTTTGACTTTTTCTTTGTCTTCTGGTGTGACGTTTTCTCCGCAGCAATAAGCTGTATATGCAGCCTGTACCATCGCCCCAAGGTTAGGCATTATCCGCACAATTTTACATTCCGCGGGAGCATTCTTCTTTAGAAAGCTTAGAGGTACAGTGGCGGCGACGGATATGAGGAGTTTACCCTTGATTTCCTTGTTGATTTCCTTGAGGACTTTCTCGACGTCGCCTGGCTTGACAATTATGAAAACTATATCGGCGTCGCTGGCGCATTTGCGATTATCTGAGGAAACTTTGACGCCTAACTTCTCTAGGTCGCCGAGTTTTTCTGGTGCAATATCTACTGCTGTGATTTTGCCAGCGAATTTTCCTTTGAGGAGGCTCTTGATTATGGCGCTTCCCATCATGCCTGCGCCGATTACCGTAATTTTATCGTTCATGAGTCGTCACTTATCTTGTAGAAACACGGGTTTTGCTCTTTAAACTTTCGTAGCCAAAAACTATTGCCTATTTGGCTGTGACTAGCTCTTTGAGCACTTTATGCATCGCTAAGGCGGGTGCGTTTGTTTTTATGCTTCTGGGGTTGAAGTGAGTTTGAACCGCTTGGAAGCCGCAACGCTGAATAGCTGCCAAGAACGCTTGGTTTGATGGGGCTGGGAGGTTGAGTTTTCCACTTAACTTGTCGATAACGTAGTAAGTGGGAGGTTCCGCGGCTTCGGCTTTGGTTAGGGTTAATAGTTTTGTTATTTTAGCACCGTTTTTGAAAGCTGTATATTGATTTTCCTTGGTCATCTGTTCAATGAAGGATTGGTCAGAAATACTTCCTATCCATAGGGGTCCTGCATGCTCCATTCTGGCTCCACATTCAGGACATTGGCTACTTNTACCGAAAATTTGATGCGCAGTTTCACGGTGCATACAACCAAAACAGTGCAGAATATAGCCTGTTGATTTGAGGCTTTCATCAGATCTTTGGCATCCGTACCCGATTTGGGCGTAGACCCGAATGTAATGGTCGCTACTGTGGCTGAACAGAATTCGAATTCCAATATCGTGCTTCGCTGCCACCGATGCCATGCATCCCGCCAAGAGCCGCACCGCCAACTCATGACAATACTCCGTGCGCAATGGTTTGCCACCGTACTTTCGCACACAAGCCTTTGCATGAACCCCGCAGAGAGGAGCCAAATCAGTTGCAGTAGCGGCAATTAACCCATTATTTTTTATTGCCCTGAACGCTGAATCCAAAAAGGGCACGGGAGTTCCAAAGGGATCGATATCTATTATGTCGAACCGTTTTTTGGGCGAGGCATTATCACTTAAAACGGCGTTAGCGTCTTTGTGTTCGAGGGTGATTTTATTTTCAATCTTATTTAATTCAACATTATGTTTTGCCAAATCTACTGCTGAGGTGTTGATGTCACTCAGCATCACCCTTGTTACTCCTTCGATTTCGACTGCAAAACGGATTCCTCGAATTCCTTGACTGGTGAACGGCTCGCAGATACTGATTTCATGGTTAACCATGTGCTGGTAAGCTTTGAATGCTAAAACGGTTAAGTCACGGTTGAATTCCATGACGGGGTTGTAGAAGACTGGTGCTTTGGAAGGTGCATAATCGCTGGGAACAACGCCATAGGCTGCGAGTTTAGGCACTAAGACTTGAACTTTGCCTTCTTTGATTATTTCGCTTGGAAAATCTGCGACGTAGTCTGCTTTGTTTGCCATTTAGTCTGCTCCAGAGATGTTGGTATGAAAAGAATTTAATCGGCATATTAGACTATTGGTTAATTGGTGTAAAAGACTTGATCACGAGGGTTTTGATTTTGACAGGTGCTCCGGGTGTTGGAAAAACCACCCTGCTCACTAAGATTTTGGATACCTTAAAAGCTAATGGGATTAGTGTCGGAGGCATGATTAGCCGTGAAGTGCGAGAGGGTAAAGTACGTGTGGGTTTTGAAATTCTGGATTTAGTCAGTTGTAGGCATGGTTGGTTGGCACAAGTTAACAGACAGAGCGGTCCACAGGTTGGAAAGTACCGCGTCAACCTTGACGATCTCGACGCCATCGGCACCTCTGCCATCACTCAAGCCCTCGAAAAATGCAGCGCTGTCGCCATCGACGAGATAGGTCCCATGGAGCTTCACTCGGAGAAATTCAAACAGGCCATAGTGCAAGCATTGGGAAGTAAAAAGCTGTTGTTAGTGGTCGTGCATGGAAAAGCCAACGACCCGCTGGTAACTCAGGTTAAACGGAGAGTTGATGCTGAGATTTTCAACGTAACTTTTTCTAACAGAGAAAGCCTGCCGGAGCAACTAGTGCAAAAAGCCTTGGCTGCGCTATAATCATCTTAAGTTCTTCTAAAATGAGCCTATTTTGGATTCTAATAACCAGTTTATACAGGAATGACAAAGGTTAATTCGAGAATCCTAAGGTTGGATAGGTCAGAATAGTCTTCTTAAAATTGTTGATTGTCCACTGAAATGTTATCTGTTGTTTCTTGCTTTATGTTTTGTTTGCTGGGTCTTTGTAGGTTCATCCCAGTATTTATCAAATTCTTCAGGTGTCATAATGTTTAGGCTTTTGAGTTGTTGGCTGAACGCATCCAGTGCGCAGGGGTTGTTAAGATGGGCACGGTAAATCTCCATCAGCAAATCTACAGCCATAGAAGCAGAAATGGGCTTTTTAGCCATCAACGATAACTCCTCAGAAACCTTAACTAAATCCTCAAAAACCCGCAGGGGCAACTCAACAGTTTTAACCATATCAATCACTCTTTGTTTACAGGCTCTTGGCTATTTGTTCTGCATCCTTTTTAATCTTCGCCACGTCATCCATCGTCGGTTTGCCCCTAATGTCGCCGAGTCTGCCTTGAGTGCTCATGTCCAATCTACCGTGAAACTCGCCCACAATGTACCATTCTCCAACGATGCTAAACCCGAAATGCTCAAAATATTGCCTCATCGTTTTTCCAGCGGGCGTAGCCTCATCTATACCAGTATGTGGACCTGAATACGTGCAGAAGATAAGCGCGTTTTTTCCAGTAACCTTTGGGGCAGACGGCTTAATCTTTCCTTGGCTTCTATACAGGTTAAGTTTAGCTTTCAGTAGGTCAGCTATGGGTTTTGCTGGTTGCCACTCGATCGAGGGTGAACCCACACAAACCAAATCATACTCGAAGAAATCGGTTTCAGCGGCCTCTGCGGGCTTCTTCAAATCAACCTGCATTCCGCCGGATTCGAGACCTTCTTTAATAGCGGATGCGACTCTTTGAGTGTTTCCTGTACTTGAAAAATATACGAGTAAAGCTGACTTCAAAATCTCTACCTAACCTAACATGCAATAACTCAAAATAAAAACATATACCTTGCCAAATAAGAAAATTAAATAAACAAAGTTACAATTAGGAACATACGTGAGCACTTGGGTAAATGAAACAAGCTACAATTCTAATTGCCACAACGCTTTTGGCATTATCAATTTTGATAGCTGCAATCATTAACTATGACTTTGTAAGAAAAACAGAAACCAACCATGAACCCTTCCATATAGGTGTATCATTCTGTGGAAATACTACAGATGAAGCGAAGCTCTTGATTGACCGCGTCAAAAACTACACTAACCTTCTGGTTATCCAGTCAGGGCCTATCAGCAAGAATGAAAGTAGCTTAACCGAAATAGCGGACTACGCAACGCAGCAGGGATTGGATATTATTCCATTTTTCGGCATTTTTGATCCTGACCAACCCTGGCAGTTGCCTTGGGTTGACTCTGCAAAACAAAAATACGGAAGCCAATTCCTAGGCGTTTATTACTATGATGAACCCGGCGGAATACAACTTGACATAAATAATACTGAGTGGGCTCACTTTTTCAATTCTTATGTGCGCCGATTTGAAAATTCATCTCTGTACCAGACTCATTCAGAAGGGATAGACCAATTCGTTAACGGCAGTTTAACCCGCGATTACGATTCAGCTGAAAGAGTATACGTTGATTCATTCAAACGTTACAGCGACCTTCAAGCGTTGCACAATAATTCAATTTCAATCTTCACCTCTGACTATGCTCTTTACTGGTACACGTACAAGGGGGGTTGGGATGTTCTTTTGACTCAACTTGGATGGAACATCTCCGTCCAACAAGATATAGCACTAGTGCGGGGTGCCGCAAACATCCAAAACAAAGAATGGGGCGCGATGATAACTTGGAAATACGATGAACCCCCGTACCTTGATACCGGCCAAGAAATCTACAAACAAATGCAGATGGCATACACAGCTGGAGCAGACTACATAGTGGTTTTCAACTATCCACAAAATGACACTTCGAATCCTTACGGTGTAATGAAAGACGAACACTTTTTGGCACTTCAAAACTTCTGGAATGACATTAAAAATCAAAAGATCATGCGAGGCTCTTCAAGTGGTGACGTAGCGTTTGTTTTACCAGAGAACTATGGTTGGGGCATGCGTCGTCCAGACGACAAGATTTGGTATTGGGGACCAGATGAGGTCTCGTTGCAGATTTGGAACACAAGCCGTCAACTGTTGTTGCAATATGGGTTACGTTTAGACATTGTCTACATTGATCCCCAATTTCCGCTTGAAGACAACTATTCACGGATTTATTATTGGAATCAAACACTATGATCGGCATTGGTCTTTAAACTATAAATATCCAGCAAACCATAGGTAAAAGCAAGCTGCGGGTGAATTTTTTGAGAATAGGCTTTTTTGTTTATGAATATCCTCCTCAACTGGTCGGAGGCTTAGGAACATATGCTGAATACATCACACAACAGTACGTTGACATTGGACACGACGTTTCCGTCTTTACTTTAAACAATAATGGTCTAAGAACTCGGGAAATAATGAAGGGTGTTGAAGTTCATAGACCCCAGATAGCTGATGCGACCAACGTCTGGCCTTTTTTTGTAGTTGACGACCTAAAAAAGTGGGGCACTAACATCAAACTCTTCAACGACATTTTTATCTACAACATTCTGAGTGCCACTAAACTAATTAACGACTTGATAAGAAAAGAAAGGTACACTTTTGATGTAGTCTGTTGCCACGACTGGTTAAGCAGTATAGCCGGCTTGGTGGTTAAGAATGAAACTAAAATCCCAGTTATTTTTCACACTCATAGCACAGAGTGGGGAAGGAGCGGTGGGCAAGGCTCCGAAGTTGTATCTCATCTTGAAAATGCAATAGCCCAGAACTCAGACAAGATCGTCACTGTAAGTTATAGTATGCAGGAAGATCTTATAAGACACGGTTGGCAATCGTCAAAAATCAGTGTGGTTTGGAATGGCGTGGATCCTGAACGGTATAACCCAGTCAATGTTCAAAAACAAGATGCCTTGGCAATAAGAAGGAAATATGGCGTTCCAGACGATTTTAACATGCTGCTTTTTGTTGGTAGACTCACGTGGGTGAAAGGTGTGCGTAATCTTTTGCAGGCTATGCCGCTTGTTCTTAAAGAGTTCCCTAATACTAAACTGGTAATTCTAGGTAAAGGTGAAGAACAAACCGATATTGTGGAAACCGCTGAAAGACTCAACATTAAAGAAAACATCATCTACAGATTTGACTTCGTCTCAGAAACCGAAAGAATTCTCCATTACGCGGCTGCAGATGTCTGCATTTTCCCCTCAATTTACGAGCCATTTGGGATTGTAAGTTTAGAGGCGATGGCTATGGAGAAACCAGTCGTTGTGGGTGCACATGGAGTTGTCGGCTTTAAAGAACAGGTGGTTAATGGGGGTACAGATCAGACGGGAGTGCACATCAACGGCGAAGACCCCTCTGACATAGCTTGGGGTATCAAGGAGACATTGCGGAATCCTGAGAAAGCAAAGAATTGGGGAGAGAACGGTCGCAGACGGGTACTGGAGTATTTTACTTGGCGAAAAGTTGCAGAGCAAACCATCAAAATCTACGAATCTCTATTATAAAGAAAAGTAAGAAGACAAATTGATTTAGATTGACAGCATCTCTGCCACTTTTAGCAGCCGCAAATCCAAGTGTTTTCGGTTGTTAGCTGCCTTTTCAAGGTCAAAATGTGTGACTACGCCCCTCTCTAATCCAACTGCCAAGTTGCTTTTCCCCTCACAGACCAATTCAACTGCTCTCTCAGCAAACAAACTGGCCAACAACCTACTTCGGGCTGTTGGGCTTCCACCACGTTGAGAATATCCCAGAATTGAAAGTCTAACCTCAAATTCTGTTTGACGCTGAATTTCCTGCGCTATTTCGCTCGAGTTGCCAAACCCTTCGGCAGCAACAATTATTCCGGCTCTTTTGCCTTTTTTTGCATTATCATTCATTATGCCGCATATATCCTCAAGTCGCATTGGGTTTTCAGGAATAAGGATCACTTCTGCTCCAACACACATGCCGACCTCAAGTGCTAAGAAGCCCCTTTTGCGACCCATAACTTCTACAATAAAAATTCGTTCGTGAGAAATCGCTGTATCCCTGATTTTGTCGATTGATTCTACGGCTGTGTTAACAGCTGTGTCAAAACCGATTGTTTCATCGGTACCATAAACATCGTTATCTATTGTTGCCGGAATCCCAATCATCAAAGCGTCGCTTTTCTTACTTAATGCTAAGGCGCCTCGGAATGAACCATCGCCGCCAATGACCACCAGAGCATCAATATTGTTTTGCCGCAGAGTTTCTGCGCCTGTTTCAACGCCTCCCGGTTGCTCAAATGTAGGGCACCTGAGCGTATGAAGTATGGTTCCACCAAGTTGGATTATGCCCCCAACGCTGCGTGGAGTCAACTTTTTGTAACAATTGGATAATAATCCATCCCAACCACGCTCGAAACCGAGTACTTGTAGTCCCATTGAGTGTCCAACACGTGTAACTGCACGTATAGCAGCATTCATTCCTGGTGCGTCGCCGCCTGAGGTAACTACTCCAATAGTTTTAGTCAATTTTAATGCCCTATTATCTGACTCTTGTTAATAGATTAAAATGTTTAGTATGTCTCATAAATTGTGTGCAGTTCCAAAACACATAAATTCCAATCTTCTGTCTTTATGGAAACTGTCGGGAGGTAGCTCAGCCTGGCAGAGCTCTCGAACTGGCTAACATGCTTAGCTGGTGGAGAAGCTGTAGAGGTCTACCCATGGTGGGCTTCATTCTAGCCTGTCTAGGCCACAGATACCGAGCTGTCGCAGGTTCAAATCCTGCTCTCCCGACCATCTCTATAATCAGGTTTTTTTAAGCTAAACTCGTGTTTTTCCTTCTGGATGCTTTTATATATTTCATGTTAATGTTGTATTAATATTGTGATGATATTGTAAAGGCTATAGTAACGATTGACGAGCGGACAAACAGAATCCTCAATATCGTTAAGGCCAAGTATGGTCTGAAAGACAAAAGCCAAGCAATAAATTTGATGGCACAACAGTTTGAGGCTTGTGTTATGGAGCCCGAGCTAAGACCCGAGTTTATTGAAAGCCTAAAAGCGTCAGAGAGCGAAAAGACCGTTAAAGTCGCGGATTTCGCTAGCAGATATTCTGAGTGATTGCTTGTATTCTTTAGAAGTGGTTGAAAAAGTAGACAGAATATTCAAGAAACTGAAAAAGAAGGATTCTGTGCAGTTTGAAACGCTTTCTAGAAAGGTAAACGAGATTTTGGAAAATCCTCAACAATTCAAACCCTTGAGAAGTCCTATGCAGCATATGCGTCGAGTTCACGTAGGCTCATTCGTCCTAATCTACGACATAGACGAGAAAAAGAAGCTCGTCACGATAAGGCGGTATGAACACCATGACGCCGTCTACAAATAGGTTACTTTCATAGACTGATAAAGAGCCAACAAGCTTAGTGGATAGAGAAGTTGTAAAGAAACTATTTGTGGGCTTCATTCTAGCCTATCTATGCCATAGATACCGAGCTGTCGCAGGTTCAAATCCTGCATTCCGACCATTTGATCTTCAATATTCTTCTCTTAAGCCAATTCAGCTGTGCATGAACACAACCTCGCCTGGTGCATACCAAATCTCACTGTAAAAGCTAAAAACTCGCCACCCAAACAACAGCCACAAATCCAGAAAACCCATCCGTCGAAAGCCCGCTGTGCCCAAAGCGCCTTTCGCAGCAGAATTTCTTCGTTGAGTAGAAGCAAAAACCGCCTTTGAACCCTCTTTTTTGAGTGAGTTAACACCAGCGTTTGTTAATGCATGGGCGATTCCTTTGCGTCTAAAAGTTGGGTGGGTCGCAATCCACAAGATGCAGCCGTATTTGACGCTGCCCACTTGGAACTCTATCAATTTGACAAAGCCCATCACTGTGCCTTGAGCTGTGGCTACGAGCACTTTGCCCTGCTCAGCATCTACACTATGGCTGGCAAAGAAGCGAAAGAACCTTGGAAAAGACAAGCCGATTATTTGCTTAATTTTTGGGAGGTCGTTTAGGGTGGCTTCCCTTATTGAGAGTGCAATATCCAAACTGGTTGCTTCCTTAAAATAATAATTTAAACGAAAATAATTAAGTCTATTTTGTACGCGGGATTTATAACGGTGGAGCAGGCGGCGGCAACGTTGTCTCTTTGGGGCTTTTGCGTGAGAAAATGAGACTTGTGGATTTTACGATTTGAGGCACTCCAGCAAGATCTTCCACTATTAGTAAGCCACGTGCCAAGATTGCAAATGCTCCGATCGCGCCCAACGTGGCTGTGCTTGGATTTACGAAAAGCAGGCTCAAAATTCCCACGATTCCGAATTCTTGGACACCTGCTCCTGCCGGAGTTATTGGGACAAATGCTAATGCGGTTACTAATGGGTGGATTAGGAAAAAGCCAAGCCACGCTATGGCAAAGTTGCTGTTAAGCGTTATTCCCAGTGCTGCTCCTAAAAAGTACCATTCAAAGCCTTTTAGAAACCAGCAAATCATGGTTAATCCGAAGATTTCTGGAATTGCTGAACGTGTTTTTTGTGAGCTGTCTTTGTATTCTTCAAGCCTCCCCATTATTCCGCCTGTGAATCTTTTTAGAAATCTGGAGTTTGCTATGCGGTCAAAGATGGATATGGCTCGCTCTGACCATGAAAAAGCTGCAAGCAAAAGCGCACCAGTCAACATCAAAGCAATACCTAGACCTATCACGAAAAAAGTCACATTAATCCCCAAGATCGTGGTTGATGGCCAGTTGCCTGCTGGAACCATCTCAATCAAAAATATGGCAGCTCCGATGCCACCGATGACTTTAACCAAAAACTCTATTGTTTGAATCCCTAAGATGCTTGAAAGCCCTTTTGACGCTGGCACATTCTGGTCTCGAAGGTAGACTGGTGTTAATATATAACCTGAGCGTCCAGGGGTTACGTCGCTGGTTAGCATCCCAGCGTATTGAGCAAGAAGTGTCTTGCCAAAAGATGTTTTTACGCCTCCTTTACCTAGAACCCGTCTAAGCCGCACTGTAAAGAAAATGTTAATTCCAAAATACATCAAGAATGCAAGAGCCAAGTATTCTACCTTAATGGTAAGCAATGCGTTATACAAGGATCCTATTCCAATATACCACAGTAATCCCGCGAAAATAGCTACAGTGACAACAACTTGAATGAGAATTTTTAGGATTCGTTTCGATGAACTGTGTGTCTTTGGAGCAGGGGTGACCTGAGGAGTTGTCATGATGGTTAGGAATTGGCTCTGAGGGTTAAATGGGTTGTGGAAATTACTTTGTGATTAGTGAGTTTTAGTTTAAAAAAATTTGATGCCGATTTGAAACGCTGGTGACTATGTTGCCTGTTTAGTTTAGCAGTTTAATCTTTTTTGTCAAACTTGGATGCATCTTCAAGAAACATGAAGATGTTTCAAAAAATAGAAACAGAACATTGGATGTAATTCAAATCTTGAAGTAGTGATAGCTGCACTTATAATTCTGAATTAAAAAACAACTTCATGGTCTCACACATTCTGCCTTGGGTCTATAGGGACGTTTTGTGGTTCTTCTACGATGGTGGTGCGCGCATTCATTTATTCTAGTCAGCATCCATCCTTGATCTCTGTAAACGCAGCCACATGGCAACTTGACTTCTTTTGGTATCGCTTCTGCCGGAACACATTTTTTGGTCTCTGCCATTTGTTTCTGCCTTTAGAAATTTCTTAAGCACAATTGACGTATTAACTTAACTGTCAAAATTTGAATTTAAAAAATAAAGAAAAAGGAAAGAGTGGAAACTGACTCTTATTCTGTTTTTCTAAGTGTTTCTTGCAACTGAAGATATGTCGGCGATGTCTACTCGGTAATTGTGGTTGAAGTCCATGTTCACGTCATAGTTGCCCCAACCCGGCATTGCACCGTAACTTTGAGCGATCGCTTTTACGTCGTCTCTTGTCACGGTGCTAGTGGTGGAGTCGTCTGTCATTTTGAAGGGGTTATACCATGAGCGTGTGATAGAGCGGAATACTGAGCCTGTGAGCGGGTCAATTCCGTTTATGCTAAGAGTGAATGTGTTACCGGTAACTGTCAATTCGCCAGAAGCTTTTCCTGGAGTTATATCCTGGTCTCGGTGAACTTTAATTACGGCGCCATTGTCATCGGTTATTACAGTTATGGTTGATGTTATATTGGCTAAATTCCATGTTCCACTTAGGGAGTATTCTGAAGCTGTGTTTACATTTGCTGATGAAATGGAAGCGTTAGGTAGTCTCGCAACGTAATAGATGTAGGTAAAGTTTTCTTTCGTCTGGGCTGCTGAGATTTCCCGTGTTATGTTAGTAGTCCATATGGCTGTAGCTGAGGTTAGCTGGTTAAGGCCTGAGATTTGATGGGTTGCGGCTCTGGCTTGGGTTTGAAGTGTTCCTCTGACATCTGTCGTGCCCCATTGGGTTATGACACCGTTGAGGCGTATCCAGCTTGCAGACATGAGTCTATTTGAACCGGCGATTGCCATGTTTGTGGGCATAGCAGCGGCGAAGTCTACAGCTAACGTAAGGCTGCTTGATAGTAATATTCCAACGATTGCAAAAATTATTGCTTTGTTCCTGTTCATTTTAGGTCACTTGTTTAGGAAAGCTGTGACTGAAAGCAAATAAAAGCGTTTCTGAGCTCTTTTTCTAATAATAAACTCTATAACTGTTCATTTTAGTTCATTATTGTTCATTTGAGTCCAGAATTAATTAATGAGCAAAATAATGGTTCAATAGCTCTAAATAACTGTCTCAAGCGATTAATTCGTATTAGCTATGAACTTACAACTTTTTCAGCCAAAAACAAATGCGGCGCAAGCACAAAGAATTGAACATCCAATTTTAAATAAGGTCGTGTAATGTGATAGGTGAGCAACGCATGAGAAACTGTCGCTTAATGGTCTGCTTAGTNATCTGTACAATACTGTTGATNCCCATTTTGNTTCACTCAGTACAAGCTCAAAACTACTATGAATACAACGTTCAGGTACAAAGTGACGGTTCAGCAGATTGGACCATAATACAATTTTCAAATGCTAACGCAACAGTTGACTCATGGGACATATTTCAACAGAAAGTCTTTGACCTAGTCGATGTTGCTTCAGCCTTGACTCATCGGCCAATGTCTATTGACGTAAATTCGCTGCAAATCAACACAACAGTTATCTCAGACTCGAAAACAACCGAGTACTCTTTTAAATGGCAAAACTTCACTATCGTCCGGGGAAATGAGCTGGTTCTCGGCGATGTATTCCAAGTTTATGACTTTTTTAGTCGCCTATACGGCGATGCCGCCTTGCAGATAAACTACCCTTCAATCCTTACTGTCAAATCAGTTTCACCGGAACCATATTCACAACAAAATTCAGAACTTCTCTGGTCAAGAACTCAAGACCTAACATCAAACGCTGTGAACATCGTTTTAGTTGAAAGTAATCAAACGGCAACAAACAACACTAACTGGCAACTCTATGGTGCTTTAATCACCTTGTCTGCCGCAGGAATTGTGCTGGTTCTATCTGGTTTTTACTTAAATAAACGCCGAAAAAACAAACATACCGCGACAGCTCTTGAAGATGTCTCTCCATTGGTAAGTGAAGAAGAAAAAGTGTTACGACTTCTTAAATCATCAGGGGGTAGCATGAGGCAATCGCAAATTACTGAGCAATGTCACTTTTCGAAGGCTAAAACAAGTCAGCTTCTGTCTCTTTTAGAGAAACGAGGCAACATAACAAGGTATAAGAGCGGGCGAGACAAAATAGTGACTCTTAAAGAACGGGTCAAAGGAGAATAATTATGAAAAACCCGATTAAGCTAATCATGCTTGCTGTTTTGGTTTGCGCACTCATTTCAATTTGTTTCGTAAACTCAGCTTTAGCTCAGAGCACATTGGTTAGGGCGGAAGCATCAACTAGCCAACCCCGTGTTGGTGATACCTTAACGATTAACATCAAAATCTCCGGTGCACAAAGCCTCTTTGGCGTTGACGTAACCCTGGACTGGAACCCCTCTGTCCTCACACTGGTCAGCGCAACGCCTCAATTAGGTGTAGAATCCCATGCAGGCGGAGTTCTGCATGAATCATCAAGCTACCCAGTCGATATTGTAAATAATGATGCTTCTCAGTCAGACGGAGAATACCACTTGTTAGCAACTTCAACTGGTTCAACGACACCCGCTTTCACTGGAAGCGGAACAATAGCGACAGTAACATTCACCGTGACTAGCACCGTGACCACAGGATTAGCGTTGAATGATGTGGAACTCTCGCAACTTGTATCAGATGGAACTATTGACCTTGTAAATCCGTCAACATCAGTTGACTCAGTGACACCTGTAGGTTCTTCAATTTCAACGACTCCCAATGCTTCCGCGTCCCCAACGGTTCCAGAGTTGCCAGCCCCAACAATACTGGTGATGCTTATTGTTCTTGCAATCTCTGCAGTGGCGCTATTCATGAAACGGCTAAAAACCAGCGAGTGTTTGCCGGCTGAACCTGTTA
>JGI20214J14112_1000059_pt1 | contig 13891 bp, 10 predicted proteins | sample WetSurMetagenome_FD_14112 | JGI IMG/M metagenome (IMG submission 14112)
TACATCGCCCATAAAAGTTCGTGCTGCCGAATCAACAATGAATGTTGTTTCAATGCCTAAATCTATAAGCTCTTTGGCGGTTATTCTTCCCTGAAAGGCAGGGCGCGTTTCGGTGCAGATTACCTTGAAGTTTTTGCCCTGGTCTTTTGCCTTAGCTATCATGCGTGTTACGGTTGAGGAGTGGCAGTGGGTAAAAATAACCATGCCCTCCCGGATTCGTTTGGCGCCTATTTCTGCAATGAGTTCCCTTGAAGCATCTAACTCTGTCAAAAACTGGGTTGAGGCAGAGGAAACCAGACGGCTCAACTCGGCAACTTTTTCTGTATCTGCACCTTGGGCTATTGTGTTTATGAAGCGAATGGCGTTTCGCATCAATGGTTCAGTTTCTCGGGAAGCAGCAAAGATGGTTTGGGCTTCTTTAAGTTCAGATAGGAAGGCAGCTTTGTTTTTTGCTCTGGTTTTTTCTGCTTGTGTTTGGATGGCTTTGACAGCGGCTATTGCGACGTTTCGGGCGCCTTGAACTTCGAGTATTTTTATTCTTTCCGCTGTGTCTTTCGCTATTTCTGCCATAATGTTTTAACCTATTTTTAGTCTATTAGTGGAGAAGCATATAAGCAAAACCATGACTAAGACTGATTGAGCGGTATGTTGCCTGATCAAGATGCCATAAACAGTATATTGCAACCATACATTCAGCCATGGTACGATTCAATCGAAAACCCCGAGAAAGCACAGAGACAAGTGCTGGATGATTTAGTTCAGAAATACCAAACCACTGAATATGGCCAAAGTCACAGAATCTCCCATGTCAAAAACATTTCTGATTATCGTGCTAATGTTCCAATAATTAATTATTCAGAGCTCACTCCATATTTGATTCAGGTAAAAGAACGCAGTTACAAGGCATTTTTGTCTGAACCGCCAGAAACCTGGGTTATGACACGCGGCTCAACAGGACAATCGAAAGTCCTACCGGCAACTCAAACACACCTAAAACAAATCTATAGTTGTGGCGCAAGAGGACTCATCAACTATGCCGTTAGGAAAAAAAGCTATGAAATCTTCATCGGTGTAATACTCAATTTAAATTTTCCCTCAAATGTCCACACCATGAACATTGACGGAAAACAAGTTACATATGGCTACAGTTCAGGAACCTACGCGCGGCTTAACCCGATGTTTGACAGGGTAAGTCTTCTCCCGAGACAAGAAGAAATAGACGTTTTAGGCAGTGGTGTCGGCAGAACTGACTGGGAGAAACGCTTCGACCTTGCTTACCGAATGGCTCAGAACCAGAATGTGACTGCAGCCATGGGTGTAACCCCTGTAATCCTATCCTTCGCCAAATACATTAAGCACAAATACGGAAAGAAACCCGCAGACCTATGGAAAACCCAAGCTATATTCTGCACCAGTGTTCCTAAAATCCATTTCAAATATGGACCTATCCTCAAAAAATATTTCGGCGAAGTGCCAATTGTGGAAATGTACACTGCCACAGAAGGAGTCTTCGGTCAACAACTCGACGGCTTACCCTACATTACGCCAAACTACGACTCATATTTGTTTGAAGTTGCAACGGGTCGGGGTATTAAGATGTTGCATGAACTAAGAAGGGGTGAATGGGGTAGCTTGATTGTTTCCTCGTGTATGTTTCCACGCTACGAAATTGGAGACTTGATTGAAGCTGCAGGGAAAAACTATTACCGTGTATTCGGAAGAAAGAAAACGTCAACACTTCTGGAACATAGGCTTTATCGAGCGTTTTTAGGGAGGATAATTTAGGGTGGTTGTGGAGAGCGTCGACGTGCAATCAATGCAACATAGATAGCGCCGATAATGATTATTATGCCAATGATTAGCAGCATAACTGCCCAACTTTGACCAGAACTTGCAGTAAAGTAACCGCTTATCTGTAGCACAGAGAAGAAACCAAGAGTGATAAGGATTAGTCCACCAATTAAGTAGCCAATAAAACCGCTTTCGCCTTTCTCTTGTTTTTCGCCTCGCTGTGAACCCTGGTTTTTCTCTTGTTTTTCTTGCTTCTCATTTTTCTCTGATTTCTCATCCCGCCGCCGATATGGCTGAGCAGGAGGTGGTGTAGCGTGTACTTGTTCCGTTGCTTTTAACGAAGCCCCGCAACGAGGGCAAAAAGCCATAGTCTCATCCACTTTATTGCCACATTTAGGACAATACGACATGAATTTTCATCCCAAATAATAGTTTATCTGCTTTACGTATTTAAAACATGCAGTAAGCCGCTTAAAGAGAAAGATATATGTGGCAAACCATGCATTTTCGAATGGAGAAACTTGGCTTGAAGATTGACTTTGGTTTAGGTTCGTTAGCAGATAAGCGAAAAGAAAACCTTCTGAACGCCATTTACGTCGGCTCCATATTCATAATTTTAGCTGTAGTTTACTACATTCATATATCGGATAACCTCTGGAGTGACCTGGTGAACTTTTTTACGTCACTTAAGCTTTCCGTGGTTCCTTCAACCGGCCTCTCTTTACCGGCACCCGCAAATCCGGCTGCCCATATAAATCTGTACGTCGCGGCTTTCCAATTTGCTTTAGCTGTGGGCATATTAGAAATCATAATCTTACTGCTAAGGGTTGGATTTCACTCGCCTGTTCCACGTAAAGCTGAAACCATAGAAAACATCGTGTTTTGGCTTGGTGCAAGCTACCTAACAATTACCTACCTAGTTAACATGACTATACCAAGCGAATGGTTTGTTTTCTGGGCAGGAATAATACTCATCTTCGGTTTAGCGCTGATTTCTCGAGCATTTGTTTTATTAGCTAAACGCTAAATTCATTCCTTCTTTATCTTTAGTTTCCACCACAGTCCCATTATCTGCCGAAACATTTTCCACGAATCCCTAAACAGATTAACTTTTGTACCCCTGCCGCTTTTCCATTCTACCGCAATTTCTTTTATCTTAAAACCCTGCCTATGGGCTCTAACCAAGATTTCCGTGTCCCAGAACCAATGCGTCGCCTCAACCTTATCAAGCAACTCCAAAAGGGGCTCTCGTTTGAAGGCCTTAAAGCCACATTGGTGATCGTGGAGTTTAGAACCAAGCATATGCCGTACCAGAAAATTGTAAGTCTTAGAGCTTAAACTTCTGCCAAAGGTACGTTCAGCTCTGCTTTGGGGTAGCATTCTTGAACCTGTCGAAAAATCGTAGCCTTCAACCGATATGGCCTCAACCAACGGTCTGAGATAGCTAAGATTGGTTGCTAAATCCAAATCCATGTAGACCAAAACTTGCCCGCAACTGTGCTTAAACGCATTGTTTAGGGCAATTCCTCTTCCCAACCGCTTTTCACGATGAATGTGTCTGACACCCGGAGTCTTCTTCGCCAATTCATCTGCTTGCTGAGCCGTGCCATCGATACTGCCGTCCTCAGCAATAATAATTTCATAGGAATCGGTGAACTCTCTTAGAGCTTGAATGGTTTTTTCCACTGCTGGCTGCAGATAATCTACTTCGTTGTAAGCAGGAAGAACCACCGAAATCTGGATAGATTGGACGGAGTTGTTCGCTGAGACAGTTACGCGTAAGCCCCCCAGCTTGGGAACCATCTAAGATAATCATTTATGAAGGAAGAAGAGACGGGAGCACCTGAAATAACAGCGTAAAAGAGCAGAAACATCGCCGTAGCGCCCGCGAATATGGCTATTGCAGCGACCTTACCTAGTCGAGTACTCCAATATTTGTTGATAAAGTATNTTGTTGCCAAGCAAATCAGAGGAACACTGAGGTAGTAATGATAGATGTAGGTTGCTCTGCCAATGAAAACGTAAGGCAACCAAGAAAAAGCAAACACCACAACTATGAAGATAGCTGGCAAATCCCATCCGCTTCCACGTATGCTAACCTGTTGTGTCACAGATGACTTAGAGATTCTGCTCCAAAGATTCGCTACTAAAGCTCTACCATGGATTGCTCTTTCAGCGAGCACAAGCATCAATGCAAAACCAACCCACCAGACCACGGGGTTACCAAAAACAGAAATCGTAGAAACAACGTTGTTAGGCAGATATGTTATGTCAAACCATCTTGGAACTGTGCCGGTACCTAACATCAAAGGCCAAGACCACCACGGCGCGGAAGATGAATCAACAACGGCGCCTCCGTGGAAACTAAGCATGGCAAACTGCAACTTAACAATCGACAGGAACGAGTCGCCAAAGAGCATGTCGGGGATGTAGGTTGCGAAATAAATTAAAGCTACCAGACCTATGCAGGCTATAAGCAACAGGAATGGATGGTCAAAGAAAGCGACGTATTTATCGGCTAAACTTCCATTTTGCTTCCGGATCTCCCGTAGACGAATTGCTGCAAGTAACACAAGCAAACCCAGCGCTGGAAAAAGCGGGAACCCAAACTTAGTGGAGAGCCCTAGCGAGAAGAAAACCACGGCTAACATCAACGGTAAGATCGAAGTTTTTTTCCAGCCAACTCTGAGAACTTTCGTTAGGTAGATTAGGAAGAATAATTGGGAGAGCAACGAGAAAAATATTAGGTATGTGTCTACGGTTCCGATACGTGCCATTGTGAAGTGCATGAAGTCAAACGTGATCAGGAACGCTGCGGAGAATCCGCCAATCCATGTTCCGAACAGCTTCTTTCCCAACAAATACATGACCGCAACAATCAAAGTGCCAAATATTACTCCCATTATGCGCCAGCCAAACGGTGTCACGCCAACGGCTGCCACTCCAACTGCCTGAATTAGTTTTCCTAAATCTGGATGCGTTCTCTCTTCAGGTATTTGATGGTTGACAAATTCGACTGCTGATCTGGCAAAGTAAACTTCATCAAAATACATCTTTGACATATATGTTGGTGGAATCTGAAGCAACCCTTGCTCATCCACAAGTTTGGTTAAGGTTGTGTCCGTGCTATTTTCCCCTGTTATGCCAACTATGGGAATTTGCTGGTTGGCTGGGTTTGATACACCGATTTCCGAGACCGAGATGAAGGGTGATGGTTCTTGGTCAGAGGGGTTAGGAACAGACCAGTAGAAGTTAGGTCTCGAATCATAGTCTTGTGCTGAAATGTTGAATTCCAGATACTGTGTGTTCACATCTAAAGCTATAGATTGTTGGACTTGATAGTCTGTGGCTCGAGGTTGAAGTCCATTTGTTAGCTGTCCAGTGTGGCTCCAGTTTCCTGGCGTGCCCAACGACACTTCGACTGAGGCGTTGCCGCTTTGAACCCAAAAATAAACCGTCTGAACATGCTGAACTGAACCCAAATCAATATAGAAATTCTGCGTTGTGGTACTCTGCCAATTTGTCACTGGCGCTTTTACTTCTCCCACGTTCCAAACAGCAATGCCAAAAAAGACAATCGATAGCAGAATCATAGTTACGACGTCTTTCTTCGTGATTTTTAAGTCGAAGTTCATTTCGGCTCATCTCTCGATTGGGTTTGATTTAGTGCGGCAAGGGCAGGTTCGACTTTGAGCCATACGCGTCCTTTTAGCTCATGCCACATTAGTATTGAAGCATAAGCGAGCATCAATAAATTAATAGCGCTTACGGCCAAAATCACAGGGTCAAAAGGAAAATCAGAAGGATAACCGTTATTGAGCCAATTGAGAACTACAGCTTCATTGAGAAGAAGTGTTGCAGTCAGTGTAGCATAAATTAAACGTGTTTTTTTGATTAAGGGAAACATTAGAGCTAACATGCTTATCGCTGGAAACATGTAGCGCTCATGAATCCGTGTAGGCAACATAAAAAAGCAAAACAGCAACATGAACGCTGCAAAAATCGCCAAATAATCCCCCGAAACGTGAAAACGCTTATGCACAACATACAGTGTGAAAGCTGCAAACGCCCCAAACAGAACCCAACCTACAACGTATAGACTACCATCATGTACCCAAGTTAACCCAAGCAAACCCCACAAGTTAAAAGCGTTAACCGAACCATAATTATAGTAGGCATAGCCAGAAGAATAAATATTCGTTAGAAAAGAAATTGAAATGTTTTCAAAGGGTAAAACAACAACAAAAACTGTGGCTGCGAACGCAAGCACAGAAAACAACAGATTTCTCAACCCATTCTTCTTGTAAATCAACAGGACGATCAATGGGAGCAAAGCTATTCCTTGTGGTTTAGTTAGAAGTCCTAGTGCAAACACCACTGCAGAGGGCACTGGCTTGGATTTTAATGCAAGCATTACTGACAGGACAAGAAAGAAGGTATAGACGGCGTCAAATTGCCCCCAAATCGCAGTGTTATAGATTATTGCGGGGTTAAACGTGTAGAGTGCTGTGGATGCTAGGGCTACTTTAAGGGATGACTGTTTTCTAACAAAAAAGAAAATCAGTGTTGCCGTCGCCAAATCGAAAAGGTTCGGAACAACTTTAACCATTGCTGCCATGTTTAGGTTGAGAGCGTTTGCAAGTGACCCGAAGACCCAGAAGATATAAACATTGAAGGGAGGGTAATCGGCGAAGCCTGCTTCGGAATAGAATGGTCTTATGCCGTGCTGAGCGGCAGTTGTAAACCAAGAGATGAAATCTCCTGTGTCAGTGGGAAACCCCTGCATGGGAAATAGCAGAGCCCTGACTAAGGCGGAAACGGAGAGCACCAAAGCTAAAATAATAATCTCGCGTTTGGCAAACGAGAAGTCAACCACGGTTTCCCCTCTGAGAAATACTCGATACCATCGAATAAGAAGCTTTTTCCAAAAACAGCCCTCTATTATTGAGAATGTTCTGTAGTCCTTTTCGTATCTTCCCTATGAGTAGCTTGGTTAGTCTAATTGCTGGTGAGCGATGTTTTTGGAACTTTATTCTTCAAGTTCTGCTGACACCAAATTTGGTTTAGTTATGTTTGGACCTACCAAAGTGTTATTAGTGTAGCAAGCAGGCAAGGATTCTGGGGAACAAATTGAATAGGAAAGAGGCGGTAGCTCTATTTAGTGGGTTAGTCGCCAAAGGTTACATTCAGCCCAACTTAGTTTTAATTGAACAAAGAAAACCAGACAAGTATCAGTTGAAAATTAAAGGCAACTTTGACCGATCACAAATTGAGTTATTTCTCAACAATACAATGTTCTCTATCGAAGAGAACAAAAACTACCTGATTATTTTCAAACCTTAGTTTGAGAAAAGTAAGAAATCAGTTATCGCCCACGTCATGAAACCTGATGGCTTTAATTAGAATCAAAAAGACTTAATTCAAAAGGTTTAGGGGCGAGTTGTGGCGTCTTCGGCTGGATTTGAACTTGTTGCCAAGATGACTTAATTAGTTGAAAAAACTAGATACGACTGATTGCTTAATTCTTGAGCGTGAATAATTTGAACTTCGACTATTTTAAAAAGACATTAGAATTGCTCAACTGAGCAATAACCTGCTTAAGGTCCATGTTGGTCAGCGTATTTTGCGATAGTTATAAATAGATTTTGAGGTGACCTAATTAAAGTTCCTAAATGGAACTAAAACCGAAGGAAAATGAAAAAAAATGAAAAATCTTACGAAGAAAACAAAAATTTCTGCAACAATTCTGTTGTTAGCAATAACCCTTATGATGGTAACTCCATTCCCCAGTGCAGCACAAACTCAGTATAATACCGGACAATATTTGACTTTACCAATTGATATTCCAACGTTTTTATTCGTATCCGCTGCTCCTGACCCCGTAGGTTTCAACCAAACTATATACCTCAGCGCAATCTTCAGCAAACCAGTACCCACAAGCACGGCATTAAACGGCGACATGTACCTAGGCATAACAATAAAAGTTACAGATCCTGACGGCCAAGTGACTACCCTCGGACCACATGATGGTGGTATGATCGGAGGATGGGCAACTACTTACGTACCAACTAAAATCGGTGAATATAAAATGCAAGCTTTCTACCCCGGACAAGTGCTTACACTTACTAACCCATACAACAGTGTACCAGCCGGTTTCCATCAAGAATTGAAAGGCAGTAAACTGCTACCATCTAATAGTACAGTAATAACATTCAACGTACAAGCAGACCCAGTTACTGCTCCATATCAAACTTCGCCGCTTCCAACACAATACTGGACTCGACCAGTAATGTCTCTTAACTGGGATTGGGGAAGCAAAATAGCTTCAAACTGGCTTGGATTAGACGCAACTGGCTTTTGTGTATCTGGTAAATACGACGCAACTGGATGCTTCCAGCCATATGGCACAGCACCAAACACTGCTCACATTCTATGGTCAAGATCGCTTCGCGAAGGTGGCCAACCAGGAGGACCTATCAGTTCTGATCCTACAACTCAGTACTCATCGACCTCTGTCACTATCAACATGTATGAAGGTGCAGTAGTTATGAATGGAATAGCTTATAACACCATCGAGGCAGGTATGAGTGGCAACGTACAAGGCTGGGAAGCAATAGACCTCAAAACAGGTGAAACAATCTGGACAAAACCTGCAGGCATAGACGGCAATGAAAAAATTAAATGCGGCTTTATATTCAATATGCACAACATACAGCAGTACGGATCATTTGCATTCCTAATGACCACAGGCTCATCCGTAGCGGGACATTCGGAATTAGGAACCGTTACACGCGTATATGACGCATGGACCGGAACCCTAGTAATGAACCTGACAAACTCCAGAAACCTTGCAATGATTGTTGATAACGTTCCAACAGTCGCTGATGTCGGAAACTACCGCGCATTCGATCAGCAGGGAGGACTACTAGGCTGGTTTATCGAAGGCGGCAACCTCAAGAGATGGAATTCAACCTACCTATTGTCAACCGTTAATGCTCAAGGCATAGGATCGACAAGTCTGGGCAATACCCAAAAGAACTGGACAAGTGGCATAGACCAAGTAATACCGCTACCCACAGAAAACAACCTCAACGGGACTTTTGGCATTGGAGCCATAAGCCGAGAAGTTATCATGCTCCGTTTCAGCCCAACTTTCTACTACCAAGGAACCAACTTTGGCTGGCAAGTAACAATGGGCTATGACGCAATAACGGGCGCTAAACTTTGGGGTCCGAAAAACCAAACACTGCCATTACTAGAAGACACAAGCGTTATTGCAGCACGAGACGGCGTATACGTCATACGCAACAAAGACACAAATACACTCAGCGGCTACAGCCTAACGACCGGAGAAAAGATGTGGGGTCCAGTTGACACACTATACACCGGTAACACTCCGCTAGACATATTCTCCGACGCTGCTTACGGCAAAGTATACTTGTGGGACATGGGTGGTCTTGTTCAAGCATACGACCTTAACACAGGCGCACGCTTATGGAACTGGAGTCGTGGAAGCGCTGGATATGATGATCCACGCGGTGTCTACGAACTCTTCGGCTACAGAACACACAGCATCGCTGACGGAAAGTTGTTCCTACAGGAAGGAGTCATGTACTCTCCGCCACTACACCCAGCTAGACGAACAGTTCTAAACTGCACAGACGGAACGCTGGTATGGGACATACTAAGCTACAGCGGACGTTCTGGCAGTGTCATTGCAGACGGTGAACTACTTGAATTTGACTCATATGACTGCAAGTTATACGCTTTCGGCCAAGGACCAACTGAAACCACAGTAACCGCACCGGATTCAGGTATACCGTTTGGATCCTCCATCATGATAAAAGGATCCGTAATGGATATTTCTGGTGGCACGAAGCAAAAAGGAGTGGTTGAAGTGTTCCCGAACGGTGTTCCCGCTGTATCTGACGCAAGCGTGACCCACTGGATGGAATACGTGTATAAGCAGCAACCGAAACCCACGAACGCAACAGGTGTACCAGTAACAATCAACGTAGTTGACGCCAATGGCAACTACCGCACAATCGGAACAGCTACATCCGACGCCACAGGCTTCTACAGTCTACAATGGACACCAGACATACCTGGCAAATACACTGTATACGCTACATTTGACGGCAGCGAATCATACTGGCCATCACAAGCAACCACAGCATTCGCAGTTGACCAATCATCAGCAACACCAACACCAACACCAGTACCAATTCAATCCATGGCTGACGCATACATATTGCCTGGAATAGCAGGAATTATCGTTGCTATAGCAGTTGTCGGCATCGTACTTGCATTGCTAGTCACGAAGAAAAGACCATAAGAAAACCAATCAAAAACTATCTTTCCCCTTTTTTGTCTTTTAATAAAATACAGTAAGAACGGGCTGACAGGCTCCAGTAGATTCACAAAATAGCCAAAGATAAAGAGCTTTTACATTTACTCTTTTCTCCTATTTCGACTCCAGCCCTAGCAAACCCTAACTTTATCCCAATTCGTTAGTTTGAGTATATTATCCACACAATATACGTGTTATTTTAACAGTCTTATGACCTTCCAAAATCTGGGTCCCAAAAATGAAAGAAGGTCTTACGGAAAATATCTAATCGTTCATTGCGTTGCCGCTTGAGAGTCAAAGCCGAAAAAATGCACGCGGAACTTTCTTTGCTTAGCGCTACGGAAAACTGTAACAGCGCTACGCAATTCTGCAGCAACGGACAAAACCCAAAACAAACCCAATCAATGAGTCAGAGGCAGATGTGGAGCCTTCGGCGGGATTTGGACCCGCGACCATTACCTTACCAAGGTAACGCCCCACCGGGCTAGGCTACGAAGGCATTTTTCTTTTTCTTCTTGAAAGTGATTGCGGTATGCAATAAAGAGCTTACGGTTACACTGTCATGTTGCAACAAAGAACAACTCCAAAAACAATACTTCTCCAACTACTCATAACACAATCGTAACACCAGCATACCCCACACTCACACCCACACTACTCAACATGGTGTCCATGATGAGTGTGTGGAACAAACCCTCTTCTCACACTCAAACCACAAGAGAAAAACAGCCTAAACCAAAAAAGCAACCCATTCCAAAGCCACAAGTGTAGTGTAAAATTCTAGAGCCCCACATCCACACAATAACTGAAAACCAAGTGCAAATAAATATTAAAGCAACCTAGCCTATTTCACACTACGCAAACCGTGTGCAGGGGTCTCCAAGCCAGGTCAACGGAGTAGGGCTTAGGACCCTATCGCGTAGGCGTTCGTGGGTTCGAATCCCACCCCCTGCACCATTATAAGCAAAACGTATGGGGGTCCGCTCGGGTGATAGTTTTTTGCTATAGTTTGCGTTTTCTGTAGATTCTATGGCGTAAGATTTACCGAATTATGTCCAACTTGAACTCGCATGTTTCTTGTATCAACGAATCCTTTCCTTGTGTGGTGGTTTTGCTTTTTAGCGTAAAATAGTTACTTCCGGTCTCAAAAATAGCAAATCTACTAAACTTAATGTGCTTTGTCAAGTTGAGTTTGCAATAATTGATTAAAATTGACAACTAAGGTTATTGAATTTTTCAAAAAACTATAAACTGGCTCGAGTCATCTTTCTAAAATGAACAAGAAGTAGACGCTATTTGGAGAAAGAAATAATGCAAACTGATGATTTAGTACGTCTTGCAAAGAGAGTAAGAAATTCTCTACCTAATTTGGAAGTTTTTCCGCTATCCACAATTTACACCTTGATTAAAGAGCAAGAAGAAACGGATATGAATTTGCCCGACTTCAAAGAGTTAATTTATCATCTGACTGGCTGGGATATATCATTACAGGTTATACGTAGACAACTTGAAATTAACCAGATAGTTTGGTGAGCGCCTGCGCGTGGAAATTTGGAGTCGATTTTCTTGATTCCCAAAATTGTTGTGGTCATGTAAGGGTTAATTATTCTAAAGAAAAAAGTGGAAAATGCCGGTGATGCCCCCACAAGAAAGAGAATCCGAATTCCACTGCATCAATGTATCAAAACGTTAAAGTGTTCCAAAAGCTGTTTCTTTTGGTAGAAAAACTTATCTTTAACATAGAATACAAACCAGTCAAAACAAAGATAGGTCTTCCTTGAGTAGGATGTAGATAATGTCTGAACATAAACCTGAATGGCCTGAATCCGGCGACTTGGTAATTGCCACAGTTGAAAGTGTGATGGATTACGGGGCATACGCTAACCTAGATGAGTACAGCAGACGCGGTTTTCTCCACATAAGCGAGATCTCCAGCGCCCGCATACGAAATGTTCGAGATTTCGTTCGTGAAAACCAGAAAATGGTCCTTAAAGTTCTCCGCGTAGACATTGAAAAAGGACACATTGACTTATCTCTAAGACGAGTAACCAAACGGGAAAGAATAGAGAAAATTAAATCTTGGAAAAAAGACCGTAAAGGCGACGCATTGCTGCATGCAGTTGCAGAAAAAACAGGTTTACCAATTCATGAAGTCTATCAGAAAGCTGGAGCAATTCTTGAGGAAAAATTTGGTTTATACGATGGCTTCGAAAAAGTGGTTAAAGAAGGCTCCGAGGTCTTAACAAAGCTCAACATCCCTGACGACCTCGCTAAAGTTATTGTTCAAGTTGCTGAGGAACGCATAAAAATAAAAACAGTAAAGGTCAGAGGCGTCATTGAGGTTCGATGTATGAAACCAAACGGGGTTCGCTGTATCCAGCAGGCATTCACAGGAGCCAAGAAAGCTCAAGAGGCAAAAGATGCCCAAATAGAATTTTCAGTTATAGCTGCACCAAAATACAGCGTTGAAGTTTCAGCTGACAATTGGAAACGCGCCGAAGAAGTGCTTGACAAGGTAAGTGAGAACGTAGTGAAGAACATCACTAAAGCCGGCGGAAACGGAAGCTTCAAACGAGAAAAATAGAAGGTGGCGATACTTGACTAATCCCACTGAAAAGATAGAATGGGGTAAAGTAGAAAAGATCGGTAAAGGCACTAAGGCAAGCTATGATTCTGAAAAGAAGGTTTTGACTTTTTGCTTCGAGAGGGGTCCACAAACTTCCAGCGAAGCTTTGCGGCAGTCACGCGAGGTTTTGATGAGCGAACTAAAAGAATTGGGTTATGTTAACCGAATGAAGTACAATGGAGAGGTAACGGCGGAGAATGTTGAGGAAGCCGATGTTGTTTTGGTTAAGAAAAACCATAAGCTTCTGATTCGTTTAAACAAAAAGCAGACGCAGGTAAAAACCCCTTCTGCATCAGAATCATTCAAATCTAAGGAAGACGGAGAAAGCAACATAAAATTTCTATAAAATTGGCCTATTTGCCCTCAGGCAATGCGGCTTTCTCTAGATGACTTTTGGGAAAACAACTAAATACTTGAGTTAGGCAATGTGTAAGCTATGGCTTTCAAAAAGAAAGGTTCCCACAGAAATCTCTACTTAACCCTCTCTCTTGTTGCTATAATAGTTGTTGGCTTTGTAGCATTATATTTTGCAACCCTGCCTCCTCTAAAGAAGGCGACGGTTGGGGTTCATGTTGGTGACAGCTTTACCTACAGCATCACAGGAATTTCAACGTTGCAAAGCGAGGAGGCAACAGTAAGCCCTGGGTTTGAGCAGTATAACCAGACTGACTATTACAAAGTGTCAGTTGCAGGGATCACCGATACAAATGTATCGCTTAGCACGGTATGGCGGTTCCTAAACGGAACAGAGGTAAATGGACAGTTAACAATCAATTTGACAGATGGTCGAGAAAGTGTCGAAAACGGATTCTGGGCTATTTACTCAGCTAACCTAAATGTAGGAGATCCGATACGTCCAACCGATGATAGATTAACTGTTAACGCGACAGATACCAAAACATACGCTGACAGCACTCGTCAAAGAAACTATTGGTTTATCGAAAACGAGTTCTATGACGTCAACGACCCAACACAGGGTACATTGCGCTACGACTTCACCGCTGTTTACTTTGATAGAGCTACAGGTATGCTTGTCAACTTAAACAATATGACTGCCTACAACAACCCCTTAAAGACCGAAGCCATCACATGGAAACTTACCAGCTGCACAGTCTGGAACGTTT
>JGI20214J14112_1000060_pt1 | contig 13813 bp, 13 predicted proteins | sample WetSurMetagenome_FD_14112 | JGI IMG/M metagenome (IMG submission 14112)
TCGCCACACGAATATAACCGGGCAGCATTTACTGAATATTGTGTTACGAGGGCATTTACAACCGCAATGGCTCTATCCATCGAAAGCTTCATGTTTGTTTCGATTTTTCCCACATTATCGGTATGACCAACCACATAAAGTTTAAGGATTGGATCAGAATTTAATAGTTTTGTGATCTCTTTAAGGGCCGGAGTGGACTCAGGTTTGAGTGTTGATTTGCCGGTATCAAAATATATTCCGTAAACAGCCACTTTACCTGACTCCTTTATGCTTTTTGCCATACTGCTGGCATCGGCTACAACGTCCTGGTTCATAGCCTCTTTTTCAATAATATTAATTGTATACATTCCATTTCCCGCGGCAGTTACCATGGCCCAAACCTCGGCTTTATCCTTTACAACTTTCATTATTGAGATCTGTGATCCACCGTCGTCATATTCATAAACCAGTTTACCCCCGATTTTTTTCACAGCATTTGTATAGTTCCTGGCAATCTGCAGTCCACTGGGAGTCTGTGCATTATCATTCAGGTAATAGTTAACATAAAGAAAATGACCTTCAACTGCCTCTTTTTTATTCTCATTCACAGGGAATTCAAACCTGTCGAATTGTCTGTCTTCACACCTGTATATGTGAAAGTTAGGCATCCTGGTGAACATCGATGGATCTTTACAGTTTGCTTCATCCTCCTGTGCTATTGCAGGAGTAATAATTGCAATTATTAACGCTGTTAAGAGGATAAGTTTTTTCATGTATATTATTAATTAAGTTATTTCTCTTAGGTCCGAAAATTGCTTATTGAAGTACTAATGTAGTAAATAAAATACTTAAATTAGCGCGAAAGACCTGAATCATGCTCGAAAATATTACACTTCCGGATGGACTTATGAATGCAATCGGTTCTGAAAGCAGGGAATTTACAGTTATAAGTAAACGGGCCAAACCAGTTGGCAAATCTTTAGTAATGTTGTTTTTCAGTGTTTTCTGGCTGGCATTCAGCAGTTTCTTTGTTATTGTCTTTCTGGGTCCGATATTTAAAGGGGAAGAAGTGCATTTTACCTCAAATAATGTTCCGGTGGTGGCAGGTCCGGGGAATCTCAAAGAAATTGTAGTTCCGGGCATTATCCTTGGTCTTTTTGTATTAATAGGTGTAGGATTGGTAATCTCGGCGGTTTACCAGTTACTTAAAAAGGGAGGGTATTTTGTTGGTACTCCAGGCAGACTTATCCACTTTAGAAACGGGAATATAAGATCGATTGACTGGGAGCAGTTTACTGGCGATATTGAAGTAAGAGGTAATGATAGAAAAGGCACACTGACACTTGAGATGAGAACGGGTACAATGGTTAGTGGTAAGGGAGGATCAAGGTATGTTCCTGATATCATCTACCTGTACAATATTCCTGATGTTTTTGCAGTTGAGCAGATCTGCAGGCGGAGAATCAAAGAAAATGATCCAACTCCGATCAATTTGAACACACCAGTTTCCTGAGATTCTTTATCTATGTTTGGAAAGTTCAAATACATATTGATCCTGGCAGGGTTATTCTTATTTTCTGATCCTCTGCTGGTAAAAGCACAATTACTTAAGGATACTACAACATTGAACCTGGTTAAGGAGAATATTGACTATATCTATAATAATCAGTTTAATAAAGCCAGAGAAGTTTACTCCAGAATTGTCAGTCTGTATCCCAATCACCCTATTGTATTTCTCCTTAGGGGACTTGCGACTTATTATGAGGATTATCCAATGCTCCATACAGATACATCGCATATTTCGTTTGAAGAAGACATGAGGCAATGTATTAAACTGTCGGAAAACCACGAAAACCCCGATTACGAAGCAGAATTTTTATTGGCTGATCTGTGTGCGAGGGGTATGTTATTATCATTTTATGCCAACAATGATCTTATACTGGAAGTTACACCACTTACAATCAGTTCTTATAAATATCTCAGGCATGCTTTTGATTATACTTCAGCATGCGCTGATCTATTCTATTTTACTGGGGTTTATAAATATTACCGTGAAGCGTATCCTAAAATTCATCCTATTTATAAATCCCTTGCGCTTCTTTTCCCCTCGGGAAATATGGATGCAGGATTGAAAGAATTACAAAAAGCTGCACTCAACTCTATTGTATTAAGAGCTGAATCCTATTCGATGCTTTCATGGACCTATTTAGGATTTGAAAATAAATTGCCAGAGAGTTTATATTATAGCCGGTCTCTTTATTTAAGGTATCCGGGAAACGAACTTTTTCTTATTGCTTATACCAGAAATCTTCTTCTTATGAAGAATTATGATGATGCCGAAAAGCTTATATCCTCAGTAGCGGATAACAAAAGAAGTAAGTTTTTCGAAGCACATCTTACTATTTTAAAAGGGATCGTACAGGAAAAAAAATATCTCAATTATAAACTGGCACAACAATATTATAATAAAGGGATAAATGAAATATCGGTATTTGGTAAATATGGGAATGAATTTGCAGCTTATGCTTATTTTGGACTTAGCCGGCTGAGTACGGGTAATGATGAAAAGCATACAAGAAAAACATACAGGAAGGAAGCCATAAAACTGGCCGACTTTAAAAGAATTAATTTTGATAAGTAATGGGAAAAGGGCCTTACTGCACTATTGTGTAATTGTATTATATTTCAATTTTTGGACGTGATTTAAAGATTTGTCCGACATGGAAAATTGTTTTTTTAGTAATGTTTGAAATATGGTTTTCAGGTACCAGCATTTTCTTGTCATAGCCAAGCCTGAGTCCAATTTCTTTCATACGTGTATTTCCTGACGCGTGGAGCATACAGGGTTTTAAACCCGAAGCAATATTTGTTACCCTGTCGTCATTAAATTTCAAATCCTTAAGATCGGCTCTGCGTGTGATGAAATCTTTGAAAAGAAGATTATGAAATATTTCACATTTCCAATCGATATCAACATTGTACAGTTTATGAATATAAATATAAGTCAGTAGTTGCTGATCGAGTGAAATATCAGTCATATGAAATTTGTCTGCAAGTTCATCAATAAGATACTGTGCAAACCCGGCCCGCGAGATCCAGGTGCCGGTATTCACAAAATTATAGTTGGTAGGTGTCTGTGGTAACTTTTTCCCTGAAATGTTAAATTCATAATTATAGATTGCTCCGGTTAGCTTACCAAGTTTAAGTGCTCCACAAAGAAAAGCACAGGAGAGCTTATTGAATTTATACTCAATTTCATCGAGTCCGCTTAGAAAAATCACATCGTAAGGATCAACTACTATCACAATTTCCTTCTCCGGAAGGTTTTTAATATAGTCGCGAATCGCGATCAGCCTTTTCCCGTATCCTATCCATTTCTCGTTCCATCCAAGAATGACCGGCTCGATACTATGACGTTCACAGGACTCAATAAATAAGTCAAAATATGCCTGTTTCTCCGTTCCGAAAGCAATTACTTTTGGCATCCTGTTTCCGTTAATAGTTTTAGTGACTTATTAAGATCAATCTGGTACCTAACTGATCGCTAAATTAGCATAAAACTATTAAAAGACTATTTTTCTGATTTAAATCAATACAATCAGCAGTAATAAAAGATTTGTGGATTCAGCATAGGAAACCTGCTTAATCAGACATTAGCCATTGATCAGCAGGTATTTTATCAGAGTAATAGATTTAAGGGCTATATCTACAACATGAAGGGAGAACCTTTAGAGCCAGGTTGCATTGCTTAAAAAACCGGATCTTTTTTCTTTTGTTTTTCCTGGTCCTTTACCAGTGTGATCAGGTTATTGCCTTTGAGTTTGAATTTCTTAGGATCATCAGGTGTCCTCAGCCAAACTGCAGTTTTAGCTGTGAGACCTTCTTCAATTATTATATTTTTATCATTCATTTCACCTGGAATAACTACCTGTTTTTTCCTGTCTTTGGTATAAACAAACGGTACTCCGTCTTCACCTGTTTGAACACATTCAACTGGTATGTAAACTACTTTATCATACGATCTGATCATCACCCTGTTACTTGAGGTCATTGATGGCAGTAGTTTACCGTTGGAGTTGTCAATTTTAATCATTACCTCAAACATTTTTGAATCAGAATTTGGGAGCACTTCTCCGATATTCGCTATAGATACAACATGACCAGTCAACGGTTTGTCATTAAAAGCATCGAGAGTGATTTGTACAGATTGTCCTGCTTTTACTTTCTTCACTTCAATCTCGCTGATGTATATTTTTGATAACATGGATGACATATCCGGAAGAGTTGCCACAACAGGCTCGAAAGGATCGAGAGATGATCCTGATTTTATTTTTGCTCCTGATCGGTCAGTCTTATAGATCAACATACCATCGGCCGGAGCTTTAACTACAAATTGAGCTAGTACATTTTCCAGATCGTCTACTTTTCGCTGTTCTATGTCAAGATTAACTTTCAGACTTTTTATATCAGCTGTCGATTGTTTAATCTGAAGTAAATAGAGATTCTTTTTCTGTTCAAGAAATCTGGCAGCCTCATCGAGATCAAGTTCTGCACGACGGATTGTGGCAGGGGGTTCATATTTTGATTGCTCAACTACTATCCTGGCCTCTTCAACAGCATATATCTGATTCTTAATGTCATCCCTTAAATTGCTCAATACCACTGCTGTATCAAGAGTTTTCATGTTTACCTGATCCTTCAATGTTTTCAGATTGGTCATTTCATCTCTGAGATTATTATCGAAAGTGGTTCTGTCGAGTGTGGCGATATAGTCTCCTTTTTTCACTTTTGTACCTTCCGGAATTATGTCGGTGATCTTTAGTCCGGTCATACGTATACTTCTGTATTGCGACATATCAGGGCCCTTTATGTCGACAGATTTTTCAGGTAGAATTTGTCCTGCTCCTGTAACAACTATCTCAAATTTACCTTCCTCAGCAAAGGCATAATTCTCTTCGGTAGTTTTTTTCCCTGAACTCAGTTTTACAAATAGAAATAATGATAAAATACAAAGTATGACTACCAATCGGGTTATTACAGATTTCTTTTTCATTTTTTTTGTTTAAAAGTTAATCCATTCTAAAAGACATCCAAAACAATGCTTTTATTCCCGGCTTTGCCTTTTACTCACTCAACATTACAATCATTTTGGTATAAGTCAAGCCAGTAACCCGGGAATTGAATCATGACTATTATACCATAAAACTAAAAGTAAATAGTACAAAGGAATATAGACCAACATCTGAATTATATAACTTATTTAAATAATTGTGTAACGCAGTAAGGACTATTGACATGTAACTTTGATTTTTTAACTAATAATCAATAATTTACAAAATGAAAAAGAATCTGTTACTTGGTTTTTTAATACTTTTTGTATTAAGCACCACAGCATTTGCAGGCTTGTCTGATCCGAAAAAGGAAAATGAAAAACCGGCAGTTTCAAGGGAAAATAAATTATCAGATGAGGAAATAGGCCGTATGAACAGACGTGCAGAAATTGATAATATTTCCAATTCGAACCTTTTAAATAATGAAAAGAGCAGCTCACCGAAAGATCTGAAAACAACAAATCAAATCATTGTTGAAAGCGGTCATCATCGTCATGGTGGGTACTATATGTATGGTGGAGGCCTTCTCCTGGTAATTATTCTGGTAATTATTTTAGTTTAAAAGCTTACCGACTTATTCTATTATTTTGGTAATCACTGTAAGTTATTAATTGTTAGATTTTCAGTTTAACAATTAAGTCAACCTGCATAAGTTGAATTTTTAACTTATTTCAAAGCTCCGCATATCGCTGATATTGCGGAGTTTATTTTTTATAAAAAATTAGAACTATTCTTTGTAACCTTTTACTTTTATACAGGTTTACAGTATAGATTGACGCAAATAAAATTTAAGGCTTGGATACTCTCTCGGATAATGCTCTTATGCTGAAGGTGAAGAATGGTGACATTGATAAAATGGGGCTGTTATATGAACGATATCATCGCCAGTTGTTCAGATTCCTTTTTAACATGACACGACAAAAAGAGCTAAGCGAAGATATGGTACAGAATATCTTTCTCAGGATGCTCAAATATCCTGATGGATTTATGGGGTTTGGAGAATTTCGGATGTGGATGTATCATATCGCTAGAAATGCCTTGTACGATCATTTCAGAAAAGTCAAAAGAACTCCAGCACATTCTGATCTGACAAACCTGGACGAAATAATAGTAGGAGAGCAATATACTGACACAATGCTGGAAAAAGAACAGGAGTTGAAAATACTCGAGACTGCAATGGATAAATTGAGTGATGAAAACAGGGAATTATTGGTACTGTGTCGTTTTCAGGAACTTAAATACCATGAGATAGCCAGGATTCTGAATACAACTGAGGGTGCAATAAAAGTAAGAGTACATCGTGCATTGACACTGTTAAGAAACAACTACTTGAAAATTGAGAATTAATAAAATCAATATGGAATGCAAAGATTACAGAGAGCAGTTCACAGCACTTCTGAGCGATTCACTTAATCAGAAGCAGCGGATTGAGATTGAAATCCATCTTGCAGGATGCGCAGACTGCAGGAAGGAATTTGAAGATGCCAGAACAATCTGGGATCTTATGGGAGAGATTCCGCAGCCGGAACCCTCAGCTCGGATGCAGAACAGTTTTGATGTTATGCTTGCCAATTTTAAAGAGGAAGTGCGTGTAAAAGTAAAAAGAAATCCGGTTGGAGAATGGCTGAACAGGATTCGCGAATACTGGTCATTGCAGGCACAACCACGTCTGGCTTTCAGCCTGTTGCTTGTAGCAGCTGGTCTTATGGGCGGCTATCTTCTTCACCAGCCTGCAAAATCAGCTATCTCTTATAATAAGCAGATAGATTCACTTTCATCGCAGGTATCACAGCTGAAACAGGTAATGATGCTTTCGCTGCTCAGCGACCCTTCCGCATCGCAGCGTATGAGAGCTGTTTCATATACCGATGAGATCAGCAAGGTCGATCTTAAGGTCATAGGAGCTCTTTTCACCACACTGAACGGTGATCCGAATGTAAATGTCAGGCTTGCAACACTCGAGGCGCTATTAAAACTTGCTGCAGAACCAAAAGTGAGGGAAGGATTGGTGAGAAGCATTGATCTTCAGGAAGAGCCTATGATGCAGTCAGCTATTGCCGATGCAATGGTGAAATTGCAGGAGAAGAGCTCAGTCGGTTCTCTGCAAAGGCTGCTCAATAAAAAAGGGTTAAATAAAATGGTAAGAGTCAACATAGAAAAGAGTATTCAGAAACTGATCTAGAAACTAATATTCAATAAATTATGAAAAATATACTAGTTACCCTGTTAACGGGATTAGGGATCTTATGCGCTCTGCCGGAGGCAAACGCCAGGGATTTTAAGGAGCACCTGAATAAAGAGTTTACATTAACAGGGAATACATCAGGGAGCACACTCTTCATTTATAATATCTCCGGTTTTATTAAAGTGGAGGGTTACCCCGGGAATAATATTTTGCTGGAAATGGATAAAACCATTTCATCAGATACCGATAAAGACCTTGAGACAGGTAAAAAGGAATTCAGACTTGCATTTGAACAGAAAAATGACACTGTCATGGCTTATATTGCCGGACCTTACGATTCGCGTCCACACAGGAACTGGCACTATAATGATGACCGTCGCGAAGTTGATTATAATTATAATGTTGATTTTACTGTGAAAGTACCCTTTGGAATGAATCTTCATATTTCAACTGTTAATAATGGTATCATCACCGTTAACAATGTCAGTGGTACATTACATGTCAGTAATGTTAATGAAGAGATTTCAATTATAAACGCAAAAGGAACAACATATGCACATACTGTAAATGGTGATGTAACTGTAAAGTATCTAACCAATCCTACTGAGGAATCATCATACTATACAATTAATGGTGATATAAGTATCACCTATCAGCCGGGTCTTTCAGCTGACCTTCAGTTTAAAAGCATGCATGGTGATTTCTTTACTGATTTTCCACAGGTAGAATTACTTCCGGCAACGGTTTCAAAAGTCAAAGAAAAGGATGGAGAAGGCATAGTTTATAAACTGAGAGCAAAAACTGCTGTCCGATTCGGAAAAGGCGGACAAACATTTAAATTCGAAACACTTAATGGTAATGTCTATATTAAAAAGCAATCTTAATACATACAATTATGAAAAACATGAAAACCGGCCTGGTATTACTTAGCCTTTTTATCGGATTAGTCTCGTTTGGACAATCCGGATCAACGGAACAATTGGTTGTCCCTCTGAGCAATCCCGGCAAATCGTATTCTCTTAAAATACACATGGTTACAGGGTCGATTAAAGTTGTAAGCTATGAGGGGAAAGATATAATAATCAACGCAACTCCCAGAAGCGGAGACAACGATGAAGGATCAAAAGTGGTTGAAAACGGCATGAAACGTATTTCAACATCCGGAGGCTTTGAAGTTACGGCCAAGGAAGCGGATAATACAGTTACTGTAAATTCGGGTAATCCTAGTAAGGCAGTCGATCTGGATCTTAAAATACCTCAGGATGTAAAGCTTAAGCTAGGCACTGTAAATGATGGGGATATCGTTGTAGAAAATGTAAGGGGTGAACTTGAAGTAAATAATGTGAATGAGAAAATCATCCTTACGAATATTTCAGGTTCGGTGGTAGCTAATACTGTAAACGGGGATATAACTGTTACTTTCAATTCAGTAGATCCGAAAGCGCCTATGGCTTTCTCAACGCTTAATGGAGATATAAGGGTAACTCTGCCGGTTGAGACAAAAGCCAATCTGAAAATGAAATCCGATAATGGTGAAGTATACAGTGACTTTGATATTGATATTGATAAAACGCCATCAAAAGTAGATAAGACCTCGGAGCCAGGAATGTACAAGATCAAAAAAGATGAATGGATATACGGAAAGATTAATGGGGGAGGTGCGGAGATGATGATGAAGAATATGCAGGGAGATATTTATGTAAAGAAAAATACGAAATAGAGCTTCTGAATTTAGGTTTGATTTTACGATGCTGTCTGGAAAAGCTTTTCTGCCTTTTCTGAACAGCATCGTTTTTATTTGACACTTTTTATGTTAGCATTAATTTTATTTTATGATCCTAACAATTGTTTCACTTTTGCAGATATTTCCTTTCCATCAGCCTTCCCTGCCAGCTCTTTTGTAGCGACACCCATAACTTTGCCCATATCGGCGGGTGATTTTGCCCCTACACGTTCAATAATGCTTTTAATGATATTAAGCAGCTCCATATCACTCATCTTGGCAGGCAGATATTTTTCAAGAACATCAGCTTCTTCAACCTCTTTTTCATAAAGATCAGGTCTGTTTTGTTCCTTATAGATTGCAGCCGATTCTCTCCTCTGTTTTACAAGTTTCTGAATAATTTTCAGTTCTTCTTCTGATGTAAGGGCAGTATCTCCGCTTTTCTCCGTTCTGGCAAGCGTAAATGCAGTTTTTGCGGCTCGTATTGCCTCAAGTACAACTTTATCTTTAGCCTTCATTGCGGCAATAAGATCACTGGAAATTTGTTCGGTAAGTGACATAACGAAAGATTTAATAATGCGACAATTGTTAAATATAATGATCTAAAGATACAAGATACGTGTCAATAATAAAAACATAAATCAAAGAGCAAAACTTACTATTTATTCTTAACTCAAAGCCATCGGATCAGAGCTGAGTTGCATATAAGAACAAAACCACACGAAAGACTGTTTATGATGTTAATAGTTGTTAAATATAAAGGAAAGACCTGTTAGCCGGGTTATTTTTGATAATTTCGCGCCCGGGTATACAGTAATACTCTCAAAGTTGGTTAGATTATAAATAATGAAGAAAACAATAATTGGAACAGGAATAGTAGTATTGGCGGCTTTTATTATGCTGTTTGCCCTGAACAAATTCGCTTCAAAAAGCAGGACTCAAAAAGAGTATGCGAAGGTGCAAAAGGGAGAATTTGAAATTGCAGTTACAGGTGCAGGTGAATTAATTGCTGAGAAATCTGTTGACATCATGGGGCCCGAGATTGCTATGGGTCGTGATATCAGGTTTAGGAATATCAAGATTCAGGACCTTATACAGGAAGGTACAGTAGTGAAGGAAGGAGACTATGTAGCAACTCTTGACAGGACCGATTTAAATAACAACCTGAAGGACTCTCAGGAAAGCCTTAAATCATTGCAGACGAAACTAGATCTGAAATTACTTGATAGTGCTGTAGTTCTGAATGACCTCAGGGATGAGATAAAAAATCAGAGATATACTGTTGAAGAGGCTGCAATAACTTATCGTAATTCAAAATATGAACCTCCCACTACCATACGCCAGGCTGAAATTTCACTTGATATGGCAAAACGGGTCATGGAACAGAAAGAAAGGAGTTATACCCGGAAAATGGCACAGTATAAGACCGATATAATTAACCAGAATTACTGGGTTAACAAGATGGCCATCAGGGTGAAGGATCTTCAGGAAGTACTGGATGGGTTTACTATAAAAGCACCTGCTTCCGGGATGGTTATCTATAAAAAGGAGTGGAGCGGTTCAAAAAGAAAAGTAGGTTCAATGATTGATCCGTTTGACAGGGTGGTGGCAACACTTCCTGACCTGACATCAATGCTTTCCAAAACATATGTAAATGAAATTGACATAAGCAAATTGAAAACAGGGCAGAAAGTCGATATTAGTATCGATGCTTTTCCAAAAAACAGATATAATGGCATTGTGACATATGTGGCAAATATTGGAGAGAAACTTAATAATACCAATGATAAGGTATTTGAAATTCAGGTTAAAATCAACGGTTCAGATCCGGCACTCAGACCGGCAATGACAACAGGTAATAAAATAATTGTCAGTACAATTAAGGATGCCATATATATTCCAATAGAATGTGTACAGGCCGGGACTGACAGTGTCCCATTTGTTTATACTAAAAAGGGCACCAAACAAATTGTTCTTCTTGGCGAATCAAATGAAAAACATGTATTGGTCGAGAAAGGCCTTGAGGAAGGCACCTTACTTTATATCAGCAATCCTGAAAATCCTGAGAAATTCAGGCTGGCAGGTAAAGATCTGATAGGAATGATCAAAGAGCGGGAAAAAGACAAAAGCTCTCTTGCAGGAATGTACAGGAAAAAATCAACTGGGGTGCTTTAACTCGGCTCGACGTGAATTGTCACTGTCAGATTCTCATAGATCTTTCTGAGCTCATTTTCTATCTTGTCGCAATATTTATGAGCTTTCCCAACTGATACATCTTCAGGAATCTGAATATGAATATCAATAAAACGATAATTCCCTGCTACTCTGGTCCTGAGATCATGGTAAGAAACTTCAAGCGCATTTAGTTTCGTTTCAAGTTCCTCAATTTCTGTGGTTTCCCATGCTGTATCGAGGAGTGGAGTAAATGCCTTGGTCAACAGCAGATAAGCTTCCCTGATAATAAAAAGTGCAACCAGTATTGCTATTGCCGGATCCAGCCAATTGATCTTTGTAATCATAATAAGTCCTAGCCCGACTGCAACTCCGAGAGAAGTGTAAACATCTGTTTTGAGATGAAGAGCATCTGCTTCCAGTGCAACAGAGTTTGTCGCACGGGCTACTTTATAAAGTTTTCGTGAAACAATAATATTAACAAGCGCAGATATAAGCATAACTAAAGAACCAAGAGCGATAGAATCGAGTTCAATTTTGTCCCCGAGCAGTTTTCTGACAGCTTCAACAATGATCCAAATTGCAGCAATAAAAATGAGGAGAGCCTCAATTACTCCCGAAATATTCTCAATTTTCCCATGTCCATACGGATGTCTGGAATCAGGAGGATAATCTGAAACCCTCACAGAAAAGAATGCTATAATTGCTGCGAGAAGGTCCATAGATGAATGGATCGCTTCAGACAGAATACTTACTGATCCGCTTAAAATCCCAACAGTCAGCTTCATTAATATGAGCAAAGTGTTTGATACAATCGAGAGACGGGCAATGCTTACTTTAGCATTCATCTAGACATTAATCAATTCGTACTCAATATTTCCAAGGCCAATTTTCACAGCATGTTCAAGACCTGCCTGCCAGAATGTATCGGGATGAGCCATCTTGAATTTATCTTCACCGCTGAAGTCATTCTCATTATGATCATCACGGATGCTGCTGCCAGAAAGTGCCGGAGCTGATTTTACCATATCGGCGCAGGCCTGATCGAGCGCCACAGGATCAAAAGATGCCGCTATTCCAAGGTCGGGTACAATAGGATAATCATTAAATCCCCAGCAATCACAATTAGGTGAAACATTCATTATAAAATTTATATGGAAGGACGGCTTATCCTTCACAACAGCCAGAGCATATTCAGCAACTCTTTTGCACACTATATCGGAGGAATTTTGCCAGACAACCCTTGCAGAATCGTACTGGCATACTGCAACACATTGTCCGCAACCAACACATTTGACATAATCGATATGTGCTATTTTATCCTTACCGACAGCGACTGCGCCATGGGCACAATATTTTTCGCATACTCTGCATCCAGTACAATTTTCTTCAAATATCTCGGGTGAAGAACCAGAATGAAGAAAGAGTTTTCCTCCTACTGATGCACAACCCATACCAAGGTTCTTGAGAGCTCCTCCGAATCCGGTCATCTCGTGGCCTTTGAAATGATTCATAGATATAACAACATCGGCATCAGCAATTGCACTTCCGATTTTAGCTCTGTCGGAATACTCGAGGTTTAATTCTATTTCGCGGAAATCAGTTCCTCTGATTCCATCCCCTATAATTACCGGGCAATTTGTAGCAATTGGGTTGTACCCATTTTCAAAAGCTGCTTCAAGATGCATTGGTGCGTTAGAGCGTCTTCCAAAATAAAGAGTATTGCAATCGGTCAGAAAAGGAATAGCCTCTTTTGTTCTCAGGTACTTTACAATATTTGCAGCATAATTAGGCCTCAGGTATGCAAGATTACCAGGTTCTCCAAAATGCAGTTTTACAGCAACAATTTTTTTCTGGAAATCAATTTTATCTATTCCAGCTTTAATTATTAGATCTTCAAGCTTTTTTAGAAGATTCCGGGAGGGTTTTGTCCGGAGGTTGGTGAAATAGACTTTTGATTGAGACATAGAGAATGGATTTCTATACTGATAATATTTTCGCTAAATCAACCAGGTTACGATTGACATCTTTATGAAGTTTTACTGCTCTGCGGAACGGCACCAGGGTTATCTCCCCGTTCATCATACCAACCATCACACTCTTCTGGTCATCAATCAGTGCTTCTACTGCAGCATGTCCAAGACGGCTTGCATTAACCCTGTCCATTGCAGACGGGGAACCCCCCCGTTGCAGATGTCCCAGCACCGAAACCCTCACGTCATAATCTTTATAATCATTTTTCACCTTTTCAGCCATTGCAAAGGCGCCTCCTTCCTGATGACCTTCTGCAACAATAATTATATTGCTTGTTTTCTTCCGTGAATTACCGGCATCTATCATGGCTTTCAGATCTTGTTCAGCTCCCTTGATCTCAGGGATTATAATCGCTTCAGCACCTGTGGCGATTCCGCTGTAAAGAGCTATGAATCCGGCTTCAGCACCCATAACTTCAACAAAAAACATCCTGTTATGAGCGCTGGCAGTGTCTCTGATTTTATCAACAGCTTCAACTACCGTATTAAGGGCAGTATCGTATCCAATAGTATAATCGGTGCCATAAATATCATTATCGATTGTCCCAGGAATACCGACAAAAGGTATGTCATATTCTTCGTTAAATATTCTGGCTCCGGTAAATGATCC